>Ga0180732_1000401_pt1 | contig 38636 bp, 34 predicted proteins | sample KR11_01MetaG_FD_148674 | JGI IMG/M metagenome (GOLD analysis project Ga0180732, IMG submission 148674) | Groundwater microbial communities from the Olkiluoto Island deep subsurface site, Finland - KR11_0.1 MetaG | ecosystem: Environmental > Aquatic > Deep subsurface > Groundwater | place...
TCAATGTATTTATCGCAAAAACCAATTAACCCCCATATTGCCTGCAACGCCTCATTAAACTTAAACTCCTCAAGCGCCCTTTTGTAATTTTTTTTGGTTTTATCTATTTCTTCTTCTAATTTTGAATTTTGAATTGTGGTTTTGGCTTTTGGGTTTTGGGTTTTGGGTTTTGTTGCAAGAGTAACAACTCTCGCAACAAGATTCCCCAATCCCTTCGCCAAATCCGCATTATATCTTTCTTCAAATTTTTCAATAGTAAAATCGCTGTCATCAAAAGGAGACGCCTCTCTTAAAAAGAAATATCTCGCCACATCTATTCCATATTTTCCTACTAATTCTTTTGGGTCAACAATATTTCCCAAACTTTTAGACATTTTCTGCCCTCCCACAGCGACATAGCCGTGGACAAATAGAATATTAGGCAGCGATAACCCAGCTGACAAAAGGGCTGCAGGCCAGTAAAGGGCATGAAAAATTAAAATCCCTTTTCCAATAACATGAATTTTATTGTTATTTTCCTGCCACCATTGCTGGAAATTTTTATCATCAATCCCATATCCTAAAGCACTGATGTAGTTTATAACCGCGTCAAACCAACACCAAATTTTCTGTGTCTGGTCGTCGGGCACAGAGATGCCCCAATTTCGCGCCCTTTCAGACGAGCGGGAAATACAAATATCTTCAAGCCCCTTATTAATAAAGCCCAATACTTCATTTTTGCGGGTTTGCGGAACAACTTCTAATATATCTTTTTCTATTAAGCCCTTAAGCTGTTCTTCATATTTAGAAAGCTTAAAAAAATAATTCTCTTCTTCTATAAGCTCTGGTCTTGTCTTGTGTTCCGGACACAATCCGTCAATTAGTTCTTCTTGTTTATAGAATCGTTCGCACCCTACGCAATAAAGACCCTTATACTTCTTTTTATAAATATCCTTTTTACACTCCTGCCATAATTTATAGACCGCCTTAATATGCCTTTCCTCAGTAGTTCTTATAAAATCATCAAAGGATAAATTGAGAATTTCTTTGAGCTCACGAAATTTTTCAGCATTATTTTTAGCAAACTCTTCAACTGATATTCCCGCTTCTTCGGCTGCCAGGGAAATTTTTAACCCATTCTCATCAGTGCCTGTTAAAAAGAAAACCTCGTCGCCCAAAATGCGATGATATCGCGCCAAAACATCTGCCTGTATTATTTCCAATGCAAACCCTATATGTGGAGCAGAATTAACATAAGGAAGCGCAGTTGAGATATAGAATTTTTTATTTTTCTTTTCCATTTCTTTTCACAATAACAACGAATTCTCCTTTTATCTTATCTTTTTCTATCTTTTCAATCACTTTGTCAATTCTTCCGCGATAAATTGTTTCAAACTTCTTGGTCAGCTCTCTGCCAACAATCGCCTCAATTTCAATGTCTAACTCTTGGAGTTGTTTGAGGGACTTTATAATCCTGTAGGGTGATTCGTAAAGAATTACCGGATATTTAGAATCAATAACTTCTTTAAAAAACTTATTTCTTCCTTTTTTCTGGGGCGGAAAACCAAGAAATAAAAACTTGTCCATAGAGATGCCTGCCACTGAAGCGATTGTTGCGAGCGCAGATGGTCCGGGTATTGGTATAATGCTCACTCTCTCACCCAGCGCTTGAGTTATTTCTTGTATCAACTTGTTCCCTGGGTCGGATATGCCAGGCGTGCCAGCATCGCTTATAAGAGCAATATTTTTGCCATTGTTTAATAATTCTATGATTGATTCTATTTTTGCTAATTTCGAATGTTGATGATAGCTTATCAATGGCTTTCTTATCTCGAAATGATTTAATAATTTTTGGCTCACCCTTGTGTCTTCGCATAAAATAAAATCAGCCCTTTTCAGCACTTCAAGGGCCCGGAAAGATATGTCTTGAAGATTCCCTATTGGAGTTGCAATAACAAAAAATTCTGGCATTTTAATTCACAATAACCGCTGTTCTATGGCCTCTTTTTTTTCAAGAAATCCTTGAATAATCTCAAAAAACATTCCCACTAAGGGGATGGCTAAAATCGCTCCCAAAAGTCCCCAGAGCTTAGCGCCAACTAATAAAGATATCAAAACAAGCGAAGGTGAAAGCCGTAAAAATCTTTTGCTTAAAATCGGCATAATGATATAGTTTTCTATCTCTTGCGCGACAAAGAATATGATGAGAAAAATAATTGCTTTTGGCAAACCAGCGATTGTTAAAATAAACAATGAAATAGCAGTCCCGCTCAAAAACGGACCAATTGTTAAAATTATATTAAAAACGCCGGCAAAAAGACCGAAAAAGGCGGCATACTTAATATTCAAAGCATAGCAAGCGATTCCTGTTGCCAGACCTATGAAAAAACAACAAATAATTCTCACACCAAACCAAGCAGCCACTTTTTTCTGGCTTCTCTGCCAAACAGTCAAAATTTTTGTTTTATAGCGGTGCGGGAAAACGAGCATTATTGCTTTTGCCAAGCCCTCTTCTTCAAGCGACAGAAAAAAAGCAATAGAAAAAATGACTATTGTAGTCACAATCCCTCCAAAGATTGCTCCAATGGCAGTGAATATATTGGATGAGGCGCTGGACAGGCCTCTGCCCAATGCTTCGGTGAATGACTGGAAGTTCTGCAATGCCTCTATTTTTAAACCGCTGAAATACGGGGATGCTTGGTCAAAATATGTCGGTAGGTTGACGCTAAAATGTTGTAATTCCGAAAAAAGCAAAGGAGCGAGGATGTATATAAACACTCCAAGAAAAACAAAGGTGCTCAAATAAATCAAGATTGCCGCCAGTACTCTTGGGATGCGAAATTTACGAAGAAAATTTATGGCTGGATTAAATAGAATAGAAATTACCAATGCAAAAATAAACCAAATAAGAATATCTCTTACCAAAAAAACAAAATAAATTACGGCTAATGCAGATATAATTTTTAAAATAGTTGCCCAGGAAATATCTAAAACACGGGAGCCATTAGTTCCACCCATGCTGTCTGAAATATAATCTATTTGCCCATCCTCGTTCATTGTGTCGCTTGTTTATTATATTAATATTAGAACTCTTTTAGTAAGTTTTCAAATATCTTTTTGTCTTTAAACGGACCGAGCAAGGCAAGGTTTAATTTCTCGGGCTGAAAAATATCTTGAGCGACTTCTAATATATCCTCTGGTTTAATTTTATCAATCTCTTTAAAAATTTGCTTTTGGCTCAAAATTTTATTTTGTAAAAGCTCCTGTGCTCCATAAAAAGAAGCTAATGCGTCAGACGCTTCCAATGAAAGCGCCATCTTGCCCTTGATATAATCCTTGGCTTTCTGGAGCTCTGCTTTTGACACGGTTTTTTCTTTCATATTCTTATATTCCCCCAGAATCGCCCTGATTGCCTTATCAACATTTTTATTATCCACTCCTGCTCTTGTTAAAAGGAATCCTGTGTTTGGGTCGCTCTCTGGCAAGGTGACAATATAATAAGCGAGTCCAAGTTTTTCCCGCACTTCTATAAACAAGCGGGAGCTCATCATCCCTCCCAACATTATAGCTAATAATTCCATAGCATATCTTTTTGGATGAAATAAGTTATACGCTCTGACTCCAAGGCAAAGGTGCGTTTGGTCGGTCTTTTTAAAATAAATCAATGAATTCGGTTTTTTCTGGCTTTCAATTACTTTCGGCTTGGGGCGGATTTTGCCTTTTGATAATTTAGAAAAATATTCCCTTATTTTTTTCTTTGCTTCCGGTGTGTCAAAATTCCCAGCTATACAGACCAATGAATTTAAAGTAGTATAATGGGTTCTCCAATAAGATAATAGTTCTTGTCTGGTAATTCCTCTTACGCTTGATTTTTCTCCTGCCACGCTCCATCCAGCTGGCTGGTCTCCATAAAGCAATTTCTTCCAGAGGTTCACGATATGCGCCATTGGATTATCATGATACATATTGATTTCCTCTACAATCACTCCTTTCTCTTTTCTCATTTCTTTTTCAGGCAAAATAGAATTTAAATAAATGTCTGCCACCCAATCCAGCGCCAAATCAAAATGAGACGCCTCCACTTTAGCGAAATACCCTGTGTATTCTTCGCTCGTAAAAGCGTTGTAACTCCCGCCCACCTTGTCCAGCGATTCAGCGACATCTGTGGAAGTAGGGCGTTTTTTTGTGCCCTTAAAAAGCATATGCTCTAAAAAATGAGAGATGCCATTTGTCTCTTTTGTTTCATTTTTGCTTCCTGTTTTTACCAAAAACAAAACCGTCACTGCTTGAGTGTTTTTATCCGGCACAGTAATTATTCTTAATCCGTTTTTTAAAACTGTTTTCTGATACATATGAGCAATAATTGAAATGATTGATTACCGCTATTTTACAATATCACACTTAGGCAAAACAAAGAATAAAGAAGCGCCAATTACGACGCTTCTTTATTCTTTGTTTCTTATTATCTATTCCTCATCTTCTGACTCTTTGTCTTCTCCGAGATCCTCTTCATCCTCTTCTAGAGATAGTCCTTCAACTTCCTCTTCTTCGGACTCATTATCCCAGTCGTCGAATAATAATTCGTCGTTAATCATTATTTTTATGGGCTCACTAATATCTTGAGAAAAATCTTTCTCTCTGATATTCTCAAGTCCAATATATTATCCGAATGATTATGAGAGACCAACCTCATAAAACCATTCTGAAAAAGATTATATTCTAACTAAAAAAGCTGTCAAGTGGACTTATCCAGAGGTGCCTAAAAAAAGAAACACGCGATGCGAGCCAAAACAAAAGGCACCTCAAGGGTGCCTTTTGTTTTATTTCTTTTTCTTTTTCTTTGCTGGCATTTGACCAACGGCCGTCTGGGGCAAAGAGAATAATATAATTATTCTCTACCTTGCTAAACCGTTTTCAATGAAAGGCGGTAAGGAGACCAACCCTTAATATCCCTTTCTATTATTAATAATAGATTACACACAATGCGTGTCAATAGAAAAAGTTATTAACAATTAAAAAAATATATTAATGAATCTCTAATTTTTTATTAAATCTTTTTTCTGTGAAAAAACGCACAAATAACGCGGATATTATGCCTATAATCATTCCACCCACAATGTCAGAAGGATAGTGAACCCCAGAGATAACACGGCTCATATTCATAAATATCGCTGCAATAAAAAAAGTTATACCCAATTTTTTATTGTAAAAATAAATCGCTGTTGCCATTGCGAAAAAAAATGCCGAATGCCCAGAGGGAAAAGAATATCCGTTAGAAAATATCAATTGATGAATACTATTAAAAATGAACGGCCTTGGACGATGATAAAAAAGACGAATAAGTCCTGTGATACAGACACGAGATACAATAATGGAGACAATAGTTGTCAAAAAAGCACGAATTTTTTCCTGCTTATTTTTCAAGCAATAAAAAAGAAAAATGAAAAATAAAACAACTAAAAAATATTGGATATATTGGGCGAAAAAAATAACAATAATATCAAAAACACGCGATTTGTCCGTCAACCCATTTAAGAAAAAAAATATATTTAAATCCAACGACATATGTTAATCGCATTATTTTTCTTTCACAGCACTCTCGCCTGCCAAAAAACCAGTGCTCCAGCATGACTGGAGATTGAATCCGCCAGTTGGTCCGTCTATATCAATAATTTCGCCGGCAAAATATAAATTGTCAATTATCTTTGACTTCATTGTTTGACTATCTATTTCTTTCAGACAAACCCCTCCCTTGGTGACTATCGCTGAATCAAATTCCAATAATCCCTCCACAGTCATTTCCAAATTTTTTAAAATTTTTGCCACGCGATGTCTTTCTTCTTTGGTTATACTGTTTACTTTTTTCTCTTGGTCTATTTTAGACATTTTCACTACAATGCCTATTAATTTACGAGGCAATAAATCATCTAAAGAATTTTTAAATGATTTATTCTGATATTTTTGAAAATCCCTTTTAATGCGTTCGTCTAATTTTATTGAATCCAATGCTGGTTTTAAATCAATGGCTATTTTTACTTTTCCATTTTTCAACAACTCCCCAACTTGCTTACTTATATCCAAGATAATCGGTCCGCTCAAGCCGAAATGAGTGAACAGGCATTCGCCAAATGCGCTACATTGTTTTTTATCATTCTGCCAAGCGCTTATTTCCACATTTTTCAAGCCCAACCCTTGAAGCTCCCACACCCAACTTTCCTTTATCTTTATCGGCACTAAGGCAGGGGATAACTCTTCAATTTTATGTTTCAAATCACTCGCCCATTTAAATCCATCGCCAGTTGAGCCGGTCAAAGAATACGATTTTCCTCCTGTGCAAAAAATATATTTTTTAGCAAAAATTTCGCTGTCCTTCAAAATTAATTTTTGAATTCTGTTTTTCCGTTGTTCAATTCCGATTACTTCCGAATTATAAGAGATTTTCACTCTTCCTTTTAGTAAATACTTAATCAACGATTTCAATATATCGTCTGCGTCATCGCTTTTCGGAAAGACCCTTTTTCCTCTTTCAATTTTTGTTTTTACTCCAAGTTTTTCAAAAAACTTAATAACTTTTTGCGGCCCAAAAACAAAAAAGGAATGGAATAAAAATTTTCCATTCTTGCCGTAATTTTCAACAAACTTATTCAAATTAAACTCGGCATTAGTAAAATTACATCTGCCTTTGCCGGTTAAAATCAACTTTCTGCCCGGCTTCTTGTTCTTTTCCAGCAAAATTACTTTTGCGCCAAGTTCTCCGGCCCTGCCTGCAGCAATCATCCCAGCCGGACCAGCGCCAATAACAGCCACATCAAAATCGTTTTCTCCTTTTGTCATTTTTTTCTTTTTATATAAATTTATCTTTCACTTTCTAATCGAGCTCTCAATAAAAAAATTGTTTCTGTTCGAAGTTTTGCCCGAGCCCAATCTTTCTGTGATTCGATAAGAGATTCGCCCAAGCCAACCAGAATATTCCGATTATCCATTTTCTCTAACTGTTCTGCGCACTTTTGTAGAAGTTCATTAAAAGGCAAACCAGACCTTTGTTCAATAATTTCTTTGTTCACCGGCCAGTTGTTCTTCAAGAAAAACCAGACATCATAAATATCGCGACTTGTTTTGCCAACTCGTTCATACATGGCCATGAGTTTATGGGCGAACATATCTTCCCTAACCATGACCAACATTGAAATGCCAAGCAGAGTTTTCAATTCATATCGTGAACCAAAATCTCGCCTATTTACCTCAATTTTAATATTCTGGGATTTTGTGTCATAAGAGATTATATTAATCAAATTGAAACGCTTAATCCGTGATTCAATAATTCTCCCATAGACAGTGGCGATTTTTTGGATTTTATCAAACACGGACTGCTCTTTACTTTCATCAAGTAAGTCAAAATCTAAATCAACCGAATAGCGATTCAATTCATAAAACAGGAGAGTAGCTGTGCCACCCTTAAACCCCAAATAAGGAGCAATCGACGTGTCAGAGTAAATGTCCTTCAAAATCTGAAGTAGTATATTTTTATGTTTTAAATAATCTAATGTCATGGTTGAATAAACTCGTCACAAGTATTTTATTTTGTGGCCTTATAATGTTCAAAATATTTTCCGACTTTTTTCTCCATCCTCTTATTGTTGTATATGGGCAAAATTTCAAATACCTTATCCCAATCCAACGCATCTAAATTATCAAAATGATAATCCTTGCTGACATATATCCTATCCAAAAAAGCGCGCTCTTTAGTCGCCGTAGCAATACCATCTTCGTGCTTGATGCCGATAATATTGCTCAACACATAATCTTTCATCCGAATAAAGGAAATTTTCTGGCTACCAACGCTAATTTCCCGAGTTATATAGGATGCGACGAAAATACTTTCATAGTATTGAAAATTTATTCCGGCGCGGGTCAATACCGTCTCGAAGCTAATGTATGCGGGAGTATAAATACGAGTTGCCAATTCAAAACGATTATAATCTTTGTCTTTGGCGTAGAGTCCGCGTCGAACCCTGATTAATTTACTGGCTCTGACATATTTATTTAATCGTCCAGTAATTATTTGCTCTCTTTCTTCTCCCCATAACAAAGCAACATCTTTGGTAGAAAAGATGGTCTTCTGAGAGCGTAACAAAACATCTAAATATTCGCCTTTAGTTGGTTTTTTATCCATATATGGACTGGAAATAGGCTTTAAGGTATTTTCCAGTTCAATTATATGATATCACAAACACCAAGTCAAGTCGAAAATGGAATGGAAAAAATAGTGTCATACGAAGAAAAAAATGTGAGAAAATGCAAAAGAAAAATGGTATAAAAATTAGAGTTGAAACCATTTTTCATTGACATTTTTCACTATCAGCAAATACCATTTTTTCATCAGCCATATCTTTGCTATCTGACTTAATCGTCTTAGTTTAATTTTTCAGAGAGGTATTCCAAGAGTTTGCCTATTTTCACTCTTTTTTGTTTCATTGTGTCCCTGTCGCGGACCGTGACATCATTATCATCCAATGTATCAAAATCAATGGTTACGCAGTAAAGCGTTCCTATTTCGTCCTGTCTGCGGTATCTCCTGCCAATAGAGCCGGACTCATCGTATTGTGCCATAAAATGTGGTTTCATAAGTTGGTATATTTCTTGAGCTTTTTTAGAAATATCCGGTTTATTTTTAACCAAAGGCAAAATCGCCACTTTAATCGGCGCTAATTTTTTATCAAGTTTCAAGATTATTTCCTCTTCTTTGGTCGCTTCTGTGGTTTTTGTCCTTCCGCCAGAAACCTCCTGATATGCTTCTGTAAAAAACGCCAACAAACTTCTTTCAACCCCAACTGATGTCTCAATTATATGAGGAATATATTCTTCTCCTGTTTCCGGGTCTTTATAGCTCAAGTTCTCGCCGCTATGTTTCTGGTGTTGGGACAAATCCCAATCTCCGCGGTTATGGATTCCTTCAATTTCATGCCAACCAAATGGAAAATTATATTCCAAATCAATCTGTCTTTTGGCATAATGCGCTCTTTCGCCATCAGGAATTTCCAACATTTTTAAATTTTCTTTTTTCACGCCTAAATCAAGATACCAATTCAATCTTTGCTCTTTCCAATATTCAAACCATTTATCCGCTTCTTTTGGATGGCAGAACCATTGCATCTCCATTTGTTCAAACTCTCTCATCCGGAAAATAAAATTTTTGGTGGTAATTTCATTCCGGAACGATTTCCCAATCTGGGCAATGCCAAATGGGAGTTTTAATCTCATTGAACCCAAAACATTTTTAAAGTTAATATAAATTCCCTGGCAGGTTTCAGCGCGCAAATAAGCAATTGCGCTTTCATCCTCAACAGAGCCGACAAATGTTTTCATCATTAAATTGAATTGCTTCGGACTTGTAATCTCTCCTCCGCATTCCGGACATTTGTCTTTCTTCATTTCATCTACACGAAATCTTTTGTGGCAAGATAAACATTCTACTAATTCATCGGCAAATCCTGCAGTAAGATGGCCTGAGGCCTCCCAGACCTTAGGAGACATCAAAATCGCAGCATCAAGACCGACAATATTATTTTGCTTCTTTAACATTTCGTCTGACCACGCTTTTTTGATATTGTTTTTCAATAACGCTCCCAGGGGTCCAAAATCATAACTGGACCCGAATCCGCCGTAAATTTCAGAAGAAGGGAATATAAATCCCCTGCGTTTTGAAAGAGATATAATTTTTTGCATTAAATCCATATTTTTACTTTACTTTTCCATTATCGCCAAAAACTTCGGTAGTCAAAATTGAAGATTCTGTTTGTAAGCTCCTTTCGGTCCATTCATCAAATCCGCTAAACACTGTGCTTTCAACTAATTCAACGAATTTCCCTTTCTGACTGGCGTTTGGTTTCAGTATAACCTGAAAGGCCAGTTGGAGCAGTTCATCAATCCCCTGATTTGCCGTCAAATCACCGGCTGTCCAGATTATTTCTCTTGTTTCTGGGTCAAAACTAAGTTTCTGGGGCATTATTTGTCCTGTCAAATTAACGCCTATTGGCAAAACAGCCCTTACATTAGCTCCTTTTACTGGATTATAATAATTTTTTATTTTCCAAATAATAGTAAAATTACCCTCTTTATTAACTTCAAGTGGGAAATTTGCATTACTACCGAATATCTCATCATCCACAAACACATTTTGAACAAACTCTAGGTTGGCATTGACTTTATTAACAAACTTTCTCCTTGTCTGTCCTAAAATAATCTCGCTTTCTATTTTTGCGCTGCTCATTCCGCTCACTTCTTTTTTCAGCTCAACCCAGAACTCAACCACACCCTCTTCTCCTGCGTCTAAAAATTGTAATTTGGGAATCTTGTGCCAATCCCAAATTATGGAATTATCTCCTGATTGGGTTTGGCCATCTGGCGTTTTAATCGTCTCAAAATCGAATAACTGGCTATTAAGTTTGCTGGCTAAAAATAAGTTTTGCAAAGGAAATGTCCCTATATTCCTAAATGTAATCTCATAATGAAGCAGGTCTCCGGGCGTAGCAGCATATTCAGGGGAACTATTGATTGTTTGAGTGATATATAATGACTGCTCTACAATTTTCACTTGTTTCATTGTCTCTTTAATCACTATAAGATTTCCATCTTTCCACATACCGAGCTCTGCCTTGAATATCTTTGTTGAACCAACCTCTCCTGACAAGCTTCCTTTTATATCAATTCTTCCGCCTTCCGCTTTGTTCAACAATGGTATACTCCATTCAGTGTTAGAAAGCCCTTTCGGGTCTGTTTCTTTCAAAGAAAAATCTGAAGGATAAGTGATTTTAATCTGTAAATCAGACAAAGGATAGTCAATGCTGGAAAAATAATTTAAAGAAAAATTTAATTCCTGGCTTCCGCCAACGCTTGAAGGGATATCAAATTCAAAGGTCAAAGGAACTTCATTAATGGTCATTAAATGGCTGGTTCTTGAAACATATCTTGCTTTAATATTTTTCGGACGGTAAGAAACAATTGCCTTGGCTTCCTTTAATTCTCCCTGCTTGCCTAAAATTACTGCCTTAAACCGAAAAATTTTCTCCTGACCTGGATATATCGAACTATCATCAAAGGCATCGCTTTCTTTTGTTATTCTTAACCCTTCACCATTCATTGGCTGAGCGGATTCTGGAAATTCAAAAATAAGACGAGGTTCTTCCAACCGAACATCGCCGTTATTTTTAATTCTTACGCTGTATTCCACTTCTCCTCCTGCGGAAACAGTTTCCGGACCCAAAATATCCAAACGCAAAATCTCTTTGGAATAATCATTTCTCTGATACAACCAATATCCAATTGCTCCTAAAACCAAAAAAGCAACTATAATAATAGCCAATATTTTATTTCTCATTTTCTTCTTGTTTTCCTTTTAATGCTTCTAAATACTGCATTTGTTTTCTTTTTTCAAGCTTCCTGCCTATATCTCTTTCGCGAACCATTTCGCGCTTCAAATTCTTTAAACGACGATTAACTTCATAAGGCGTAATATATTCTCCAAATTTCTCTTTTGGAAACAATTCTTCAAGAGCCATTCTTTCCTTCTCCATAAATCCGCCGACTACTCCAGGCAATTTTTCCGGAGCTTTTTTTAATGCACGACGAAACTCAATTCTTCTTAAAAATGGCTTTCCTTTAAAAAGCCCTTTATCACCACCAGCACGTTTTGTAATCTCTACTTCAGGAGCCCGTTTTGCGCCAAAACTACCCACAGATGGCTTGGAATTAGTGCTGGGCGTAGTTAAAAAAGTTTTTAAAAATTTCGGAATCGCCATATATCTATTCTACTATAATTTTATCCCTAACCAAAGCTCCTGCCCATCTATTTTTGAGATTGACTCTATTTTTAGTCCTTTGTTTTCTTTTGAAGAAATTATGTCCTCTGCTACAACTTGAGATAATATTTCTTGTTTTCTATGGGTAATCAATTCTGATAAACTCCCTTCTGTAGAATAATAAATCTTAATTTTATCCTCTGGCTTACATCCTGCTTTTTTCCTCATATCTTGAACCTGCCTTGCAATATCTCTTATAATGCCCTCGCTCTTTAGTTCTTCTGTAATCTCAAAATCATATTCCAATTCCCAGTTCCCCTGACTAATAATTCCATCTTTTAACTCTACTTCCTTAACATTCAACTCATCTTTTATAAGTTCTAATAAATCTTTTTCTATTTTTGGCTTTTGGCTTTTGATTTTTAGTTTTGAAAGTGGTTGCCTCACCTTAATCCCCTTATCACTCCTCATCTTAAGTCCTTCTGCAACGATTTCCCTAACTATATTCATATCTTTCTCTAAATCCTCGTCTGCTCTTGTTTTATCTAGTTTGGGCCAGTCTTCCAAATGAACACTTTTATTCTCTCCTTTTAATCCTCGGTAAATTTCTTCACTCAAAAAAGGAATAAACGGCGCAGTTAATTTGCAAATCTCAATAAGAACATTTGCCAAGACAGAGGCACATTCTTCAGCTTCTTTCTGGTTTTTAGGTCTCTGTAAGCGGTTACGAGACCGCCTGATATACCACAATGATAAATCGTTTATAACAAAATTTTCAATTAAGCGCGCTGCAGTAGTTATGTTATAATTATCAAGATTGACTGTTGCTTGTGTAATTAAATTATTAAGTTTAGACAATATCCATTTATCGAGCAAATTGCTTGTGTCCGGCTTATTCGAATTTAAATCTAAATCCTTTGGCCTGTATGTCTGGAAGAAAATATAGCAATTCCATAATGTAAGAATAAATTTCTTAAGAGCGCTGTCAATATCTTTCTCATTGAACAATTTCGGGTCTCCTGGCTGATTAACAGTATAAAGATACCATCTTAAAGAATCTGCTCCATATTTCTCCACAATCTTCCAAGGGTCAACAACATTGCCCTTGGATTTGGACATTTTTTGGCCATTTTCGTCTAACACATGCCCCAAAACAACCACATTTTTATAACTCGGCCCGAACCCTAATAAAGTGGAAATTGCAAGAAGAGTGTAAAACCATCCTCTTGTTTGGTCTATTGCTTCTGAAATATAATCAGCCGGAAAAAACTCCGGCGGATGGGATTCTTGCGCTTTGAATTTTATGTTGTTGTTTTGCATTTTGCGTTTTGCATTTTGCGCTTGAGCGAACGGCCAATGCCCTTGACTAAACGGCATTGAACCTGAATCTAACCAGCAATCAATAACTTCCGGCGTTCTCTGCATTATTTCCCCGCATTTAGGGCAAACAAACTTTATTTCATCAATATATGGCTTATGAAAATCCAATTCTCCTTCCTTATTATATGGAAAAGCGCGAAAATCTAATTCTTTAAATTCGCCGGTTTTCACAGAGAGGTTATCCCAACTATCAACAAACTCTTTCGCGGTCAAGCCAAGGACAATGCTTTCAAACATCATAATTGGAATTTCATGGCTGACTATCAATATCTTTTTATTCTTATATTTTTTATTGATGTCATTTAGAAAATCCAGCATCCTTAGCTTAACATCTAAATAATTTTCTCCTTCCGGAAATCCGTGTTTGAACTTTCTCAAAGAAACTTCGCTAAAGCTTATTTTGTTTTTGGGATTAAAATAATTAGCTCCCTCTTGTGCTGGTTTTCCATTTAATGAGCCAATATCTATTTCGCGTAATCGTTCGTCATATATTACTTCAACCCCAAGCGCATCTGCCATTATTTTTGCAGTTTGCGAAGTCCTTAAAACATCTGACGCAATTATCAAATCAATTTTATTACGCTTCACTAATGGCGCCTGTTTTTCTATCTCTTTCCTTCCTTTATCTGTTAAAGGAACCTCCTTGATTTCAGGCCAAGAAGAAAAGAAATTTTCTGCGTTAGAAATGGCCTCTCCGTGCCTTAGTACAAAATATTTGTTAGTAGTAAATGTTTGTTCTAATAAATCATTTCTTGAGCCAATAACGATTTCTTTGTCGCATTCTTGACATTTCCAAATAGGCAAAGGAGTGCCCCAATATCTTTCGCGGGAAATAGCCCAATCCTTAAGCTCATTCAACCATTCGCCAAATCTTCCGTCTTTTATATGAGAAGGTATCCAATTAATTTTCTGATTATTGCTTATTAATTTATTCTTAATTTCTGTTGTCTTTATAAACCAACTCTTTTTCGCATAATATAAAAGAGGGGTGTCGCACCTCCAACAAAACGGATAGTCGTGCTCATAAAGTTCTTCTTTAAATAAAAGCCCTTTTTGTTTTAAATATCCAATAATCAATGGGTCTGCGTCTTTAACAAACATTCCTGCCCACTCTTTTACTTCTGGTTTGAATCTCCCGCTTTCATCAACTGTCAAAAGAACCGGAAACTCTCGGTTTTCGTTATCTTGCTTTCTATTTTGTGTTTTGTGTTTTGTGTTTTGGCTTTTTATAAGCTCCATATCATCCTGACCAAAAGCAGGGGCGATATGAACCAACCCAGTGCCTTCGCTTATGGTTACAAAATTCGCTGGCAAGACCTGATAAATATTTTTTCCCTCTGTTGAAATAGAAACAACGCTTTCATCAAACAGCGGAGAATAATTTAATCCGACTAAATCTTTGCCTTTCAATTCTTCTATGATTTCAAAATTTTCTCCCAAAACCGCTTGTCTTTCTTTGGCTAAAATTAAATATTCGTTATCTTTCTTTACTTTTACATAATCTATTTTTGGATTAATTGCTATTGCCACATTTGCTGGCAAGGTCCATGGAGTTGTTGTCCAAATCAACAAATAGGTATTATCTTGAATTTTGAATGAATTTTTGGCTTTTGGCTTTTGGCTTTTGGCTTTGAATTTCACATATACCGCCTTCTCCGCTATCTTCTTGTATCCTTGCGCCACTTCATGGGATGAAAGTCCTGTGCCACAACGCGGACAATATGGCAAAACCTTATAATCCTGATACAATAACCCTTTTTCCCAAACCATTTTAATTATATGAAAAACGCTTTCCATATAATAAGGGTCAGAAGTGACATATGGGTCTTCTAAATCCAACCAAAAACCAATTCTTTCAGTAAGCTCTTTCCATTCGCTGGCATATTTCCAAACAGATTTTTTACATTCTTCGTTAAATTGCGCTACACCGTATTCCTCTATTCCCTTTTTGTCCTGCAATCCAAGCTGTTTTTCAACTTCCAACTCAACCGGAAGGCCGTGGACATCCCAACCTGCCTTTCTTAAAACCCTTTTTCCTTTCATTGTCTGATAACGGCAAATTATATCTTTAAATGTCCTTGCTAAAACATGGTGCACGCCCGGCTTTCCGTTGGCAGTCGGGGGCCCTTCATAAAAAATAAAATCTCCTCCTTTTTTGTCCAAGGATTTTTCGAAAATGCGGTTTTCTTTCCAAAACTTTATTATTTTTTCTTCAATTTTGGGAAAAATTATTTCCATATTTTACATTCTTTCAGGGATAACTATCCCTAATAATTTTAAGCTATTCTCCAAAACCTGCCTTGTCGCAGTTGTAATAGCAAGGCGGAGCTCTTTTTGCTGTTCGCTGTCAGCGTTCAAAATCTGGCACTTCTCATAGAAAATATTATATTTTTGCGCCAACTCAAAAGCAAAATTGCAAATCAAGTTCGGAGAAAATTTTTCAGCTGCTTCTTTTACAATCTCTGGAAAGATTTTTAAAAGACGGATAATGGATTTTTCTTCTGAATTTAATTTAATTTCTTTTATCACTTTGTTTATTTTTCCTGCTCTGTCTAAAACGCTTTGGCATCGCACAGCAGTATATTGAAGATAAGGGCCTGAATTGCCATCAAGCGTTACCATTCTGTCTAAATCAAATATAACATCTCTTTCTGGTTGGCGGGACAAATCATTGTATTTTACCGCTCCGATTCCAACTTGTCTGGCAATTTGTTCTTTTTGTTCAGCGCTGATATTCTCGCCTTCTTTTGGTTTCATAATAATGTATTCAGCTCTTTTGATTGCTTCGTTTAAGACCTCTTCTAAGCCGATGGTGTCTCCTTTTCTAGTGGAGAACTTTCGGTCTTCCCAGCGAATCAAGCCATGAGCAATATGCTTAAACTCAACGCCTTTTTTGTAGTCAAGCATTTCTGCTGTTTTGAACACTTTTTCAAAATGAAGTTTTTGGTCAGCCCCGACTTCATAGATAATTAGGTCTGGTTTCCATTTTTTCAACCTATATTTAATAGTTGCCAAATCCCTTGTTTCATAGGTAGTGGCTCCATCTGATTTTAAAAGCATCAGCGGAACACTTATCCCAGGTAGCATAATTACCAATGCGCCTTGGCTTTCTTGGGTAATGCTTTTTCTTTTGGCATTATCAATCACTTCTTCCATCTTGTCCTCATAAAAACTTTCTCCCAATACTTTGTCTATTTTTACGCCGAGAATATCATATACCTTGTCAAACTCTTTTATGCTTGTATTAACGCATATTTTCCAAATTTGTCTGGCTTCTTTATCTCCTTGTTCAAGTTTTTTAAACCATTGTCTTGATTCTTCTAAAAACTCTGGCTTGGTTTCTGCTTCAGTATGAAATCTAACATATAATTCCTGCAAATCAGAGACAGATAAGTCCTTTAATGGTCTTTTGTTCCATTTTTTTATTGCTGTTATGAGTTTGCCAAATTGGGTGCCCCAATCGCCGAGATGATTGTCGCCGATGCATTTCCAACCCAAAAATTTATACAAATTATATATCGCCTGTCCAATGATTGTAGAGCGGAGATGACCGACTCCAAATGGCTTAGCAATATTAGGAGCAGAATAATCTATCACCATTACCTTGCCTTTTCCTTTTTTGCTGGAGCCGTATTTATCTTTCTGTCTTAAAATAATATTCAAAGAATCTTGCATCTCTTTATCTGAAAAATAAAAATTCACAAAACCTTCTTTTGCTTTTGCGGATTTTGTTTCTTCTTCCTGCGCCAGATAATCTGCCAAAATTTTTGCCACTATTTCTGGGGTCTGGTTAATTTGTTTGGCAATGGAAAATGCTATCGCTGTATTATAATCCCCATATTCCTGTTTTTCAGAATAATTTATCAAGATTTCCGGAATATTAAAATCAGGAAGCTTTCCTTCTTTTTGAGCTATTAAAATCGCCTTTTTGATAAGGCCTGCTAATTTCTCTTTATCCATATTTTTCCAGTTTAACCTTAAAATATGGTTTTGTAAAACCAAAAACCGCATAAAAGCGGTATCTAATTCTTTTCTTGGCTAACCCAATAAAGTCTTGGCATCATTGACCAATGGCAAAATTCTATTCTTTTCAATGCCTATAATTCTGGCGATTTGTTCCGGGCTTTCTGCTAAAACATCTCTTGCCAACATTATTTTCGCTCGCGAACATGATTCCATTAAATACCCCTTGAATGAAGGCAAAATCGTAATTGGATAGAGTTGTTCCGCCTCAATCATATATTCCAGTCCTTTGTTCAGAGGATGCTTCCATCCTAAAAGTTCTATCCCAACGCCATTAGCATATCTAACTGCCTGTGAACTGAATTTTGCATTGGTAACCATAATCGGTAATAAAGCGATGCTTTTCGGCAAATTAAAATAATTGCTGTTTTTAAGGTCTAAAAATTTGGCGTAGAACGCCAATAATATCGCCAAATCGATTCTTTCTCCGGGAGAAATACGATATTTACATTCTCCAACATACAGGACTTTCTCATTTCTCGCCAGGAAATCAATTTCGTGCATTGCGAATTTTCCTTTAATTTTCCGGTTCAGCGATACCTCATATCCATGAGCGGAAAAAATATCGTCTATATATTTTTCAAAAGGAAACCCGCTTGGGCCTAATTTTCTCATTGCCTCTCTTAAGCTGAATCTCAAGCTTGATTGCTTGTCCTCTTTTTTGAGAAGTTGATTGACTTGCTTAAAAATCTCGCTGGTTTTTATACCCGAATAAATGTTCCTCTCTATTTCAATAGCAATTTTTTGCGCCAAGTCCTTTGAAGCACCTGATTGCTGGGCGCTTCTAAAAACCTTTGCCAAAGAAAATGGTTCTTTCTCTCCCTTCAAATTGACTACGAAACAATTCTTCATACATTTTCTCATACATTCTTTCATATATTTAATTTTATCTCATATTCCAAATATGAGCAAAAGTTACGACTACAACGAGACCCGTCCTCATAAAGAGGACGGGTCTCGTTGCTAAGATTTCAGAATGTTTAGAGGTTCAACCTCTAAACATTCGCAATGGACATTCAAACAAAAACAAAACGCTTAAAAAGCGTTTTATCTAATTTCAAAAATGTCTTTTATTATTTTAAATCCTACTCAAAACGAAACGTCTCCTCTGCCCGAATGATCTCCTCTAAAAACAGCAGTTTCAGCTCGTCCCTCATCTTTTTCCCCAACATATCCTGCCGTAAGTCCTTTAGCAACAACATATCCGCCTGTGCCACCGCCATAGCCACCAGAGCCAAGAGCTCTCCCTTGCGAATCGCCATTATTCCCGCTTTTAACGCCTTTATTGTACATATTTTTAGAGTTAATTATCCTACCTTTAGTATAATCCTCCTGCTTAACCCTTGTCAACCTTTTTCCATATTTAACCCCTTCCCCCTGTGGATAACTTTCCCCTAAAAATTACGAGGCCCGGCCTCGTTGTGAGAATCTTCATATCTGGTAAGGGTTTCTGCGTTTCACGAAAATTACGAGGCCCGGCCTCGTAATTTTGGCAATATTGGGGTCAAACCCCAACAAACCATAACAAACTAATAGAGCGACACTGATAGAACTTAATTTATCTCGTAAGTAATAGTCACATTTACCGAGATTTTGTTCTCCCCTGTTTCTATCTGCGGTACAGATTCTTCTACGCTCATTGCTTTGGCGCTTATCGCGCTATCATAATAAATCGGCGGATAATAGCCACCTTCGCTAAAATTGGTAATCTTGGACAATCTCACGCCAAGCTGTTTCGCCAATAACTCTGCTTTATCTTTTGCCTCATTAATCGCTTCTTCTCTTGCTTGATTCTTCAAACCATCTGGGTCATCAAAAGTAAATTGAAGCCCGCCTGCCTGATTGGCTCCAGCAGAAACCGCTTTCTGGATAATGTCTCCAATTTTCGCCATATCCCTTATTTTAACCTCAAGCGACTGGGTTACATCATATCCAACCAAAACCCTTGTCTGTGGCCTTGGCAATGATAATGATTCAACGCTGTAATCAGTTCTGTATTCATAGCGAGGGGAAATCCTAAAATTAGTTGTCTTTAAATCCTTGTCTTCAACTCCAGCGCCTTTCATCGCACTAATAACAGCATTCATTTTCTCGGTATTGTCCGACATCGCACCCTCTACTGTTTTAGCTTCTGTTTTCACGGTGAAACTCGTAATTGCCAAGTCCGGCTTAGCATATACTTCGCCTGTTCCACTAACGGAGATGGTATTCCTTGAAACCACATCCTGACCAATATATCTGCCTATTTTTATTTTATTGGAAATTTCTACACACACAAAAACAGTCAAGGCGAGCAGGAGCAGGACTAAAACTGCCTTGAAAATCCCTTTAGGATGTTTGTTATGAAAAAATTGTTTTGTATCTTCCATGTTGAATCTCTTAATAATTAACCCGCCCGAGGCGGGCAAATAATCAATGATTAATAATTGTTTTTTTGCCGACCTTTTCTAGTTATTATTCTATAATTCTACCTTAAATAAGCTTGAAATAAAACGCTGTCCCCTTAATATTTTGCCCATTTATGATACCATAAGATAATGGCAAAAAATTTAGCAGAAAACAAAAAGGCCTTTTTCGACTATATGCCGATAGAAACATTTGAGGCAGGCATTGTGTTGAACGGCTATGAGGTAAAATCAATCAAACTCGGCAGAGCCAATCTGCAAGGGTCTTTTGTGGTTTTTAAAGACGAAGACCCATATCTCCTCAACGCAAGCGTTCCGCCATATCAACCGAACAACACTCCTAATAGTTATAACGAAAAAAGAACGAGAAAGTTACTGCTAAATAAATCGGAAATCAAGCATTTAATAGGAAAATCAGCTCAAAAGGGCTTGACATTAGTGCCTCTAAGAATGTATACTAAGCAGGGTAAAATAAAAATTGAGATAGCAATTGCCAAACACAAAGGCAAAGTTGACAAAAGAGAGGTTCTCAAAAAGAGAACAACACAAAAAGACATCAGAAGAGAATTAAAAGAACGGGGGTGAAAGGCATCGATGGGAAATAGCTGATGAATTGCGCAAGTCCAGCTCTTGGAACCTGGTTAAACTTCCAAGAATCAAATAAGTGCCAACTTATTTCAAAGACCAGCTTATGCTTACGCATAACGCTTTGGTCGGCGCTTGATTAGCAATAATCAACGCCCATCTGTCTTGCTGACTCTCGATAGGCAATACGGGTGTAATTTATCGAGATAAGCAATCCTTAATTGGCCGACAAGGATTGCCAAAAACAGGCCTAAGCCAGAAGCTTTTTCCCTTGATTCAAGGCATCTGGCCGACAATATCAATCAAGGTAAGCTTGTAGAAACGATTCAAACGCCTTCCTATACGTGGGTTCGAATCCCACCATCTCCACTAAAATAAGTAATTATAAAAGTATTCAGAGTAAACCATTATTAAACCACCAAATAAAAGTAAGAGAGGTAAGGCTAATCGACGAAGACGATAAGCAAGTAGGGGTATTATCCCTGGAACAAGCGCTCAAAATGTCTTCCGAGCGCGGTTTAGATTTAATACAGGTGACAGACAAGGTTTCTCCACCGATATGCAAGATAGGCGATTTTGGGAAATATCTTTATCAATTAAAAAAGAAAGCTGGGAAACAGTCCCGCCAGAAGAGCGGAGGAATCAAGGGGGTAAGGATAAAATTCAATACTTCTTTACACGACATAGAAACAAAGGCGAATCAGGCGTACAAATTCCTGAAACAAGGAAATAAAATAAAAATAGAATTGCGATTAAGGGGGCGCGAGAAAGCATTGCGTCAGCACGCTGAAGAACAAATAAAAAAATTCGTAGAAATATTAGGGGCTCAAATTCCAATAGAGACAGAGCTGCCTCCAAGAAAATTGCCGAACATATTAATTCTTATTATTAAACGAGGACAAAAAAATGCCACAGAAAACAAGAAAGGCGAAGACAAGAAAATCGTTGACCAAAAGATTTAAGCTAACGAAAAGCGGGAAAATCTTACGAAAAGCGACCGGACAAAATCATTTCCGCTCAAAAAAATCAGGAAATCAGATACAAGAGAAAAGAAAATGGGTGGAATTGCCGAACTCTGAATCCAAAAAAATTAAAAAATTGATGTCAATTTAATCCATGGTACGAGTAAAACGCGGAACAACGGCCCACAAACGGAGAAAAAGTGTATTAAAACAAACTAAGGGATTCCGCTGGGGCAGAAAAAACAGATATACTTTAGCAAAAGAAGCATTACTCCATGCCCTGTCTTATAATTACAGGGATAGGAAGGTAAGAAAACGCGAGAAGAGGCAGTTGTGGCAGATTCAAATTAATGCTGGTTCCAGAAAACAAGATATTTCCTATAGCAAATTAATGGGTGGTCTTAAGAAAAAGAATATCGCAATAGACAGAAAAATCTTGGCTCAATTAGCTCAAGAACAGCCAAAAATATTTGAAAAAATAATAGAAGAGGCAATTAAATAATCACTAATCATTGATAATTTATAATTGATAATTGATTATTGATTATCTCAAAACCCAAAAACCCGCCATGAGGCGGGTTTTTGGGTTTTCAAATCGCCACATCTTTATAGCTCAAAATTTTCCCTCAAGGAATATTCTTCACTACTTGATAAACTTTTTCTAGAAAAGAAATTTTCTTCATAAATTATCTGCAAACACCATCCTGACATCCATTTGAACAAGCATGTACCGTGGTATAAGGCACTCCGTTTTGACAAATTGCTTCGTATAGATAAAGACCCGAGGTTACGCAAGGGCCTCCTCCTGGGCCAATATGGTCCACAGAATTACCCATTTCAGTTGAGTATAATGCCTTGCAACAATCGACTCTCCCTTCAACCCCAGAAACGCTTGAAGACGAACTACCTTTAACAAAATAATTTGCGCCTCCATCAGAGTCCGTGCAAGTAGCCATGTTCAATGCAGTCACGCTAACCACAACTTGACTTGGGGCAGTATCAGTATTCTCTGAATTATTATTCAAATCATATCCATAGACCTTAGCATAATAAGTATATGTTCCTGCTGTTGATTCGTATAATTCATAACTCTTTGTGCAGGATGTCTGGCCAACGCAATCAAATGTGTGCCATGAGTCCTTATAATAAATCTTAATTTTGTCCACTCCTTGGTCGTCTTGCGCAATTACTTTGAGAGTAAAGAATCCCCTTTCCGCAACACTTGTTGCGCTTGTGGAAAATATTCCTGATACAGGATCGTTTTGTCCAATAGATCCCCTTATAACTGTAATATTCTTTGAAAACGCATTATTGGTTTCACTTCCTTCTGACAATCTATTGCTTGAGTCAGTCAAAAATGTAAAGCTGTGGCTGCCAGCAGAAAGAGATTGGACAATCGGACAATCTATGGTCGCGATTTCGCCTGCCTTAAGCCGAGTTGTCATTGCATCACATATTCTATAACCAGACCCATCCATAGAGCTTGACGATACCTTTGTTATAATCCCCCCGCTCACCGCTGACATCTGCTGTGTGCCAATATTCTTAATAGTCACCCTGAAATCAACCTCATCTGCTGTGGTCAATGAGCTCGGACTCGTGCTTATTGAAGATATAATCAAATCCGGTCCTTCAACTTGGGCGCTACGGACAGTGACTGTCACAGCCCTCGGCTCGGTCCAATCAAACTCTAAATTACCATTAAGTGTTTTGCCATAAATATACCCTAAATAGCTATAAATCCCTGGTTGTGTTTCTGAAAACGAAAAGTCGGCGCTTGCACTTGTTCCTTGCACTAATTTTCTATGCCATTCGCCTTTGTAATAAGCCAAAAGCGCATACAGTCCATTGTCATCCTGTCCAGTGATGGTCAGGGTAATATTGTCTCCCGGCTCAACTGTTGTGGATGAAACAGACAATGTTCCTGAAGCAGAATCATCATCATTTCGCTGACATGTCACGCAATAATTGGCGCTTCCACCGCCTGATAACTGGCACTTCTTTTCATTGGGCAAATAATTTGCCTTTCCTGTACCAGAACACTCTTGCTTCCAATCATCATAATTAGCGCACCAATATTCTTGGCCATACTCTCTTTGGCAATCTGTTTGAATTGCCCCAGGACATTTCAATGTTATGTTATAACAATTATTATCCTCATTAGATTCAGAAACTTTATGGTCCCAATCAGCGCAAATGCCAATTCTATAAGATTGAGCTGGTGTGCATTCCCAATTTTTAAAATGGAAAATTTTAGACGAGCCAGCTGTCATAGAAGAGATATACTCCACGCCTCCTCGTTCTCCGTCTATTGTAAAAAATGATTCTGATGTTGGGGCTGTGGCATTCCCTTGATTTTTAACAGTGTAATAAAGTTTGTTATCATTATTGCTTAGCTCGGCGCTTGTAATTGTGAGGTCGGGTTTATTTAAAACAACATTGATTACTTTAACGGTCACGCTTGGGGGTTCTGTCCAAGCGGTTTCTTTAATTCCTGTTGGTTGGCTACCATAAACATATCCTTTATAAGTGTATGTCCCTGCTTTTGACTCTGAAAATGAAAAAGTTGCGTCTGCCGCTTTGCCTTGAACCGACTTATTATGCCAACTTCCCTGATAATGTGCCCAAAGATTCTGCAGGCCATCATTATCTTTGCCTATAACTGTGAGCGTGATTGTCTCTCCGACATTTACTTGGGTAGCGGAAGTAGAAAGCGTCCCAGACGCTGGGTCATTTTCAACAGACGGAATAACACAATCATAAAACATAAATCTTATCACAGCCATAAATCCATCTAAACTTAAATTAGATGGAAGCTCATCATAATACTCCATTGCTTTTTTGGCTTCTAAATACTCAATTTTATTATTGCTATTAATATCATACTCTTCAATAATCTCTCCGTAATTGTAGTAAGCAGAAGTACACGCATCGCCAGCCATAGCTGTAAGCGGAATAATAAATCCGAGGAAAACTATAGGAAAAACAAAGTATTTTTTAAACATATTTTTAAAAGATTAATTATTAATTATCAAAGCTCAACTTAATGATAACAAAATTATATATTAAACGCTAATTTTTGCTAACTAAAAATTTAATTTCTCCCTTGCCCTTCCTTAATTCAGGAATAACCCATTTGATGCCAAGGGCTAAATAAATATCTTTTTCTTTCTCTCCAGCCACTCTTTTTTTTCCTTTGTAAAGTCCGTATTCGTTAAGCTTCATCCCTTTTTCAATAGCTATTTTCCTCAAAGCCACATTATGCTCTTTTGAGCCAGTAAAATACTGAAGCGCAGCGCCATAGCTGATTTCCGGAATAACCCTTAAGTCCGCATCTATGCCATATTTCAAGTGGACAGAGGCCTTGGTCTTGCCTTTGCCCCAAATTTTCACCACCTCTGGAAGATTAACAAAAAAAGACACTACTTTTTCTGGATGCAAAGTCATTGCTAAAATATCAATATCGCCAATTGTGTCCTCTCTTCGGCGCAAAGAACCAGCCAAATCAACTTTCTTTACCTCTTTCAAAGAGTTTAACCTTGTTTTAATATCTCTTGCTGTCGGAAAAATCCTTTCAAACGGGAATCTCTCTTTTTTTGATTTCAAAAGGGCAATGCTTTGCAATATATTTTGTTCCTTTTTCTCGCCAAATCCAAAGAGGGGAGAGATTTTATGGTTCATGGCAGCCCTTTCCAACTCTTTCCTTTCAGTAACCCCGAGTTCTTCGTATAAAACTCGAATTGTTTTTGGGCCCACCCCCTCCACTGCCATCAGCCCCTCAATATCAACCGGCACTTTTTTCTTCCATTTCTCATAATATTCAATTTTTCCTGTTTTAAGATATTCTTCAATTTTTTTCGCGATACTTTCTCCTATGCCAGGCATCGCAACAAGCGCCTTTATCCCTCCCTTGTTATAAATATCACGCACACTCTGTCCTGTACTTTCCAAAACAATCGCTGCTTTCTCATATGCCTGGGGCCTGAAAGCAGCTTCTTCCATTTCAAGAAAATATCCGATTTCGTATAAGATATTTGCTAATTCCTGGTTAATCATATTAAATCCATTTTATCACATCTTCTTGTCACAGAAAAAGCGAAAAGCCCCTAACAGGGCTTTAAAAAAAATTTAAACATAAAATTATTTTTTCTTTGGACTCTTGGTTTTCTTGGATTTCTTATCTCTCTCAGATACCTTAGTTGCTATGGCAAACTCTTTATCCAATTCGTCAACAAATCTTAACAAAATCGGGTCATCAACTCGCTCTTTTATCAATATCCACCATGGCAAAATCGGAAAGCTTTTGTCCTTTTTCCAATACTCAATGGCCTGAAAAAGATTGACCATCTTATCTACTTGCGCTACAAATCTACCTTCTTTGGTTGTCCCCTCCTCAATATCTAACCATAAATTTATTATTTCTTCCCTTAACTCTTTTGGCAACAAAGATGTCAACTTAACAACTGCCTTCCATTCTTTTTCCTTTTTTTGCAATAACCATACTAACCGTTGGGAATGCGGCACTCTGGCTGGTTTCCTAACTATTTTAAGAACCTCTTCTTTGCTTAAATTTGGAACGAGTATTGGGTCATACGGCGATTGGTCGCCGGCATAAACCTCACACAAATCATGGGCTAAAGCAATTTTAACGATTCTGTCAGTATCTAATCCTTTCATTTTCCCAAGCACCCAACTCATTATTGTCATTTGAAAAGTATGTTGAGCAACACTTTCCGGTCTCTTGGCTTGAGCCAAAACCCATCCTGTCCTTTTCAAAGATTTTAATTTACCAACCTCCTTTAAAAAATGGACCATTTCGCACAAAGCGTCTTTTTCACATTTTCTGCGCTTATCTATTAAATTCCTATCTATTTCTTTCCGAAATTTTATTATAAAGGACTCTTTTAGATTCTTTTTAACCCATTTATTCCATAATTTATATTGAACCTTTCCCTCTTTTCTCCAATATTCCAAGGACTGAAGATAGCTTTCCAGTTTGGCTGATTCCCATGTGAATTTGCTCAATTTCGTCCTTCTTTTATTTAACTCTAACCATAAGTCCCCCAGTTCTTTTTTAATTTCATTTGGCAATTTTACCACAATCCTATGAAATGTTTTCTCTTCAAGTTTCTGCCTCTGAACAGCTCTCTTTTTCTCTAATCCAGTTGAACCCTGCGGAAATTTCTTAAGTATTTCTTTAATTAAGTCCTGGTCTTTTTGGGGATTTATATCTTTCGGGAGCAAAGAATCATAGGGGGTCTCTTCGCCGATATAGATATCTGGCAAGTGGTGAATTAAAATACTCTTAATGATTTTGGCATCGCTTAACTCTTTTTTCTTATTCATACTGTTCAAAACCCAACCCAGAATAGCTGACCTAAAAATATGGTCAGCGGTTGCTGCCGGGTCTTCTATGCCACAAAGAACCCAACCCTTCCTTCCATTGATTTTTAATTTCCCGAGTTTTATAAAAAAGTCAAGCAACGAACTCATTGGATTTTAAAAGAGGGCATAGCCCTCTTTTGCGTTTAATTCTAAATCCTATATGTAATTTTCTTAATTTTATAAATAGTCACAACTGCTGATTGGACTCTCACCTCTTCCCCTGTTCTTCTGCCCAAAAGCGCTCTGCCAACAGGCGATTCATTACTGATTTTGCCAAGCATAGGATTTGCCTCTAATGAACCGACTATCGTAAATTCATCTTCTTGCCCCTCCACTTCCACAATGACTGTCGTGCCTAATAAGACCTCCCTATGAACGCCCTTGCTGGGCGGTGTTATTAGTTTATAATTCTTTAAAATGGTTTCCAGGTCAGCGATTCTCGATTCTAACAAATTCAAATCATCCTGAAATGCTAAATATTCAGAATCAACTTCTAAAGAAGCTGCTGTTGTGGGGGCATCTTCTTTTGTCCTTTGACTTTTCAAGGCCTTGAGTTCCTCGTATTCTTGCTCAAGCTTATTTAGTCCTTCTTTTGTGAGATAAATTTCTCTTTCTAAGTCCATATCTTTTGCTCTTATGAGCTTTAATGGATTTTCCGCCACATTTTAATTTTAATCATTAAAAACATCCTGTCAAGCTATTTATCCAAAAATAAAAAAGGCCATAAAAACAATAACCTTTTTAAAAATATCTATAATTATCCACGGAAAAAATGAGAAATTTCTGCAACCATTCCTAAAACGAAAAATATAGCTAACAGAAAATAGAGGGGATTCATTTTTTTGCCTACTTTTTTCTTTTTCACAAAACTCCTGTAGAGGAAAATAAGAGTAAAGCCCTCTACGCCGCCTGCGAGCGCGCCGGTAAAGCCGATTATATTAATAAACTCCCTTGCCCCGAAAAGAAACATGGCCATTGGCACGAAAGAAGCAACTGTCCAAGAGGTTTTTTCTGACATCTTCATGTCATACCAAAAAATCTTTTTTAAAGTGAGCCCAAGCATCAAATAAGAGCTAAAACAAGTGAGTAGTCCGAAAATAAATCCTATTCTTGAAACATTCCCACCAACAATTGAACCAAATCCGGAAATCGCATCTTCAGAAGTTCCTTGTCCGCTAACTCCCATTATCGCAATAATAAAAATAAGGTAAACGATGGCTGAAATAATTATGCCTGATATAATGACTTTTCTTAGGTCCTTTTTCCTTTTCCCCAGAATCTCTTTAACTTCTGGTAAAATAGCCGAACCCCACAAAGAAAAGACGATTACCCCATAAGGCAGGAAAATATATTTAAGGTCAACTTGTAAAAAATTAACTGGATTGATATATGGCAGCGCCCTAACGACAAAGAAGACGAGGATACCCAAGAAAAGAATAAGAATCAGAAATTCTGTCAAACAAATACTCTTGATGCCTCTGTAGATTAACAAGCTTCCGATGGCGAAAAAAAATAAAACATAAATTAAAACACTTCCGCCGAGATAAGGGCTCAAAATATTGGCTAAAAATCCGCCTCCAACAACCAAATAGGCAAGTTGCGCGCCAAAAAGCCCAGCGCACATAGCAATAAAAGAAACTGTGCCCCATCTTTTGCCTAAATATTGTTTAACATAGCCCGGAAATCGGCGTTCCTCTTTTGTTCCGACCACAATCTCTCCCAAAATCAAATGGACAAGAATCGCCACTGTTCCCAATATTAAAAAATACCCTAATAAAACAAAAAATCCGCTTTTAGCAGCGACCCATGGCAAACCGAATATGCCTACCCCTATAATTGTGCTAACAAAAACAGTTAACGCTTTCCAAAAAGCTGTCATTTTTGAGAAAATCTTTATTTAAATTTCTTAAACTTTATAAACGCGATAGCCGTCCCTTGCTTTTTCAGCAATCTTTAATCCGACCTCATCGCCTTTTTTGGCTTTTTTTATTTCTTTATGGTCAACCTGTATCGATTCCACTGTTTGTTCAAAGTCCGTATCGCCACCGACAATTCTAATCGTGTCTCCTGTTTTCAAGGGACCAACAAGCTCAATCACCGCAACTTGAATTTTATCAAAAAAATGAATGATTTTACCTATTAATTTTCCTTCAATTTCTTCTTCTGGCATGTTTAAAAATTATTAATTATTTATCACTAATCACTAATCACTAATAAATGATTAACTCTAACCCGACCTTTTTTCTCTTTAAATCATTATAGCAAAAAAAGTCTGTTTTGTAGTCCTATGTGTCTGCCAAGATTATGGCGTAACCTTCGTCATATACCTTATAAGGCATTATCAACTTTTCACCAACGGGAAAATTAAAACAAATTTCGAGCCAACACCCTTAATGCTTTCTAATAAAATTTTCCCATCCATCTTTGCGCAAATTTGCTTTACGATCCATAATCCCAAGCCAGTTCCCTCTATATCAGCTGTTTCCCGATTCTTCACTCTATAAAATCTTTCAAAGAGATGAATGCTATCTTCAGCAGAAATTCCTAGACCAGTATCGGCGATTGTAATATAAAACTTCCCCTTGGAAGAATTTATTTCCGTAATTATGTTTATCTCGCCCTTGGGAGTATATTTAATGGCATTATCAAGAAGATTATAGATTACTTCCTTGAAGCGATTAGGGTTGACCATAATTTTGTCCACTGTACCCGGTTGAATAAAATTAATTTTTAAGCCCTTCTTAGCGATCTTAAATCTTAATTCTTCCACCACTTCATTGATAAGTTGCCAGGGTAAAACGACTTCTGAATCAAAAGATAGTCTGCCCTGTTCAATCTGTATAACATTTAAGACATCTGAAATCAGATTATCAAAACGGTTAACCGAAAGTTCTATTCTATTTAAATCAAGCTTCTGCTCACTACTCAATAGATGAAAGATTCCTTTTTTGAGTTCTAATATATAATTTCTTATATTTACCACTGGCGAACGCAATTCATGAACTGTCATATTCATAAAGCTGTCTTTAGCTCTGTCTATCTCGCTCAACTTCCTAAATAAGCTTACATATTGAAAAAGGCGAGTATGATGTATAATCAAGCTCAAAATCAAAATAATAGCAATAGTTACAAAAATATAGGCCTTCTGCAGCCCTTGAGTAACCAAATCGTCGGCCTCTTTTAAAGACAATGCGATGCCCGTCATTCCAATTTTCTCCTGGGCGTTATTATAGGCGGGACTTATAACATTCCAAAACCTTATGCCTTCTTCCCGACTTAAAAAAGCGATAGCCTGGTCTTTGTGCCAGGCAAGAGTAAGGGGGGTTTCGGATATTTCTTCGTCTTTTTCTTCTTCTAAATTAGAAGCGACTATTCTAAAATTGTCTCCTTCAGCCGGAACGAAAACCCTAATTTTTTTAAGGTCAGAATTATTTTCGGCTAAATATTTTAATCTTTCTTGTAATATTTCCGGTTGACTATAATGCTCAAGCACATAAGGAGATAAAACATCTTGAATCATTATCGCTTGTTTTTGCAAGGTAAGGTCTATGTTGTCCTGAAATGATTTTGCCAAAAAAGAAGTAATAAAAAATACCAAAGCTGGTATTACTATAATCAAAAGCAAAGAAAAAAGCAGGCTTGGATTTTTCCTTATGAATTTTGCTCCCTTAATTAAAATGCCGAACATTTTTTTAGTTTGATTAAATCCAGAAAGGGCGTCTGAATTTCTATTTCTTAATCTTCTTAATTTTTCCCTTCTTTTTGTCTCTGATTGCCGGGCTTAAAGAAGAAATGTTCATCTTTAATTCTTTTTTATTTAGAATGCCCACCAGAAGAAGGGCAACCCCAATAGCTAAAGTAATAATAGCTAAGGTAAGAATGATAAAACTTCTTTTTAGAATTTCGTAAGGAGAAGCTATGTCTTCTGCCACTTTACCTGTTTCTTGCGCCCAAACTTCGGGAATTAAATGTAAAATATTGGCTCCGGATTTTATAAAATTAAATGATTCTGACCTGGCGGTTATCTCTCCGTGATTATTGGTTAAAACCACATAAACCTCATGCTGACCGGGATCCAATGGCTTATCAAGCTCATAAATCCATCTTCCGTTAGCATCCACTTTAGTGACCACAATTATAGGCAAGGATGAATAGATATAAATAGAGATAAAGGTATTGGGAAGGCCATTGCCTTCAAGGCGGAGAATTGACTTATTTGTTATTTCGGATTTTTTAATGCCTACTTTCTCAATGGTAAAAATATCTGCTTTTTGGGGTTTTACTTTTCTTGGGTCTTGATACACGACCTCATTCCTCTTAGATGGCTCCATGATGTCAGACCCTAATGCCGCTTCTTCTCCATCCATATAGCCATCGCCATCGCTGTCGGGGTTTAATGGGTCGCTTCCAAGCTCAACCTCTAAGGCGTCCGGTAATCCGTCGCCATCGCTGTCTCTTATCATTTCCTCGGTGAGCGCCGCTCTTGTCTCCTCTTCTCTTCCAATAGTTTCTTCGAAATTAGCTATTTTCTCTTGAATTTTTGTTGTCATGCTTTCAACCCGAATCGCCGTATCTTCAAATTTTTCTGTCTGTTGGCCAATCTTGTTTATCGGCTTTAAGGACTCTTCAATTATTTTATTTTTATTTGCTTTCTTGACTGCTTCAATTTCTAATAATTTTTTTTCTTTTTCTTGAACCTCTTTTTCTATCTCCTCTTTTTGCTGTTGCTGCTGCTCCAACATCTCTTTCTTCTCTTGTTTAATCTCTTCCATCCTTTCTCTCATAATTTCAACTGGTTCTGCCGCTTCAAGGGCTTTTATTTCTTGCTCTTTTTTATTGATTTGTTCTTCAAGCAGTATTTTCTTATCTTGCTCTTTTAATATTTCCTGCTTGGTTTGTTTTTCTTCTTTGATATTGGCAGACAAGTCCTTTATTGTTCCATCAATCGTTTCGCTCGTGAGGCCCATCTCTTTATCTAATTGTGTTTTTGTTTGTCCCCCGCCACTCTCCCCGCCTATTTCTGCGGCTAATGTATTGACCAGAGTAGACACTTCTTGGACAATTTCTTTTGTTGCCTCATCTGTGTGCTTTTTTATCGCTTCCTCTTTTTGTTGAAGTTGTTCGCTGATTTTGCCAATTTGTTCTTTTTTGTAAGACGAATCCACGGTTTTTTCAATTGTATTGTCAACTTTAACTAAAATTAGTTCGCTCTTATAGCTGCCATATATATTTGTAATCTCGGCAAAAAAATCATACTCTCCGTTTGGAGTATTCAAAGTGTTCCAAGAATAGTGCCAAATATTGAGCTTCTTATCCGCATAAGGGTCAGCAACAGCTCCCGACCCCAAATATATTAATATCTGGCTATCGAATCGCTGAATATAAAAATCAACACCCTGAGCGTTTTCCACTTGAACTTGGATATCAACAACTTTCTCTAACTTTTTATTTTTTGTCGGCGAAATAATCCGGACAGAAGGAGTCATTTCTACTTTTTTATTATCTTGAGCTACGCCAGAAACGATTGCAACAGCGCCTGTAGTCGCTGACTCATCTATAGAATTTCCTTGTTCCAACGAAGACGAGAAGATATTGTTCGATGGTTCCTTCGCTAAAATAACATTATTAAAAACAAAAAACGAGACTATTAGGATGATTACAAAATTAAAAAATTTCATAAGTTAATCATTAATGATTCGCGATATTCAAATGGGAAAATTATGACTCTAAGTAAAGTTAAAAAATATTTTATATTATATATTATATCACTTTTATTCTTAAACAATAGAGGAATATTAAAGGCTGGCGCTGAAATCAACATCATCGGCATGCTCAATTTTCCCGTGGTGTTTGCCCATATTTTGCTCCGATGATTTACGAGTATAGTCGTATATAATATCTCTTTTCTTTCTTGTAGATAGTTTTTTGTTATTAATGGCAGGACCTCCGATACATCCCCCAGGACAATTAAGAATATCTAAAAATCTATATTGTTTTTTGCCGGACTTGATATCTTCAAGCGCTTTCTTAATGTTCTCTGTGCCATCAGTTATCAATATTTCCTTGTTCTTAAAAAGTTCGCTGATGCGGGAAGTGGCAGCCAGTCCTCCTGAAACAGGATAAATTTTTGTGTATTCTCTGATTAAAGAATCAAAATAGTATTTTCTGTTAAAGTCCTTTTCGTCAATCCCTTCTGCGTCAAAAATTTGTTGTAATTCTTCAAAAGTAATCACCGCGTCTATTATTTTTTTATACTTCGGCGCCTCAATATTCTTCTTGGCATAACAAGGAGATATAAAAACAACTTTATAATCCTTATTCCTTTGTTTGTATATTCTCGCCATTGAAGCCATTGGTGAAACCACTGGAATTAAAAACTTCATAAATTCCGGGTATTGCGACTGAATAAGGGCAACCACAGTCGGGCATGGCGAGGCGATAAACAATTCTTGTTCTGAATGCTCTTTAATATATTGAGCATAGGCCCAATTAACCATTCTTGCGCCAAAAGTAAGCTCTGTAACTTTATCAAAGCCAAGATGCCTCAACATCCCGATAATATCCGGGTATTTGAAATCAATCGGAAAAGACGGAGCAAGCAAGGCAACTGATTTATTTTTTCGGATAAGATTAATAATGTCTTTCATTTTTTGTTGCGGTTGTGCTATGGATTACGAAATAAGCGATAACCCCGCCACTAATGGCAGTGATGAGCTGGATAATGCCCATTGAAGTTAAAAATATTTTTGGAACCAAATGAGAGCCGATATAGAGATAAGCGACTAAAAATAATACAAACGATTTTAGAACAGAGGCGATTATAGCTCTACTCAAAAATGGCCAATGACTGATTTTTTTCAAACACATAACCCTAACTAAAACCGCATTTCCTAGCCAAATAAACGGAAGAAAATACAAAAGAAAAATCGTTGAAGGCCCGAAAATAACTCCATGCGCCCAAGCGCCGATACTCGGAAGGATGATAACTGGCAGCTGTTTTTTGAAATTAAGCTTTTCAGCAGAAATAAAAAGTATTGCATTGACTATCGCGCCAATCAACCATTGCGGATGGGAAAACAATAGCGGGGCAAAAAACCCGGCGCTGGATAAAATTAAAGACGAGCTTATAGCTCGGTCGCCTGACAAGGCAATGACTTTCGTTCGGCTCATCGTTCTGTTTGTTAATTTTTCTGGAATCATTGGGTTCTGTTAATTACTAATTATTAATCACTAATCATTAATTATTAATCACTAATCATTAATAATCTATCATCAATCGCTGATTATTGATTGTCGTTTATTTTTCATATCTTTATTCTACCAAAAAACCATTATGTAATAAAGAAAAATCGCTCAAAAAGCGATTCTTTGTATCTATCATTTTGGAAGCCTCATCTTGGAAACCTGGTTTCCAAACTCACAACGAGGTCGGGCCTCGTTGCGACATTTGAATGTTGAATATATTGATTCAATAAAAAAGTATTACCGCTACCAGCAGAAGGCGTTTCGGCCTGATTTTAGAATTTCAAAGATTTGGTGTTTGGTTATTAAAATATGATTTGTTTATAATGCATAATCATGCTCCAATTTTCCAAATTCCTTTTTCCAAAAAAGCTTCTATTGTTTGACGCGTAGCTTTATTAATAAGATTTGAATGAGAAAGTTTTTTCTCTTTAGCATAATCAATTAGTGTCATTATCTTCCTGCTCTCCAAGTATGCTAATCGTTTATAATAACTATTAGTAAGAGCCTTAGCTACAATCTCTTCCATTATCTCTGTTTTGCCTTTCTCATCAAATTCTTTAAAAGCATTATAATACTTTTTTCTATCAATAAATTTAATATTTATTGGCACAAAGCCTTCTCGTATTAATAGATAATTATTTATAACTCTTCCTATGCGACCATTACCATCACAGAAAGGATGTGTGTGCTCAAAATCAAGATGCAATCTCGCAATTCGTTTAATAATATTTTGATCACCGCTAGCATTATATTCCATCAACATCTTTTCTAATCGCTCTATTATTTCCTCTGATCTTGGCGCAATATGGCTTCCCACTCTCACATATTCTCCAGACTTACGAAATCTGCCCGCAACATCATCACGAATATTTGAAATAAGCATTTTATGAAGCAATAAAATAACATCAAGATTTATTTCTTGTTCCTTTGCTCGTTTATCTATATATAAAACCACATTAGCAAGATTTTTTGCTTCAAATATTTCTCGTTCACTAATAAATCTATCAAGGTCAATCTTAAGCAGAATCTTTTCTGTTTCTTCCAATGTAAGCGCGCTGTTCTCAATTGCGTTTGAGTTATACACTTGCTCAGGAATCTCAGCTTCATTGATAAGTTTAATAAGCGCCTCTTTTCCAATAGACGCCTTATAATATCTCTCGCGCAATGAGTTTATTTTATTGAAAACACTTAATACTTTAGTCATATGTCTATATTATAGTTTCTTTCACGTTTTTGTCAATAAAACCGTGAAAAAATACGATTTTTGATAGTTTTTCACGGTTTTGACCTGATTTTAATATTTTGAAGATTTGGGGCTGGGTTATTAATCTATTCTAGTCATTCAATAAACCTCTTAGACATATACGCTCAAAAAGCGATTCTTTGTATCTATCATTTTGGAAGCCTCATCTTGGAAACCTGGTTTCCAAACTCGCAACGAGGCCGGGTCTCGTTGCAAACTCATTGTAAATAAAGCGTATTTCAACAACTGATTCCCAATTTCGCAAATGTTGAAGAAAGATTCTGCTCTGTCTGGCAAAAAAAGTCGTCAGTCATTTTGTTTTCCAATCCGTATTTCGAATATACCCAATCAGCATAATGATAATTCATTCTATCAATTATCGCATAGTCAACTTTTCCTGCGAGCATTTCTGGAAGGCCTACTGTCCCCGGAAGTATCGGCGCAATCATAACATAGGTCCTTATGCCAGCGCTATGCAATTTATCAAGCGCCCTAATTCTGTCTTTTATTGGAGGGGCTTGAGGTTCAAAAATTCTTCTAACACTATCATCAGCTGTGGCAATACTGAAACCAACCTCAAAATTTTTCCCTTTTTTCAAAATATCCATGTCCCGCAAAACTAAAAGGGATTTTGTCTGAATCACCACTGGCCAGCCAGCACACGCCAATATCTCTAAACATTGGCGCGTAAGCTTGTATTTCTCTTCTATTGGCTGATATGGGTCGCATACTCCGCTTATCCAAACCTTGTCTTGTTTTTTCCTGCCAACTTCCGACCTCAACAAATCAGGGGCATTAATTTTAACATCAACAAATTGGCCCCATGGTTCCTTGTATCCTGTAAACCTTTTCATAAAACGAGCATAGCAATACGAACAACTATGCTCACAGCCAACATATGGATTAATAACATAAGGGAAAATTTTGGATTTAGATAAAATGGTTTTTGGCCGAACCTCTCTTATGATCATATTTAAACAAAAATAATAAACATCTCTAATTTAGTTGTGTCTCTTGGCTGATTCGAACAGCTATCTCCTACTCCGGATATTGAGCTAATTTTGGAAGAGTTATTCTTAATAATCTTGCCATATTTGTATATTATAATAAAAAATAGTGTCAAAAACCAGAGTTAACGCCATTTTAAAAAATGGAAGAGATTGACCTTTTAAAAATTTTGTAGTATAAATAAAGTATAGAGATTCGCATAATTTAAAGCTGTTTTACCGCTTTATAAAGGCGGTTTTAATTTTTATGGAAATAAGAAATATTGCAATTATCGCTCATGTTGACCACGGCAAGACAGCCCTTACTGACGCATTAATGCGGCAAACAGGAATGTCAGAGATCGGGGACAGCATGGATAGCGATGTTCTTGAAAAGGAAAGAGGAATGACAATCTATTCAAAAAATACCTCTGTTTATTACAAGAATACAAAGATAAATATTGTGGATACGCCAGGCCACGCTGACTTTGGTTCAGAAGTTGAGCGTGTTTTGCGTTCTATAGATTCTGTCATTTTAGTAGTTGACGCCCAAGAAGGCCCAATGCCTCAAACAAAATTTGTTTTGAAAAAATCACTTGAATTGGGACTGAAACCAATCGTAGTGCTGAATAAAATAGATAAGCCTGCCGCAAGACCCGATATTGTGCAAGAAATGATTTATGAGCTTTTCCTTGATTTAGAAGCAAGCGATGAACAGCTGGAATTTACTACAATTTATGCTATCGCTCGAGATGGCATTGCCAAAATAGGGATAGATGATGATTCTAAAGATTTGACTCCCCTCCTAGATACAATTTTGAAAGAAGTATCTATCTCTTCCAATGAAAAAGCAAGAAATAAACCTCTTCGCATGCAACCCTTTAATCTTGCTTATGATAACTTTATGGGACGACTCGCGATTGGAAGAATTTATGAAGGAAAAATAAAAAACAACTCTAATATAATCATTAAAGATATAAAGGGTGAAACTCGTGAAGGCAAAATCACAAAATTGTTTACTTTTGAGGGATTAAAAAGAAAAGAAATTGAAGAAGGTTTTACCGGAGACATCATAATGATTGCCGGTCTTCCTAATATATTTATTGGAGAAACTATTTGCGTGGATGTGGAACAAAAAGCTTTGCCAGCTATTAGTATTGACGAACCAACAATCTCGTTAAATTTATTGGTAAACAACTCCCCGTTTGCTGGGCAAGACGGAAAATATGTCACAAATAACCAACTTAAAAAAAGATTAATAAAAGAATTAGAGGTTAATGTTGGTTTAAAAATTGACTTTTCTGCTCTTGATTATTATAAAATCTATGGCAGGGGTGAAATGCATATCGCAATCCTGCTTGAAAATATGCGTCGCGAAGGTTATGAAATGCAAATATCACAACCACATGTAATTATCAAAGAAAAAGATGGCATAAAGCTGGAACCGTTTGAAGAGGTTACCATCATTGTGCCCAAAGAAATGTCTGGAACTGTTATTAAAAAACTTTCGAGTCGATGCGGCAAAATGATTAAAATAATGTCCAAGCGTAGTAATGTAAAAATTATTTTTGAGATTCCAGTCAGGGGATTACTTGGATATCGCAATGAATTTATAGTTGATACTAGAGGCGAAGGGATTATTTATGCTCAAATCATAGGATTTAAGCCCTATGTTGGAGATATCAAAAAAAATGATATGGGGTCAATGATTTCAATGGCAACCGGAAAAACTCTTGGGTTCTCTCTTTTTAATCTTCAAAATAGAGGAACTTTATATATTAAGCCGAGCACAGAGGTATATGAAGGAATGGTTATTGGAAACACGGCGAAGGGACATGACTTAACTGTAAATCCAACAAAAGGGAAAGAATTATCAAATATGCGCGCTTCAGGATCTGACGAGGCAATTACTTTAACGCCTCCAGTGAAACTAACGCTCGAGAAAGGCATTGGGATTATGAACCAAGATGAATACTTAGAAATTACTCCACTTAACATTCGTTTAAGAAAACAATTTCTAACCGAAAACGGAAGAACTAAGGCAAGCAGAAATAAATAAACTAAATTATTTCAATAATTGATTTTTGTAGATTTTTCCATGCGTGACAGTTTTTAAAAAAAACAGAAGCTCTCGCTTCTATCTGTACACATTGGCTCCGGGAAGCGGACGACGTTCGAACCTACTGGCAGACCACAAAAGAGTGGTTTGAGATACCAACTTTGACTGCTCCCTAATCTACTCCACCCTGCCACTCACTATTGTTTTTATCAGCTCCGCAGATTAGACGATGTTAGAATTATTTTATGCGTTCATAAAAATAAAAAAACACTAAAATAGTGGTCCTTTAACTAATATTCTAACTTCAGATTTAATTTCTCGGCTAATAATTGAATCCACTTATCGTGTCTATCTATTTGAGAAGTTATGCTAATATATTCTGTCTTCAAATCAGAGATAGCTTTTACTAAACCATCTACGGAAATTACTAAAAATTGTACTGATTCTCTCAGCCCATTAATATCTTCTCTCATCTCTTTTATATCCTCTTTCGTAGCACAGACTTCTGCTATTTTTTGTATATCTTCTTGGGTTAACATATTTTTATTATATATTAACTACAAAGATTGTGTCAAATATTGCTCCG
>Ga0180732_1000402_pt1 | contig 38615 bp, 40 predicted proteins | sample KR11_01MetaG_FD_148674 | JGI IMG/M metagenome (GOLD analysis project Ga0180732, IMG submission 148674) | Groundwater microbial communities from the Olkiluoto Island deep subsurface site, Finland - KR11_0.1 MetaG | ecosystem: Environmental > Aquatic > Deep subsurface > Groundwater | place...
CTTGTGCAACACTGGATGCAATAATCGCCTATGGTGAGCAGGGAAAAGGGATAGATATCAAAAAAGAGCATCCTTTGTATCGTATGTTTTAAAGGAAGACAATATTGGCAGACGCGGGGAATGCCTGGCGGTTCATAGATACCGGCATTAATGACGGCTTCATGAACATGGCTATTGACGAAGCCATGCTGGAGATGCACCTTCAGGGACAAATTCCTCCTACCATTCGCATATACAGATGGAGCCCGCCAGCTTTGTCTATAGGTTATTTGCAAAGCATTGAAAAGGATGTTGACCAAAATAAATGTCTGGAATTGGGCATAGATGTGGTTCGCAGACTTACCGGCGGTCGTGGTGTGCTGCATGGTGATGAATTAACTTATTCAGTAATTGCTTCAGGAAAATGCGGATTGCCCGGTACTATATTACAATCTTACCGGATTATCAATGAAGGTTTAATTGCTGCGTACCGCATTCTGGGATTAGAAGTAAACCTGGTATCAAATGAGAAAGTACTTTCATCTGCTTCTTGTTTTGCAGGAGCTGCAACAGCAGATTTGACCTGCCGCGGGCGAAAAATTGCAGGTGGCGCCCAGTTTAGAAGGGGCGATGCAATATTGCAGCATGGCTCTTTGCCTATTGTTCTTGATTTCGATTTATGTATTGCCGTTCACAAATTTTCAACCCCGGAAATACGCGGCAGAGCATTAAATACTTTACGTAAAAAGGCTACGGATATCAAAACGGCTTTAGGAAAACAAATTGATTGGCAGGAATTGGTTCATGCACTTTTTGCAGGATTCCAAAAATCATTGGGAATTAAACTTTACAAAGACAGATTAACATCTGCCGAGATTGAACTGAGCCGGAAGCTGGTGAAAGAAAAATATTGCACTACCGCCTGGAATGATTTTGGAGTGTGTAATGGTAAAAGAAGATAGCATTACTTCGCTGAGAATGCCTGCATGGCTTGTAAAACCATTTCCTAAAAAAGCAAGTCAGGTTGGAGTCGGAAAGATTTTATCACGATGGCGGCTAAATACCGTTTGCAGGAGCGCCCAATGTCCCAATTTATGTGAGTGTTACTCACAGGGGACGGCAACATTTATGATTATGGGTGATATCTGTACCAGAAATTGTATGTTTTGCGCAGTTTCAGGCGGCATTCCCGGATCTTTGGAAGCAGATGAACCGGTAAGAGTAGCACTTGCAGTAAAAGATATGGGGCTAAGCCATATCGTAGTTACCTCAGTAACAAGAGATGATTTGCCGGATGGCGGTGCTATGCACTTTGCTGCAACTATTAATGCTATTCGAAAGGTTAATCCCGACACTACGGTTGAAGTACTGGTGCCCGATTTTAAAGGATCTCAGACTTGCGTTGAAACAGTTGTGAAAGCAGTACCCGACATCTTTGCTCATAATCTTGAAACGGTGCCAGGCTTGTATAAGAACGTTCGTCCAATGGCGGATTACCGTCGTTCTCTTGAAGTATTGAAGTCAGCGAAAGACTTAAATAAAGGCATATATACAAAATCCGGCATAATGCTGGGTTTGGGAGAGACGGAAGCAGAAATTATTGCTGTGATGCAGGATCTTCGTATAATAGACTGTGATTTTCTTACTTTGGGACAATATCTGAGTCCTTCAGAGGATCATCTTCCGGTGAATAAATTTATTTCACCTGAAAAGTTTGAGGATCTGGCACAGATAGGTCAAAAGATGGGATTTAGCGGAGTAGCCGCCGGGCCTTTTGTGCGCAGTTCGTATCACGCTAAAGAATTATTAAACATGAAAGAAGCAAGCATTCAAAGCCCGGATTGCAGCTTAGCTGTTTGAAGGTTCAGGGAGTTTCTTAAATTCCCATGATCGATTAATATTATGCGTTATTTTTTGCATGTATGTATAACTATATAACTAAAATCATAAAAGAGGAGAGACGATATGATTAAACTTGGAAAGATGGAAAATGCCGGCCCGTATTACGGGAAAACACTCGAGGAATTAGAGAAAGCGGATCTGGGGTGGAGTCCGGAAGAAGAAAGAGAAATTGAGCGCTATTGTGAGCAAATTCACGCAAACTGCCAGGAAGAAGAAATGACGCCCATGGAGCGCTACAAGGCTACTTTTGCCGGTAAGGAAAGAGACCGTGCTATGATAGAGGTGGATTATTTTGCCACATATGCAGTAAGAATTCTTGACTGTTTTGCCGGCGCATTAAAGCCTCTTGATGCTTACCAATTACCCAAATTATTGGTTAAATCCCATTTGGCAACAACAGCCAGGTTCAAGACTGATACTCTTTTCTGTGGTCCGCTCTCTTATGGCGAAAATTTGTTCGGCTGTGATTCAAAAATTATAGACTACGGCAATCCGGTACATATCGGAGACCCGCCGATAAAAACCGTTGAAGACCTTGAAGGTTTGGATGTTCCCGATCCGGACAAACATGCTATGTACCCTCAATATTTATGGTGGCTGAGAGAATCAAGAAGGATATTTGATAAATATGGTCTAAGCGATCTTATCCCGATCGAAGGCTCCCATTGTCACGGTCCGGACGGTTTTACTGCCGGGCATTTATTGGGCTATAACCAGATGATGAAAGCCTTACGCAAAAATCCTGAACTTGTTCAGAAAACAATTAAATTAGCCACCGAATGGCAGATAAAGCTTGGTATTGCTGTAACAAATCTTGGTAAGGTCGATTACAGTTATCAGTGCGGCAGTATGGGCTTTGTTCCTCACATAGAGAAGAATTTATGGATTGCTGATGAATACAGAGAAATCGGAAACGCAATAAAAGCGGCAATTCCTGCAGAAAATCCGATCGTATACGCCTGGGCAATGGAAGGCTGCGTTGAATGGCTGCCAACCGTATGGGAGAAAAACGTAGCAGGTCCGGGAAGTTTTGACGGCATTATGGTAACCGGTGATATCACGAGTTATCAAAAAATATATGATTTCTGCCAGGAACACGACATGTATGGGTCTGCTGCCCCATCTGACAGATTAATGGTAAGTGGTCCGTTATCAGAAGTTGAGGCCGAAGTTAAAGGACGCTGTGATTGTATAAAGAAATCACGTACAAATAAGTGTACTCTTTCAATAGGCGCTGTCGATTATTATACATCTCCCGAACATCTTGATTTTACAATAAATGCAGCGAAGAAACACGGGAAATTCTAAATCCTATGCTATAGCTCCTGCTTTGCAAGGAAGAATTATAAAAGTTATACTGTAGTATTTATACCTCCTTTTGAGATAAGAAAACAGTGTTGATTCTGTGGCCGGAACTCAAAAGGAGGTAAATATAAGCTTTGTATTATGAGAGGATTAAATGGAAACTAATAAAGATGTCGTTGTTATAGGCGGAGGTCCAGGAGGATATGTAGCAGCAATCAGAGCGGCGCAACTTGGCGCATCAACGGCACTAATAGAAAAAGAAGAGCTGGGCGGCACCTGCTTAAATGTCGGTTGTATTCCCACCAAAGCTTTTGCTAAAATCGCTGAGCTTTACGGCAAGATGAAAAAGAGTAATGAAATGGGCATTAATGTTGAAGGCATTTCTTTGGATTTTCAGGCCATGCAGGCACACAAACAAAAGGTTGTAAAAACCCTTAAGGGAGGAATTGCTTACCTTCTTGAGGAAAGCAATGTGCAAGTTATTCAGGGCAAAGCCGACTTAACCGGCCCCCAAAAAGTTACAGTTACGTCAAAAGATGGTCAAACTCAGATAATCAACGCCTCACATATAATTATAGCAACCGGTGCAAAGCCTATGGAATTGCCCGGACTGGAATTTGATGGCGATAAAATATTAAACAGCACTGATATGTTGCAGCTTGAAGAAATCCCCGAATCACTTATCGTTGTGGGCGGTGGAATTATCGGAATTGAACTGGCATGCATCTATGCGCAGTTCGGCACCAAAGTTACTATGGTTGAAATCATGCCGGAACTCCTGCCTTTTTGTGATGCAAAAGTCACATCATTGTTAAAATCCGAGCTTACTGCAAAGGGTGTGTCCATAAGTATAAAGACAAAAGTAATAAAACATGAAAGAGATGAAAAGACAATTACTGCCACGCTGCAAAAGGGAGAAAAGGTTTGGGAAGTAAAAGCTGATAAGATGCTGGTTGCCGCTGGACGCAAGCCTTTTATCGGCGTCGGAGGCATTGAATCTCTGGGGATAGAAACTAATAACGGAGCCATTGTTGTTAATGAATACCTCGAAACAAATGTTTCCGGCATTTATGCCATAGGAGATGTAATCGGAGGGTACCAGTTGGCTCATGTTGCAAGCCATGAAGGTACAACGGCTGCAGAAAACTGCATGGGACATAAGAAAAAAATGGATTACCGGGTAGTGCCCAATTGCATATATACGGTTCCTGAAGTTGGAATGGTCGGCATAAACGAAAAACAGGCCAAGGAACAATACTCGGAAGTTCAGGTCGGCTCATTTCCTTTTTCCGCCTGCGGCAAGGCAGTTGCAAGCGGGGACACAAAAGGTTTTGTGAAAATTATTGCCGATAAAGAATCCGGCAAAATAGTAGGAACCTTTATAATTGGAGGTACGGCTACGGATATGATCCATGAGGCGGCCTTAGCCATGCAAAAGGGCGTTACTATTGAAGAGATAATAGAGACTATACACGCACATCCGACATTAAGTGAGTCTTTCCACGAGGCGGCAATGATTGCAGCCAAGAGGCCACTGCATTTTATGTAGTTTGAGGCATTAAATGAGTAGTATAGTATTTGAACCGATAAACAAACGAGTTCACTGTTCGGAAGGAATAACTATTGCCGAAGTTGCCCGTTATGCCGGAGTAAGTCTGGTTTCCTCCTGCGGAAGCCAGGGTACCTGCGGTAAATGCAGGGTCTTTATTATTTCCGGCCGTGTATCTCCTTTAACGATTGAAGAAAAAGAGAAGCTAAGCGCAAAAGATATCGAACGTGGCTGCCGCCTGGCATGTCTGACAAGGGTTTATGACGAAGTTAAGGTAAAAATTCCACCCAAAAGTCTGATCAGTTCACAACGGTTGCAGGTTGCCGGTAACGGCATGACAGCAGCCATAAATGCTGTTGTAAAAAGATATGACATAACACTCTCACCTCCCGATATGCTTGACCAAAAATCCGATCAAACGGCGCTTCTTGCGTATCTGGACAGTCAGTACGGATTAAAAGATTTACAGATTGATCTGTCGGCACAACGCAAGCTTTCCCAAGTTCTGCGTGCAAATGAATGGAAGGCTCAGATAGTATTGCGTGGCCGGGAAATAATTATGGCCGTAGAGTCAGGGAAAAGATTGCTTGGCTTAGCAGTGGATCTGGGAACAACAAAGATAGCAGCTTATCTGGCTGATCTTGAAACAGGTGAGATTCTGGCGGCAAAAGCTGTAGTAAACCGTCAGATGGCATATGGACAGGATCTGATGGCCCGTCTGAATCATGCCATGGGCAAAGAAGCCGAAACACTAAGACAGGCTGCTGCCGATGATATCAACCAGTTGGTAAGCGAACTATGTAAAGGAACAGACCTTTCCGGTGACCAAATCATAGAAGCTGTTGTTGTGGGCAATACTGCCATGCATCATCTTTTTCTGGGTTTGCCTGTCAGGCAGTTGGCGCTGGCACCCTATATACCGGCTGTAAGCGATTCTATGGATATTAAAGCAAGAGATTTAGGCCTTGCCATTGCCCCCGGTGCATATGTCCATCTTTTGCCCAATATTGCCGGATTTGTGGGAGCCGACCATGTTGCAGTGCTTCTTGCAACCGGAATCTATAATACTGAAAAAACGACAATCGGAATAGATATAGGCACAAATACTGAAATAAGTCTTGCAGTAAAAGATCGCCTGCTTTCAACGTCCTGTGCATCCGGTCCTGCTTTTGAAGGGGCCCATATAAAATATGGTATGCGGGCGGAAGGCGGAGCTATAGAAAAAGTTAAAATAACCGGTTCATCGGTAGAAATCAGAACCATAAACAACGAGCCCCCCGTCGGCATATGCGGTTCAGGTATCTTAGATGTGGTTGCTCAACTACGAAAAGCCGGTATCATTGATCGTATGGGCAAAATGCTTGCTCATCCGCGTATTCGGGCCAGTGAAAAAGGTCAGGAATTTGTTCTTGTGTACGAAAAAGAAAGCAAAAGTGTTAATGATATCACCATAACCGAAACGGACATAAGTGAAATACTTATGGCTAAAGCAGCCATAGGTGCTGCTCTAAATATTCTTCTGGAAGAAACAAAACTGACATGGGATGAGGTTGACGAAATTTTGATCGCTGGCGCTTTCGGCAGCTACATAGATGTAGCAAGCGCCATAGAGATCGGGATGTTTGCAGCTGTTCCCATGAATCGGTTTTCCCAGATAGGAAATGCCGCAGGTACCGGAGCCAAATTAGCACTTTTATCAAAAGAACAGCGGGAGTTATCAATGGCTATCACCCGCAAGGCAAGCTATGTGGAGCTGACTAATCATCCTCAGTATTTGCGCAAATTCTCCCGCGCAATCCGGCTCCCGGCATAAAAGAGAATAGCTCATAAGTTCATGAGCTGATGAGTTGATAAGAAAAAAAGGTGTTTAATTAATATGGATCAGAAAACAGAAGAGAATTTGAGCACCTTATGCGAAGAGGCTAAAAAATTAGGTGCAATTGATGCAAAAGCCATCAAAGCATCCGATATTATTGTTGACCCCAGAGTTAATTTGAAATGCCGGGTGCCCATATGTGGTTTTTATGGTAATAGTTTTATGTGTCCTCCCCATGTAATGAGTGCTTCCGAATTTCAGGAAATAGTATCCAAATATTCTTATGCAGTTATTATTCAAGACGTAAAGTCTTTTAAAGATGATGTAACGCAAAATAAAGATGATTTTGCCGAAGTATTTAAGGATAAGAGTTACCAGAAGTCTTTGCTCTCAGCAGCAAAAGAATTTGGTGAAATAATAAATAAAATAGAAAGCAAGTGCTTTGGTTTGGGATACCGTTTTGCGGCAGGTTTTGGCGCAGGTACTTGCGGGCTATGTGAAGAGTGTGCGGTAAAAATCCCCGGAGAAACTTGCAGGCATCCGTTTAAAGCCAGACCATCTATGGAAGCAGTAGGTATAGATGTGTTTAGTACAGCTGAAAGGGCCGGATTCAAAGCCGATACGCCCACAATGGATAAAGTAACAATTTATGGGATTGTTTTAGTTAATTAATTTTTGATATCATGATTGATATTTATAAGCTCATGGAAAGTTAAACTAAATGCATGATACTATAGCACAAATACAGCAATTGCACAGTATTATAGGCAGAGAAGAGGAATTGGAATTGTCCTTGATAGCAGCCGGGGCTGGAAAGCATATTCTTCTATCCGGTACTGTAGGTGTCGGTAAAACAACAATTGCTATGGCTGTTGCATCTCACCTTGGAAGAAACTGCCTGAGAATAGACGGAGATGAACGTTATACCGAACAAAAACTGGCAGGATGGTTTGATCCGCCTCTTGTTATGGCAAAGGGCTATACGAAGGAAGCCTTTATACAGGGGGCTCTGACCTTGACTATGGAAGAAGGCTCCATTCTGTTGCTAAATGAATTAAACCGGATGCCGGAAGGAACCCAGAATGTTCTTCTTTCCGCTATGGATGAGAAGAAGATCTATATCCCGAAATACGGCAAAGTGGAAGGCAAAGAAGGATTTCTGATTATTGCAACACAGAATCCCGATGAATATATAGGCACATCACAGTTAAGCGAGGCGCTGAAAGATCGTTTTATATGTATCACACTCTTTAATCAGAATGAAGATGAGGAAATTGAGATTGTAAAGCTTCGTTCCAGGTGCCCCGACGAACAAATCATTACTCTTTCAGTAATTTTTACACGGCTAACCAGAGATAAACAGGCCATAAGACGTGGTTCGTCGATCCGCGGCGCCATTGATCTTGCTGATATATTTTACAGCGCCAATAAATCATTTAACGATAATCCCGAAGCCTGGGTAAAATGCGCAAAGCTTGCTTTTTCCACAAAGATAGAGCTTAACGATTTCTCTCATGAAAATTTTCTTGAGCTTCTTAAAAAACTTGCGCTCATGTCCTTAGAAAAATATAAGCAGCGCTTAACTTCGCCAAAGCGTGATGTATCAGCTAATACAACTGCTACCCTCTCCGATTTCGACGGGGATCAAAAAAAAAATTATTAATTGATGTTGATGATCAAAAATTTTTGCAGGAATTACGCAGCGCCATAGATTTTTTACATTATGAAGAAATTATTCCTCTTCTTTATCGTTTGCCCCGATCTTTGAATGACATTTTTAATAGCGATTTTTTCAACCCTTTATTGGAAATGGCAAAAAGTATGGAGACCGGATTTTCCCAGGTAAAGCTCCTTTATCTTATGCAAAAACGTGCAAAATGGGAGCACAGGATGGAAGTCCATAAGATACTTTTGGGTAAAATTGTTTATCTATCGTCAAAAATAGCATCACAAGCGGCCAGAAATACAATAACAGTAACCAGGCCATATATGCCGGGACTTGTAGACATTGATATAGATTATACCCTGGAGGAACAACCGGGAGATCCGTCTCTGATACATGAAAATCTTTACTGCCATGAAAAAATATTAAAGCAGAACTCCTATGTGCTTATGCTTGATGCATCAAATTCCATGCGTCCTGAAAAAGCCGCAGTAGCAGCTATAGCTACAGGAGTATTTGCCGGAAAGCTTCGTAATGATTTTTACGGTGTGCTGTCTTTTGCCCGGGATACAAGTATTATTAAGCGTCTTTATGAACCGCATATTCTGGAACCTCTGGTTGATAAAATGCTTGATATTGAAACAGGCGGTGCCACGAACATAAGAAAAGCTCTTTTAGACGGTCTTTCTCTTTTGAACGAATCAAAAACAATGCACAAAACCGGTATTTTAGTAACTGATGGATGGGCAACAAAAGGAGGCGATCCGGTTGAGATTGCTGCAAAGTTTGATAGATTACATGTGCTTGGGATATCATTTGGAACCGGCGGTTCGGACCGGGCTACAAATGTGCTTATGGCTCAAAAAGGGCATGGGCGCTACAGATTTATTCAAAGATTTGATGATTTGCCGATAGCTATAGCAAAGATAATCGCCAATAAATAAATTTGTTCTGATAAGTACTTTAAACAATATATGCTTTTTGAGTACTACAACTACACCTGTAGCTGATTTAATAGCCGCCATGGCAAGTAAAAAAGAACAAAAATACCGTTTAATAAAGGCCCATTGATGGATGATAGTGTATATCAGAGTTCCCGGTTTTATTAAATAACGACTATAAAATAGGGAAGATGGAAAAATATGGGGATGAACCCCATATTGTACTCATAGTTTTCTCGTCTTGTATTTAGTCAAATATGTGAGAAAATACATTAAAAATAACGGGAAAACTTTGATATTAACACTAAAAAGAAAGGATGAAAAAAAATGAGTGATCAATTTCAATATCTATTTACTCCTTTTAAGATCGGCCCTGTAACCATAAAAAACCGGATATTTTTTCCTGCCCACGGAACAAAATATACTGACGAATCTCATATGATGACTCAAAGGTATGTTGAGTATCAAAGAGCCAGGGCTAAAGGAGGCGTTGGTCTGATTGTTGCCGGAAGCATGAACATAATGTTTAACAGCAGAAATATTTACGGCATTATGGAAATGTATGATGAGCGCATTGTCGAAAGATTAAAAACGCTTGTTGAGGCTGTGCATGCTGAGGGCGCAAAGCTGTTTGTTCAGTTAATGCATGCCGGAAGAACGGCGGATACTGAGTTAACGCAAATGCCGCTTTGGAGCGCATCACCCACTCCGGCTGGAGGACGTGCAGTGCCCAAGGAGATGGAGATTGAAGATATTAAAGAGGTTATAGCTGCATATGCCAAGACCGCACAGTTTGCCAAAGATGCCGGTCTGGATGGTTTGGAGATTCACAGTGCTACGGGTTATTTGCCTGAACAGTTCATGTCGCCTTATACAAACAAAAGGACGGATGAGTACGGAGGAAGCCTTGAAAATCGTGTGAGATTTCCTTTGGAGGTTATGGCGGCCATCCGGGAGCAAGTAGGATATGATATGGCTCTGGGTATAAGGATGCCCGGTGATGAGTTTGTGCCCGGAGGGCTTAATATTGATGATACAACAGAGATCGGCAAAATCTTTGAGGAAAGCGGGTATCTTGACTATATTTCAATTTCAGGCGGATTCTACGAAGGAATATTTACTATCGGAACAGGCATGCACACTCCGTTAGGGCTGTTAAATCCTTATGCCGCCCGTTTTAAAGAATCAGTAGATCTGGCCATAGGAGTAGCTCTCAGGATCAATGATCCCATTCAGGCTGAAAAGATGCTTGCAGAAGGTCAGACGGATTTAGTCGGTATGTGCAGGGCATTGATAGCTGATCCTGAGCTGCCCAAAAAAGCTATGGAGGGAAGAATAGATGAAATTCGTTCCTGCATAGCATGTAATCAGGGTTGTATAGGAAGAGCCATGAAAGGCAGGCCGCTTACATGCTTTCAAAATCCGGTTACAGGAAAAGAAAAAGAAATAGGAACCATTGAGCCTGCAAAAACGAAGAAGAAGGTTATGGTCATCGGTGGTGGTCTTGCAGGTATGGAGACAGCAAGGGTTGCCAAATTAAGAGGCCATGATGTTACTCTCTATGAAACAGCTAATGAACTGGGCGGTCAGATCCTTATCGCAGCCAAAGCGCCAAACAGAGCAGAAATTGCAGGTTCGGTGAGATACAGAGTCAGACAACTGGAATTGCTGGGAGTAAAGGTAAATCTTGGAGTGACGGTAACACCTCAGATGGTAGAAAAAGAAGCGCCAGATGCTGTTGTTGTAGCAACAGGTTCATTGACCGCTAAATCTCCGGTACCTGGTGGAGATCAGGATAATGTAGTCAATGTATGGGATGTGCTTTCAGATAAAGTTGAGCTTGGTGAAAATGTCATAGTTGTTGATGGCGGAGAAGGACACTGGCAATTTATGAGTACTGCAGAGTACATAGTTCAAAAGGGCAAGCAGGTGGAAATGGTGTCGGCTCTGACATTTATCGGGTTTGATCTTATTGCTACAACGGATTTACCGGCTTCTTATATAAGGCTTCGTTCCAAAGGTGCGGTATTCAGCCCCAATACGATAGTAAAAAGTATTTCAGGAAACACGGTGGAACTCATAGACATATATGCCGGTGCTGTAAGAAAAGTTGAAGGGGTTGATAATGTAGTTATGGTTACTCACAACAGGGCTAATAACGAATTATATAAAAGCCTTAAAGGAAAAGTTAAAGAATTGCATTGTGTTGGTGACTGTGTAGCTCCTCGAAAGGGAATAGATGCAATTTATGATGGATATACAACAGGAATAAAAATATAAACAAATGTTGTTATGAAAGATCCTGGTATATATTTTGAGAAAGTGATTAGTTAAAAACCAACCGTCAATAAATAAATTGAAATTGTTATCTTTATCGAATTTTAGAGATAAATCGAACTTCAAACTTCGCATGCACAAAATGATAGTGCGGAGTTTGAAGTAGCATTTTAATTATGATGGTTTTAAGGAAATATTAATTATGGACGATAATAAAATACAAATGCTTTTAGATCGTACTGAAATTGTTGATGTGGTTATTCGTTATGCAACCAGTATAGGCCTGCACGACTGGGCCGGATTGCGTTCCTGCTATACTGACCAGGTGGAAATTGACTATACTTCCATGATCGGAGGAAATCCAATAGTGTTTAAGGCAGATGATTGGGTAACCTGGGCACGGCAGAATGCTAGCGGTTTTGAATCCGTGATGCACTATACATCCAATGATGTTGTTACCATAAGAGGTGATGAGGCTACATGCATGTCCTACGTTCATTCAGAGTTTTTTCTTCCGAATGATAAAGTAGACAGCATGTGGTCCGGGGGAGGTTACTACACAAATGAGATGGTTCGTACTTCCGAGGGCTGGAAGATTAATAAAACTAAGTTAACTGTAAAGTGGTCAAAGGGAAGTCAGGAACTTTTTGCGATTGCAAAAGAGCGGTATGAGGCATCTCAGAAAGCTTAAAAAGCTTTCTGCATAACTTTCTGATACCGTTCAGTTACGTCTTTTCCTAAGCACCTCTAATTCTAATACTAATTGTTCTTTGTACGGTTAACGATAATTCCCAGCTTTCTTTTGGAAGAGATGATCTTAAATAAGAATAAGCTGTATAATTTTTCATCAATTCATAAAATAATGTTTGCATTGTTTTTTAGGTTTAAAGTCATTTTTTTGGCTGTAATGTAATTTACAGTATTTTATAAACATAACTGTATTTTTAAGGAGGATGTTAATGGAAAAGAAAACAGATGGGGTTTCAGCAGATAAAACTGCATTCTATCCAAAAGCAATGGGATATATATCCATGGTTGATCCCAAGGAGTCGGTTTGCCAGGATTGCAGAAGCTGTGAGATGTATTGTGCAGCTGTCCATGATGCAGCATGCGGTCTGGAACTTAACAGAATATGGGAATCCAGGGATCCGTTTCGCGGTGAGTATTTTGCTTATAGCTGTAAGCAGTGTATAGCTCCGTCATGTGTTGCAGCCTGCCCTGAAGACGCAATGTATATTGATGAGAAGACCGGCGCCAGATGTATAGATGAGGAAAAGTGTAATGGATGTGCAGCATGTATAAAAGCCTGTCCTGTAGAACCTCCGAGGATCAACTATAATAGTGTGAAGAAGAAAGCTGTTAAGTGTGATCTTTGCAAAGACAGGCCTGATGGTCCGGTATGTGTTCAGATGTGTCCGACCATGTGTCTTACTTTAAAGAAATATAAATAAATTGAGGAGGTGATAAAATGAGTGAGCAATATGGATGGGCAGGACAAATACTGAGAGTTAATCTCACTACAGGTGAGTTCTCTACAGTTGATACGATGAAATATGTTCCAAAATATATAGGCGGATATGGGATAGCGCTCAGGTTGTGCTGGGAAGAAATGAAACCTGGAATCAAGGCATTCGATCCTGAGAATAAAGTTTTTATTATGAATGGAGTTGCATCGGGAACCATGTCCCCATCTTCCGGAAGAGTTAATTTTCTTAGCATGTCGCCCCAAAGTTATCCCGAGCAGATGACCAACACATCAATAGGTGGGCATTTCCCCGCAAGGCTTAAGTGGAACGGTTATGACGGAATTATTCTTGAAGGAAAATCTGCCGAGCCCTGTTATCTTGTAATTAAAAATGGCAAACCAAGCTTGGAATCGGCAAAAGGTCTCTGGGGATTGGGGCTGATTGACTCACAGCAACTGCTGCAAGACCGTCACGGTAAAAACCGTTGCGACATCTATGGAATCGGTCCTGCAGGTGAGAATCTTATCCGTTATGCAATTGTTGGTTGCGGAGCACACAATGCAACAGGGCAAGGTGGAATGGGCGCAGTATTAGGTTCCAAGATGCTTAAAGCCATTGTCCTGGTCGGAGGAAAACATCAGGTTAAGGTCAAAGATACGGAAGCAGCTATTAAGGCAACGTTGGAATTTTATCCGAAAAAGAGAAAACGTCCTTTAATTTATGCTGATTTAGGAGATAAACCTAATAATCCGTGGTGGGAAGAATGGACAGGCGGAAAAGACATGTTTGATAATCATGCCAAAGATTGGATGGGCAACATCCACAATATGCCTTATCCGATTTTTGCCAAATCATGTGCTACCGGTTGTCTTGGCGGCTGCGGTTTTTTCGAATTTAAAAATGTACCGGCAGTTTCCCGTCCAGGACTTATAACAGGAATGAGCGGCTGCGTACACACCCGATATGAGCAGTTTTTCGACAGGCTTGAGGGGGAAAGAAATTTCGAAAAAGGTTTTGAAGTCCATGTATTGGCCCAACAATTAGGTTTTAACCATCATGAGATTAACTACGGCATAGTACCCTGGCTGCATTATACGAAAGCATTGGGAATTGATACGGAATCTTTGATGGGTATGCCGACTGATGTCCGGGACCATGAATGGTGGATCAAGCTGTTAGATATGATTACTTACAGAAAGGGTTTTGGAGATACGCTTGCCGAAGGTTTGAGAAGAACCGTTGAGAAACTTGGTCCTGAAAAATACTGGTATCCGGAATATCAAGGTCCTGAAGCAGCTCGTGAAGAAGCTGCAAACCCGGTAAAGTTTCCGGTAGCCGGAATCGGCGGATGGGGATATGCTTCAAGAGGTATTCTTGCCGATCATGCTATGGGTCCAGCTGCCGCACTCCCGGGAGCCTTGTGCTGGATGATTGACACACGCGATCCTCATCACAATAAATGGCCTGATTGGATACACAATGATTTTATCGGCTTTATAATGAAAGAGCCTGATAAGTATGGCAGCTCTTTTGTTGTGAAATGGGCCAAGGATGCCACAATGCGCGGGATTTTAATCGATTGTTTGCCTGCGTGCTTTCAGTTCCCATTAAGAAAGTATATGGGCTGGCTGTGGGATCATGAAGGGATTGGGGAAGGTTCTAAATCGACAGGCCTGGAGGCCAGGCTTTTCTCTGCAGTTACAGGTGTGGAAGTTACTGAAGCCGAGTATTATAAGGCAGGAGAAAGGATCAATACATTAACCCGTGCTATATTGTGCAGAGATAATGAAAGAACTGCCAAAATGGAATGGGATGAAATAGAAAAGGTTATGTATAAAAGAATAGATATGGAAAAATTCAAGATCACTGTAGGAAATTGGTATGAAGCGTTGGGCTGGAACAGAGAAACCGGTTATCCGACCATGGAACATCTTAAGGATATGCAACTTGAAGATCTTGCTCCAGAACTGGAAAAGATCGGTAAGTTGGGATAAAAGCAAGGGCAGGATTCAAGGGGCCGAGGGTTCAAGTTAAAAACCAATACTTCTAAATCTTGAATCCTCGAATCCTTAAACCCTGGAACCCATTTGGTCGGAAAATGTTATTTTTCATAATTCCGGCGTGGGCTACACCGTAATTATCTAGTCCTGGGGCCTCCAGTAGATTGAAGAATCTATTTTGAATGCCCCAGGATTACCACATGCGGGTCTTTTGGGGTAAGAGGGCAGAATCTCATTAATCCTTTTTAAGGTAAATCCTGTATCCGCCGTCTTCCACCTCAATTTTTTCGATATTCCAATCCTGGCTTTTTGCGGCCCGTGAAACGTTTTCTTTTGAAGTATCCGTATCTACCAGAACAAACATTTTTCCACGGCCCACTTTTTTCATTTCCGCAAGAGATATTAAAACAGGCTGAGGACAGGAAAGTCCGCGTGCATCAACTGTATTATCCATTCTTATTACCTCCTCAGACATTTTTTTGTCTCATGGTAAAACCAATAAACATACAGACCAGAAGCCCTATAACTACGGCCGCTATCCCGTGGGGTCCTATTCCTTTGGGTGAGCTGGCCAAACCAAAATTATGAGAGACAGCCGCCCCGACAATCATTCCAATCACAAACACTGCTGCATCTCCATCGCCTTCGCCAGCCATAAACAACTGTCTTCCCGGACAACCACCTGCCAGAACAAAGCATAAACCTGCTAACAGCATGCCGGAAAAATTCCATATGTGCATGGTGTGTGCTACCGGCTGCCCCTCAAAACCCGGCTTAAACTGGCCAAGAACAAGGTTGGTTACAAAAGCAAAAACCAAAAGTGCCAGTAAACCTGAAAAAAGATGGAGTTGCCGAAATAAAAAAAGGTCTCGAAATGCGCCCATTGTACAAAACCGGCTTCTTTGTGCAAGAAATCCTACACCAAGACCAATTATCAGAGAAATTACAAGTGGTGCATGCATCGCACCTGGTCCCTTTATGCTGTAAAACAAAACGCCATTTTTATCGCTGTCTGGAATTTGTGGAAATATGAACATTAATATCAAAAAACCGGCCATAGACAGAGGCAACAGCCAGCCTACAGAAATATAGGTTTTAGTGGTTCTGCCTAGGTTATACCCTCCTTTGAGAAATAATGTGCCTATATATATGCCTGTAGCAAGTCCGGCTATACCCAATATAGCATTCCCGTCACCACCAGCAAGCCTTAAGAGCGCCCTCCACGGGCAACCGAGGAAAACCAGTGCTCCTACCATAGCAAACACTCCAAGCATGAACCGGACAATTGGTGCTGACCCGGCTCTTGGACGAAACTCCTTAAACATATAAGCTGCAACAAGTGAACCGAGAACGAAACCGATTATTTCCGGCCGCATATACTGAACTACAGCTGCCTGATGAAGCCCGATTGCACCTGCGATATCCCGTTCAAAACATGCTACGCATACCCCCATATTGCCAGGATTGCCCCATTTCTGAAGCAATGCGGCAGAAACTCCGATAAAACCACCTACGCTGATTATACCCCAGCGGGCAGCGAAAAAACTTTTTATTGTTGCCATCGTTTTATCTCCCCCCTTCCTTATATCCCGTCATTCTGGCGAAGGCCGGAATCTATCAATTTAAACATGTTATGGATACCGGTGCCTGTCCAGAACCACAATCCGACTTTCACCGGCATGACGATTTGTGGACTTTTTACGAATCCATCAAAATTGATATCTTTATAAAAAGTAAAAAGTTGTTTTTGGGTTGATTGCTAAGATATCACTTCAGGTGTCTAGGTAAATTCATATTACAGCTATGTCAAATTGATAATATTGATTGGATAGGATTGAGTTATTACGATTATCTATTATTTGCTTAATTAAATTTGATCCATAAACTTGTCTTCGTTGGAATTCCGTCAATATTCATCGAGATGATTAAATTCAGCATTTTCGAGCCAGAACTCTGGCCTTCTTATAAATTCAATAAGCTGCTCTATTAAGAATTTATGTTTATTTTCTTCTTCAATTATTTTTCCGATAACTTCTCGATGATTATCATTTCTTGTATTATCAAGAAGTTCGCTATAGATTTCGATACTATTCTGTTCATTTGCATAAGCAACCAGATATACTTCTTCCTGAGGAGTACCATTAGAAATTTGCACAGCTCTATCCCTTATGTTCTGAAAGATTGCTTTGGCTTCTTTCAAAACGTTAGTATCGGTTAATTCAAAATCTCTTTGTTGTTCCATACTTTCAAAAATAATATAGTGCTTTTTTTCATCTTGTGCCAGTAAGGTGAAAATTTTTTTTAAGCCGACATCGGTTGTTTTATCGGCTAAATCCGTATAAAATTTTTCTCCGTTCTTTTCTACCTGCTTTGCAAGTTCAAATATTTTCATAATAAACCTCCTCATATTCCAGTGTGGGAAAATAATAAAACATTAAAGCAAACTCCAAACTGCTTTTAAACCAATTTTCCAGCATCTGAACGATTCTATAAATCTTGTATAATGCGTTTTTATCGGTATCCAATCCCGGAATTTACTACTGCCACAAAACTCCATTAAAATATTATCATGTATAATACAGTAACACAATCTACAGCGGCAAAACAAGAAATGACAATTTTCATAAAACCGATCCTGTGCTTAAACAAACATATATTCCTTGACATAAAACAGTCTTTTACTTAATCTTTCCAAATTAAAATATGAGTTCCGGCCAAACTGAATCACATGAGCCAGTTTCAAAACGTCCCATTTCGGCCGATCTCTGCGTTGGGTGAAAATTTTAATCCTCGAAATACTACATGTATTCCTGCGGTTAAAATTTTCACCCGCCTTGACCTTGACCAAACTGAAACATTTTGAAAGTGGCTCACATATATAAAAAGGAGCTTTTTATGAAATCCAAATTGCTTATGCTTGTCATTACTATCTCAATTTTCTCTGTTGTTTCTTCGCCTTCTTTTGCTGAAGTTGAATGGAGCGTTCAAAGCCGGTTGCAGATGGATACTACGCCTGTGGATGTTGCAATTTCCTTGTATGACAAGTGGGTTTTCGTGTTAAATGATAAGGGGCAGATCCTTTGTTTTTCAAAAGACGGCGATTTGAAAGAAAAAATTCAGGTTGGAAATCAATTCGATCAAATCAGGGTTGGCCCAAGAGATAATCTTCTGTTTCTTACAAGCAGCAAAAACAAAACCGTTGATATTATAGAACTTGACTTTATATACAAAATTAACACAGCAGGTTCCCCTTTTAAAGGATCTTTCAATGCACCGGTTGTTATAATAGTTTTTACAGATTTTGAATGTTCTTACTGCGCACAGCTTGTCCCGATACTCGATCAGGTGCACAAACAATATCCGAAAGAAGTAAAAATAGTTTTCAAAAACTACCCGCTTCAAAGCCATAGATTTGCAATGAATGCCGCAATAGCTGCTCTGGCCGCTGAAAGCCAGGGAAAGTTCTGGGAATTCCATGATCTTCTTTTTAAAAATTACAATCAGCTAAATGACAAGAAAGTTGAAGAGATTATAAACAAAACAGGCATAAACAAACAAGAATTCGAGAAGAAGATACATGATCCCCAAATCATACAAAAAGTGCAGCAGGACTATATTGATGGAACCAATGCTGACATAAGAGGTACACCTTCGGTTTTTATAAACGGGAAATTAATTAGAAACCTGTCAATGGAAGAATTCAGAAACGTCATAGACAAAGATCTGAAGAAAGCACGGAAAAGCATCAAATAAAAGTTCAAGGCTATAGGTATGATGTTGTTACCCATATTTTTAAAATCCTATTACAGGTTCACTCTAATTACCGGCATTATACGAAGCAAATTCCCAGTTGATAAGCCTGTCAAGCACAGCATTAACATAATCTCCACGCCTATTCTGATAATCAATATAATAAGCATGCTCCCATACATCGATTGTCAACAGTAGTTTCATACCCATTTTCAATGGATTATCTGCATTGCCGGTCTTTAACACCTTAAGCTTATCGCCATCAATAACAAGCCATACCCAACCGCTACCAAACTGAGAAACAGCTGCACCCGCAAGCTCTTTCTTACAGGCTTCCACGCTTCCGAAAGAAGACTCGATTTTTTGCTTGAGCGCAGCAGGCGGATCACCCCCGCCTTTCGGCTTAAGACTTTGCCAATAAAAATTATGGTTCCAAACCTGGGCTGCATTATTGTAGATTGCGATATTATCTGCTTGCCCTGTCGTGCTGATAATAATTTTTTCCAATGATTGTTCGGCATATTCTGTTCCTGCAACAAGCTTATTAAGGTTGTCTACGTAACCTTTGTGGTGCTTCCCATAATGGAAACCCATTGTTCTGGCTGAAATTACAGGCTCCAATGCTGTCTCAGCATAAGGAAGCGGAGGCAAAACATGGGAAGTCGCCGATTGTGCTGCCCATGATAAACCGCCCAAAGCTAAAAAAAGGGCGGCGCTGGCGGAACCAAAAATAAATTCCCGACGATCAAACGCAACAGATGAATTAACCATATTATTATTGTTCATGTCTGCTCCTTATTGCTAATCGAAAAATTTATCAAATTGAGCCACTTCCAAAACGTTTCAGTTTGGTCAAGGTCAAGGCGGGTGAAAATTTTAACCACAGGAATATCTGGGGTATTTCGAGGATTAAAAATTACCGCCCACCGCAGAGAGATCGGTCAAAATGGGGCGTTTTGAAACTTGCTCAACAGTTTATACATTCTTTTGTTAAATTATATGATGTAAAATATTCAATGCAAGTTTTTTTTATAAGCTGCTGCTTGTTTTTTTATTTATCCTATCAAGCTGTGTCTTTCAAAGAATTAGGAAATTCTAATAATCAACTCCCAACTCTATAAACAGGCGCCGGGATATTCGGGAAAAGGAAAACCTGTTTTTGATTCTTCCGTTCCTTTAACTATCGTTTCAAGAAACGAAAAAGGAAAACCCATTCCTAACCTGTCGCCCTCAAATTTCGCAATTAGCCTTGCACCTAAACAATAGGGAGAAAAGTTTATTCCTTTCAATAAATACGGTCTTACAATTAAATCTGAGCATCCGGCTCGAAGTCCTCCGACATTTGCCTCAACCCGGTTTCCGGTTAAGTACTGATAACCTTGTATCAGTCTGCATAACTCCACAGGCCTTAAAGAAAGTATTACGACATCAGGCATAATCCTCACATCTTCAAAATCCGGGGAAAAATAGAATACTCCCTGAGTAGTTGGCGGCTGCAGAGACAGCATATCAGATATGGCCTTGCGAGCTATACTCTTTGTTCTGTATCTACCGGAATCATCTTTGCCGAATAAAGCATAATCTTCTTTTTTTGAATCCTTAAACGCATAAACCGTACCATCGGCAAACTCAAGCGGTGAAGGCGGGATAAAGGAATCTCCTTTGCCACTGCTTCTTTTCATAATTTCAATATATTCTCTCGACCCTTTCAGGGGAGAAGATTGATACTTGTCAACTAAACCCAGGCTTATTGCAGCAGCAATACAGCCCATGCTGTGAACTGTCAGATAGACTGCATCCCCCATCATAGTTGTTCTCATTGAATGACAGGAAGTTATAGCAATTCCATCGGGTTCATATTTCATTACTTCTTCGGGAACACTTTCATATTTCTTAAATATTCTTACTCCGGCGGAAGGAATATTTATATTTGGTACATCCAATGCTTTTTCAAGTCTTATCATCAACTCATTAAATATATTCATTCTGTTTTTCTCTTTGAAACATGGCTAAAAATTATGACTTTACCACTAATATCGCACTCCATCCTCGGCGCAACTATGATCTTTCGATAAGCTCACAAACCCTGATTTCTGATACCTGACTCAATTCCCCATACCCTCTAAATGATAAATAAGAGCTAATAAAAGCTCTCAATATCATATAGTTTGTATCGTAAAATACCGCAAGCCGATTTTGTGTGCTGCTATAGCTTAGCGCTTGTAATATTTAAACCGGGCATTTTGAGCCTGAATATTTGATTGGCTATTTAAAGATGCATTATTTTTCGTAACTAATTGACATTTGAAAGCGTTTCTGTTAGCTTCCAGACGAAAAAATAACCGCACTCACTAAAATTATAATTTTGAATAAAGTAGAAAAAATAATGCCCCGGGGCTGAGTAAGCGCCAGGCCGGAAATTATAAAATCAGTCTTAAGCGGTATCGTAACCGCAGTTAAAGCCCAAATAAAAATCAGCACTATTAAACCGCAATAGCGGGCGCATTACCATAAGCCTTTAGCAGGATAAGAAGCAGGTCCAAAAAAGAAGCGAATAAGATTTCGAAAGTATAACTCCCATATATTTTGTTTAATTAACAGAGCGTTAATAATATTAGATAAGGAGAACCGCCATGTTTTGCTACCAATGTGAGCAAACCGCAAAAGGTACAGGCTGCACTGTTCAGGGCGTTTGTGGAAAACTTCCTGATGTAACAGCATTGCAGGATCTGCTGCTTTATTGTCTTATGGGACTTTCCCAGGTTGCAGTAGAAGAACGCAAAGTCGGTATCTCCGACTCAGACATCAATGTTTTTACCGTAAAAGCCGGCTTTTCTATCGCCAAATGTGCTCGATACCTTTATAAAAAATTTCGATATAAAACCCATTTCCACTCCTGACGAGGATCTTAAAGCCATTTTAGGATAAAATGTTTATATGCAAAACAAACTGCTCAAAATAAACCAAAAACTGAAAAAATTGCAATATAAAGCTTTGCAAAACAGTCAGGAGAAGAAATGCCGCATATCATCATAAAACTCTATCCGGGCAGATCGGAGGAGCAGAAGAAAAAGCTAACCGATGCAATAGTAAAAGATGTTGTCTCCATTGCAAATTGTGAAGCAAAAACCGTATCAGTTGCAATTGAAGAAGTTAATCCCAAAGATTGGGCTGAAAAAGTATACAAACCGGATATCTTGGGAAATAAAGACAAACTATACAAAGAACCTGGAGAATAATATCATCTGCTTAAGTCTCCTGGTGAATTCTCGCTGCACGGGCCGTAGTGCAGTTTCGACAGAGCGTATCTTGGCAGCTTAGGGGAAAGTATTGCTATTCGTGATTATTACATAAGAAACTATTTTATTATTACTATCTGAACTGAATAACAACTTACTAAGAGATTATCATGAATGACACCGATACAAAATCTGACAGAAGAAAAGAAAACAGGCTTTTCGGCGATCAATACCATAGCGTTCAAATTGCAAAGCCTGAGTTTGAACTTGCTTATCACTTCAGGATAAGAAATATTTCTACTAAAGGAATGTGCATTATAGTTCGGCAAGATTCAAAAATAATGGAGCATCTGAACGTTGGTGACATATTTGAAATGCAGTTTTATCCTATGAAAGAATCAGATCCCGTTGAAAATGCAAAAGCCGAAATCAAACACATTTCCAAAGATGATTTAGGAAAATTCCGGGGACATTATCTAGTTGGTTTAAATAAATTAGAGCCTGAATGATTTCATATCAGGATTTCATGATTATTTTATAGCTATAGCTAATCTGAAATCAATCCGAATTCCTTAATACCGGAGATCCCAGTCTGTTTAGAACGGAAATCTTAAATTTACTTCAAGTGACGGATAAGCAGCGCCTTTCTTCCATCTTGTCTTCGATTTTAGACATTAAATATTGCACCCTGATCCATATAAGGATAGAATAAAAAAAATAAAGTTTCGACAATAATTATAGTCATAATTATATGGTGGAACTCAAAGCCTGCGTATTTTCTCTTTATGCAAACTCATATCGCAGTTGTTAAAGGCATTAAAGATGTTTTTATAATATATAAATATTGAAAGGAGACCAAGATATGGCTAAGACGGAAAAGAATTTATGGGAAGCTTTTGCAGGTGAATCTCAGGCAAATCGTAAGTATCTGGCATTTGCAAAACAGGCCGAAAAAGACGGATATCCCCGCATAGCAAAGCTTTTTAGAGCTGCTGCCGAAGCCGAAACCATTCATGCTCACGCTCATTTGAAGGTCGTTGGGGGTATAAACAGTACCTCAGAAAACCTTAAGGAGGCCATAGAAGGCGAAACCCATGAGTTTAAATCAATGTACCCTGAAATGATAAAAGCAGCAGAAGAGGAAGGAAATAAGGCGGCAGTCAGAACATTTTCTTACGCCAATGAAGTCGAGAAAGTCCATGCGGCTCTTTATCAAAAAGCTCTTGATAATATGGACAAGAAGGAACCGGTTGATTATTATATCTGCACAGTATGCGGATACACCTGTGAAAATGAGCCGCCTGATTCATGCCCCGTATGCAATTCAAAAGCAAAAGCTTTTGTGAAAGTAGACTAATATACCTATGCCAATCCCGGGAAATCTTCTGACAACTGCAATGGCGGTTATGCCTCATACGAATGTGGATCGAGCGTTAGAGATAGCTTTATCTCTTGATATTCCGTTCTGGCCACAACTTCCGAATTACAGCTATTACGAAGATATGTATGTTCAGGCTGCGGAGCATTTTCCGGGCATTCTTCTTGATATAAAAAACAAGACCCTCCGGTTTTCACTCGAAAAATTCATCGGCGAATTTGAAGAGACGATGAGTCATTTTGATGAGCCCGAATATTTCGATATCAGTAATACCTATTCTGAAGTTTATCATAAATTTCTTTCCCGCGATTTATCCGACAGACCGGCAATCCGTGGCCAGCTTGAAGGGCCCATTAGTTTCGGCTTCAATATTATGGATGAAAATAAGCGCCCTATCCTTTTCGATGACACCGTTCGCCCTTTTATGCTTGAATTTATGACAAAGAGAATAAACATTCAGCTTTCCCGATTAAAAAAACTTAACAAAAACGCATTTATGTTTATAGACGAGCCCGGACTTCAGTTTCTTTTCTCAGCCATGTCAGGATTTGGTGATATGAAAGCCAAAGGCGATCTGGATCTTTTTTTCTCGATGCTTGATCGCCCTTGCGGCATACACCTTTGCGGAAATCCTGACTGGGATTTTCTGCTTAATCTAAACCTGGATATATTGTCTTTGGATATATATACCAATGCCGAAATATTTTCATCTTATGCATCATCTATTAAGCGTTTTATAGATCGGGGCGGTGTTATAGTCTGGGGCATTGTGCCGACTGGTTTTGAAAATTTTGAAAAAGAAAATATAGCGTCTCTTATAAACCGTCTTGAAGAGACGTGGCAGGTTCTATCAAAAAAAGGAATCGATATAAATTTTTTGTTAAGTAAAAGCCTTCTCTCTCCTGCAACTTGTTGCCTGGTAAATCCCGATAAGGAAAAAACTGTTGAAAAAGCCTTTGAAACAATAAAATCGATATCAGGGAAACTAAGAGAAAAATACCGGCTTGATTGAGTATGCTGATCAAGTAAAATTGAAGCAAATAATTCTGTTGAGCCAGTTTCAAAACGTCCCATTTTGGCCGATCTCTGCGTTGGGTGAAAATTTTAATCCTCGAAATACTCTGAGTATTCCTGCGGTTAAAATTTTCACCAGCCTTGACCTTGACCAAACTGAAACGTTTTGAAAGTGGCTCTGTTATTCATGATCATAATTCCCTTAACCAGGACTTTTCGGAAAGAATATATGGATATTTTTCAATCTTTCGTGCCGACCCTTATTCCTCTTATGGTTGCTATGGACGCTCCCGGAATTCTTCCGCTTTATATAGGTATGACAGAAGGAATTAATAAACAGGAACGTAAAAAGATTGTCCGTCAATCAATAATCACGGCCTTTATAGTTACAGTCGGTTTCATTCTTCTGGGGCAGGTCATATTTAATGCCCTAGGAATACTTGTTGAAGATTTCATGATCGCAGGCGGCGGTGTGCTGTTGATCATAGCCGTTGCTGACGTTGTTCGCGCCGGTGAAAGACAAATTGAGCGAAGCCCGGAATTCGGCGTAGTCCCTTTTGGCACACCTCTCATAGCTGGTCCAGGCACACTCACCACTGCTCTTGTTCTTGTTGGAACAAACGGCTATATCCCCGTCATCTTTTCGCTGATAGTAAACCTCTTATTTGCATGGCTTATATTTAACCAATCGGAACGTATCATAAACTTTTTTGGAATAAGCGGTTCCAGAGCTTTTGCCAAAGTTGCTTCACTCATCCTTGCAGCCTTTGCAGTTAAGATGATAAGAAGCGGAATTATGAAATTAATACAGGGTTGATAAGTGGCGGATTTGAAGAACAACCAAAAAAAATGGTTTTGATTATTTTTTTACACCGGCCTTGCCTCAATTAAACTAAGCGGGCACTGAGTCGGGATAATATCCGCAAGTTCAAATCCACCCCTATCTAATATCGCTTTAAATTCAGACCTGCTACGTTCCAACCCTCCGGAAAGCGTAAGCATACTGATATCCACAAGTTTGCCGAAGTCAGGTTCGTTTCCCGGAGGAATCACCCTCTCAATTATCAAAAGCCTGCCGGAACCCGCCATTGCCCTGTGGCAGGATTTAAGAATAGCAACAGCCTGTTCATCATCCCAATCATGCAGCACCCGCTTTAGGATATATGCATCACCACCACCCGGTATTGATTTAAAGAAGTCTCCGTTAATAAGTTCACAACGATCAGTTACACCTTGCTTATCCAGAATGCTTCTGGCAGCTTGATCAACAGCTCTGAGATCGAAAACCTTTCCGCGAAGCCCGGGATAAGTTTTAAGAATTTCTGCAAGCATAGCTCCGTGTCCACCACCAACATCGATAATAGTCTTAAATTGTGAAAAGTCGTAGGCAGTAACAACGGGCGCCAATTCATGCCCGGAGAAACTGGTCATTGCCTCATTAAATTGCTTTGCTGCTTCGGCATCATTATTAAGATATTCATGGACATCCATGCCGAGGGCATGTGTAAAAGCAGGTTTGCCGGTTCTCACACTGTATAGAAGCTCGCCCTCCACCCTCCATGACCAGGGCTCACCAACCATAATGGCATAAGCGGCAAGTGAACCGGGAATTCCGGTTTGAAGATGTTTGGCAAGAGGCGTCAGCTGAAAACACCCGGCTTCATTTTCACAAAATATTCCGACACTCGCCAGAGCCCGAAGTAAACGAAAAAGGGCGCGTGGATGTGCATCAACTGTCCGAGCCAGTTCCTCGCTATTTTTTGGTCCGTCCTGCAAGAGATCGGCAATTTTCAGTTTTGCGGCAACATATATTAATTGCGTTATCCTGCTTCCATGTATCATATGCATCAATGCAATCTCTTGCGAAGGTTGCTTTATGTCTTCAGAACAATTCTTTGCAGTCATTGGTTTTCTCCTTGGATGATTAAAAAATTGGATTTTTATGTTGCCTATATATGAACCATCATGTGAGAGTGCATCTTAAAGCAATTTATGATTTGCAAATTAATAGCTTATTTGCTTACAGGAAACAAGGCTGATAAAAAGAAATGAATTATCAGTGCTAAGGTTGTCAATACAGCATCGTCTAATAGTAATATCCTTTTTCGTTTCTTGACTTTTAAGCATTCAGACTATAAATATTCAAACACAAAGAAAATGATTTGAATGTTTCCAATAAGCCTTGAGAGCTTTGAGTAACTCTTATTCGTACCAGACTATACATAGTTTATGATGGATGCCATGCATAGGTCTCGCTTTTTAATATAAATTATAATTTATCAGGAAAATATGTTAACTACTATAAATATAGGTAATATATCGATTGGAAACAATCATCCGCTAGTCATAATTGCCGGGCCATGCGTTATTGAGAACAAAGAGATTACTTTCAAGATAGCACATTATCTTAAAGATCTTTCTGAAAAACTTGATATATCTCTGATATTTAAAGCTTCTTACGACAAGGCAAACCGAACTTCATTAAACTCATACAGAGGGCCGGGACTGTTGAGCGGGCTTAAAATTCTGGACGAAATAAAAAAAGAGCTGGGCCTTATAATTCTGTCTGATCTTCATTCAATTAATGAAATTGATAAAGCAGCCGATATATTAGATATAATCCAAATACCGGCTTTTCTTTGCAGACAGACCGATTTCATATTAGAAATTGCACGTACGGGAAAACCCGTAAATATTAAAAAAGGACAATTTCTTGCACCATGGGACATTGTAAATGTGGTTGAAAAAATTGCTTCTACCGGAAATAATAATATACTTATAACAGAACGCGGCACTATGTTTGGTTATAACAACCTTGTTGTTGATTTCAGAGGCATTAAGATAATGCAGGAAACAGGCTATCCTGTAATATTCGATGCAACTCACAGCATACAGCTCCCGGGTGGTGCAGGCAAAAGTTCCGGCGGCGAACGAAAATTTGCGCCAATACTTGCTAAAGCCGCTGTCGCAGCCGGGGCTGACGGTATATTTATGGAAGTTCATCCTGATCCGGACAAAGCACTTTGTGATGGTCCAAATTCACTGTTTCTTGACGGCCTTTATGCGTTGATTAAACAGCTTAAAGCAATACGTGAGGCTGTTTTATGATATTCAGAGTATCTGATGTAAAGAGCAAGCTCAAACAAGTAAAGTTGTTACTTCTTGATGTTGACGGCGTAATGACTGACGGTACTATTATTTATGATGACAATAATATACAAACTCAAACTTTTTATGTTAGAGACGGTCTTGGAATCAGGCTTCTTATGTTGGCGGGAATAGAAGTCGGAGTGATTACCGGGAGAAAATCGGATGCTCTGCATCACAGATGTAAAAATCTTAATATCCGGTACATATACGATAGCGTTAAAAACAAGGTTGAAATACTTAATGAAGTAATTGCAAAAACCGGAATTAAAGCTGAAGATATTGCTTACATGGGTGATGATCTTCCGGATGTTTCAATTATGAAGGCTGTTGGAATCCCGATAGCTGTTGCTGATGCCCATGAGATAATAATTGAAATATCAGATATTGTGACGTCGGCCAAAGGCGGATCTGGTGCTATTCGGGAAATAAGCGAAGCTATACTTAAAGCTCAAAATCGCTGGAATTTTGTTATGGAAAGATTTAAATAATGATTTTGTTAAATAAAATCAGTAATAAAAAAATAAAGATCGCTTTAATTACAGTGATTGCAATTACAATTACTTCGGTTTTTGCTGTTATTATTGGATACCGCTATTTTTCAAAAAAGCCTTTAAAATTGCTCCCGGCTGTTCTTGACGGAACAAGCATATCAATAGAAAGAATAAATCAAATCTCCACAAAAAACGGTATTATGGAATGGAGCCTTGAGGCGCGTTCGGCACTTTATAGTGAAGACAAAAAAGAGGCTTATTTTGACGATCTTACGGTTACTTTTTTCACAAAAGATAACCAGGAAATATATCTTTCAGCCGACAAAGGAACTTTAAAAACAAAATCCGGTAATATAGAAATCAATGGCAATGTAATAATTAAAAACAGTGACTATATCTTAAAAACCGGAAAAATATATTATGATAATAAAAAACATATTATACAATCAAATGCGCCGGTTGAGTTAAACAGCAAGTCTTCAAATCTTGTTGCAAGCTCCATGGCTATAGATTTAAACACAAATAAAGCTGAGTTGATTGGTAAAGTGGAAGGGATATTTGGTGACAACTTATCATTATAAAAAAAAATATCACTTTCATCTGCTGTTTGTCGCAGTTTTGTTATTCTTTTCATTCCATTCGGGATATATATTTGCTGCAGATAAAACAACAAAGCTTCAGAAAGGCGGGGGGGTTGAAAAAACACATATTACAGCAGATACATTGATTGTTGACGGAAATTCAGATAGAGCCGAATTTATTGGAAATGTAAAAGTTGTTCAGGGAACAACCGTTATTACATCAGACAGATTGAAAATTTTCTATCAAAAAGATATTGCCAAACCGGAAGATAATGTAAAAGGAAAGGAATCAATAAAAGAAATAATAGCAACCGGAAATGTAAATATATTATTTGATGATAAAATTGCTAAGACTCAACATGCTGTTTATACGGCTAAAACCAGAATATTTACATTAACCGGGCCCGGATCAAAAATTACAAGCAAAAATAATTCCATATCCGGATCAAAAATTACCTTTTTCAGAGATGACGGACATGTTAAGATAGAAAGCAGCAGAAGCAATCGTGTTGAAGCTATCATTGAATCTGATGGAAAAGGAATATAAATGTCAAAATTGCTTCTTGAAAAACTTGTTAAAATATACAGAAGAAGAAAGGTTGTAAATTCAGTCGATCTTAATGTCGAAAGCGGCAAAGTATTCGGACTTCTTGGCCCGAACGGGGCAGGTAAAACCACGATATTTTATATGGCCGTTGGAATGATAAAGCCGGATGAAGGCAAAATCTCCATCGATGATGAAGATATCACCAACTGCCCAATGTACATAAGGGCGCGCAAGGGATTGGGTTATCTTCCCCAGGAACCGTCAATTTTCAGAAAGCTTACGGTAAGAGAAAATGTAATGGCAATTTTAGAAATGCAGCCTATTCCGCCAAAGGAACAGAATGAACGCGCAGACAGGCTTCTTGATGAACTTGGCATTAGTCAGCTGTCAAACCAGAGGGCATCCCTTCTTTCAGGGGGAGAAAAAAGACGCCTTGAAATTTCACGCACTCTGGCAACAGAGCCCACTTTTATCCTTCTTGATGAACCCTTTGCAGGAATAGATCCGCTGGCTGTACTCGACATAAAAAATATTATTATACATCTTAAAAACCGCGGAATAGGTATTCTGGTTTCAGATCACAATGTAAGAGAAACACTTGATGTATGTGATATGGCATATATCATCAGCGACGGGAAAATTATTGAGGCGGGTTCTCCCGAAAAAATTGCTTCCAGCGAAATTGCGCGCCGCATCTATTTAGGAGATGAGTTTAAACTATAATATGGCTCTTGAATTCAGACAACAGCTCAAATTATCTCAGCAACTGGTAATGACTCCACAGCTCCAAATGGCTATAAAGCTACTACAACTTTCCCGTCTTGAGCTTGTGGAAACAATCCGTCAAGAGCTTGAAACAAACCCTGTGCTGGAAGAATCTCTTGATTCACATCCGGATGACACACCTGTCGAACGGAGTGAAAACCCGATTCAGCAGGAACTTCCGGCAGACAAAGAAATAAAAATTGAAGAAAAAATCAATTACGACGTCGACTGGAGTAATTATATCGACGAATATAATACTCCGGGAAAAGTTCATTTTGAAACCGAAAAGAAAGAGTCCATAAATTATGAAACTTTTATTTCCGGCACTGAATCTTTAAACGACCATCTGCTATGGCAGCTTCTTATGGTCTGCACAACAAAAGAAGAAGAAGAAATTGGCAGTTTGATTATCGGCAACTTAAACTCAGACGGATATCTGGACAATTCTATTGAAGATATATTTATTAACAGCAATTATACAATCGACAAGATTGAAAAAGTTTTAGCCCTGTTGCAAACTTTTGATCCTCCAGGTGTTTGTGCAAGAGACCTTAGTGAATCACTTTTAATCCAGGCAAGGCAGCTTAACCTTGATAATACTTTAGTAACTGATATTATTCAGCATCATCTCAATTATGTTCAAAATAGAAACTATAAAGCCATATCAAAGGAGCTTAAAGCCGATCTCAATGAAATTCTGGCTGCCATTAATATCATAAAAGGTCTTGAGCCAAGGCCAGGAAGAAAATTTTCGGATGAAGAACCTCAATATATAACTCCGGATATATACGTACACAAGATGGAAAACGATTTTGTAATAATTTTAAACGACGACGGAATGCCGAAATTAAAAATTAATTCATATTATAAAAATACAATCAGCGGCGGCGGTAAAATAAATAAAGACGCCAAAGAATATATAAATGATAAAATTCGTTCCGCCGCCTGGCTTATAAAAAGCATTCAACAGCGCCAGAAAACGATATTCAGAGTCATGGAAAGCATACTCAAATTCCAGCGGGAATTTTTTGAAAAAGGTATAACTTTCATGAAGCCCATGGTGCTAAGAGATATCGCACAGGATATTGAAATGCATGAATCAACAATAAGCAGAGTTACAACAAATAAATATGCATATACACCTCAGGGAATTTTTGAATTGAAATATTTCTTCAATAGTTCTATAAATCGGAGCAATGGCGAGACTATTGCGTCTTCCGGCGTTCAGGAGATCATAAAAAAAATTATTGAATCTGAAGATCCTAAAAAACCCTACAGTGATGACAAACTTACCGAGATTCTTGCGAAACACAACATAAATATTGCTAGAAGAACTGTTGCTAAATACAGAGAAATGTTAAAGATACTATCTTCTAATAAACGCAAACAACCATGAGGAGGATTTAACATGCAAACATCCGTTACTTTTAAAAATCTTGATCCTTCCGACAATCTTAAAGATTATATTTCTGACAAACTGGACAAGCTTGATAAGTACTTAGACAATCCGGCAGAAGCAACTGTAGTATTTTTAATAGAAAAATTCCGTCATATCGCCGAAGTAAATATCACAGGCGACAGGCTGAATATATACGGAAAAGAAGAAACAAATGATATGTATTCGGCTATAGATATGGTTATTGACAAGCTTGAAATACAGATAAAGAAAAACAAGCAGAAAATACGCAAGCGCAGGGTAAACCATAGAGATAAATCGGTAGCTGAAGGCCAGGAAATTGGTTTATCTGAAGAATCAAACATGGGGCAGATAAAGATACGGAATATAGAATATAAACCAATGGATATTGAAGAGGCCGTATTGCAGATGGATCTTGTTAATGATAATTTTCTTGTATTCACAAATGCGCGATCAAGTAAGATCAACGTACTTTATCGAAGAAAAGATGGAAATTACGGTCTGATTCAACCCTTAAGTTAATAAACTGTCTTGAAACCAACCATTTGTGTACTTGCGGGTATGATGGAATAAAATGAGAATTCTTGAAGTATTACAAAAAGATACTATAAATACCGAACTAAAATCAACGGATAAAAAGGGGGTTATCGAAGAGCTTATTGATTCTATTTCCAGAATAACAGGCAAAGACAGCGAAGAACTTGTAAATGTTATTATGGAAAGAGAGCGACTCGGAAGCACCGGAATTGGCGGAGGCATTGGGATTCCACATGGAAAATTAAAAAATCTTGAATCACTTATACTGGGTTTTGGTTTAAGCCGAAAAGGGGTGGATTTTGAATCCATGGATGGGCGACCGACCCATCTTTTTTTCTTGATTTTAACACCTGAAAACTCGACAGGTCTGCATTTAAAACTGCTTTCACGTATTTCAAGAATTCTTAAAAATGAATCTTTCAAAAAAAAATTATTAAAAGCAACCGATAATAACGAGGTTTATTCCATAATCAGAGAAGTTGATGAAGATTTTTAAAAGCAATATCTTTTGAAGTGAAAAATCTAAAAATATTTATAATTACTGGACTCTCAGGGTCGGGCAAAAGCACTGCAATTGCGGCATTTGAAGATGCCGGATTTTATTGCGTTGACAATATGCCTGTTGCTCTTCTTGCCAGTTTCCTCAAACTTCCCATAAAAAGCTCGGATGAAATTGCAGGGCTCGCTTTTGTAATGGATCTGCGTGAAAAAGATTTTTTAACTAAATACAAATCGGTTTTTGATTCAATAAGGCGAAATGGTTATGATTTTGAAATTATGTTTCTTGAGGCTGATGAGGAAATTTTATTACAGCGCTTCAGCCAGACTAGAAGACACCACCCACTTTCCCGCGAGAAAACACTTATTGAAAACATCAGAATCGAGAAAGAACAATTAAAGGATTTAAAAACAGTCTCCGACAGGGTATTAAATACATCCCGCCAAAGCGTTCACGAACTTAAAGCTGTAATTTCCGATATTGCCTGCAAAAGCAAAAACGTATCTCCTATGAAGGTTCACATTCTTTCATTTGGTTATAAATATGGCATACCCATAGATTCAGATCTGATTATTGATGTCCGTTTTCTTGCAAATCCCTACTTTAAGCCCGAGCTGAGAGATCTGGACGGAGAAGATGAAAAAGTAAATAATTTTGTACTTAAAAACAGGCAAACAAAAACTTTTTTAAAAAAATATCGTGAGTTGCTTGACTATTTAATCCCTTTATATGAAAAGGAAGGAAAAGCATATTTAACCATTTCTATCGGATGTACAGGAGGCAGGCATCGTTCTGTTGCTATTGCCGGAAATATTTTTAAGCACTTAGAAAAATCAGGAATACGTATCAGTATCTCACATCGAGATATCGGCCGTTAGTTATATCTCTTTGCGGTCTGTTCACAATTTGCCGGAATTACATACAGGAGCTTTATGATTGGAATCGTTATCGTAACTCATCAAAAACTTGGAGATGCGCTGATAGATGCTGCTGAATTCATACTGGGGAACCGCCCTGACAAAGTAGTTTCTGTTTCCATAAACATTAATGAACCTGCCGATAAGCTCAGAGAAAAAATATCCGAAGGCATTAAAAAGGTAAATGAAAATGAGGGAGTGATAATCTTAACTGACATGTTTGGCGGAAGTCCTTCCAATTTAAGTTATTCGTTCCTCGAAGAAGGCCGCACAGAAGTCATATCAGGAGTAAACCTTCCCATACTGATAAAAGCCATAAATTCACGAAAAGATATGGATGTTGCAAAGCTTGCTCAATGCATTGAAGCTTATGGTAAAAAAAGCATTTCGCTGGCAAGCGGTATTTTGAAAGGAAATAAAAGGACTTAATTTATTGCAGTGGCAGCTTTTTGAGCTTATCCGATCCGATATAGAACAAATTCTTGAAATTGAAGAGATATCATTTAAAGAACCGTGGTCACTCACGTTGTTTCTTGAAGAACTTATATGCAAAGATTCTTTTGATTATGTGGTTAAAACTTATGGGAGCAAAGAGCCTGAAACTGTTATAGCATATATATGCTCCCGCATTATAGGCGACGAAATGAGCATCTTGAGGATAGCCGTCTCAAAAAAATGGCGGTGTATTGGTATTGCTTCCTGGCTGTTAAACAAACTTTTTGAAAAGGCGATTTTTAGGGGAGTAACATCAGTATTTCTCGAGGTAAGAAGCTCTAACAATGAAGCTTTAGCTCTTTATAATAAATCAGGATTTACAAATATAGGCAGAAGACCAAACTATTACGCTGAAACGGGAGAAGATGCTCTTGTTTTAATGAAAAGATTAACCTCATATTCCACTATAGATTGAGGTTATTAACAAGGAGATTATCATGAATAGCCGTAAGCCATTTATTGCAGGCAACTGGAAAATGTACAAAACCTGCTCTGAGGCTGTTGAAACTGCCGGAAAATTAGTAAAACTTTTATCACAAACCAGTGATGTTGATATTATGATAGCACCTGCTTACATAGCGCTTGCACAAGTCCATGAAGCTGTAAAAGGTAGTTTCGTAACGCTTGGAGCACAAAATCTTTTCTGGGAAAAAGAAGGAGCCTACACAGGAGAAATATCCCCGGAAATGCTCGTTTCGGCTGGATGCACATATGTTATTATCGGGCATTCCGAGCGCAGGCAGTATTTTGGCGAAACCAATGAAACCGTAAACAAAAAAATCAAAGCCGCAATTAACTACAATCTTAAACCTGTTCTTTGTGTAGGCGAATCGGAAAAAGAGCGGGAAGCAAATGATACATTTAATGTTCTTGACAAACAGATAAAAATGGGTTTAGAAGGCTTTCTGCATGACGATATGCAAAACATAACTTTGGCGTACGAACCTGTATGGGCAATAGGAACCGGCAAGACCGCCTCAAATAAACAGGCTCAAGAAGTTCATTTGTTTTTGCGTACTCTTATTGAAAAGCTTTTTGGAAAAAACATTGCCGAATCAATAAGAATACTGTATGGTGGAAGTGTAAAACCGGAAAATATAACAGAACTTATGACGATGCCCGATGTTGACGGCGCCCTTGTTGGGGGGGCAAGTCTCGATGCCGACAAATTTTCGCGTATTGTAAAATTCAAAACGGTTGGGTAAACTTCTATATGTCAATACTTTTAGTAATAATACATGTTATTGCTTGTGTGGCGATAATAATGGTGGTCCTGCTTCAGACAGGAAAAGGAGCCGATATTGGTGCGGCCTTCGGAGGAGGGGGAAGCCAGACTCTTTTCGGAAGCTCAGGTGCTTCTACTTTTTTGAGCAAGGCAACTACCGTTATAGCTATCGTATTTATGATCACTTCGCTTTCTCTTGCTTATATGTCAGGGAACAGAAACAAAAGATCGATCATGAAAAATATTAAAATACCTGTAGCTGTCGAACAAAAAGCAGCTCAAAGCAGCGATGTTGTTCCTGAAGAGCAAACAGCTCCAGCAGCACTGCCTGATACAGGTGAAAAGAAATAGAATGCCGAAGTGGTGGAATTTGGTAGACACGCTATCTTGAGGGGGTAGTGTCCTACGGGCGTGCGGGTTCAAATCCCGCCTTCGGCACCAAAATAACTAAAAAGGCGCAATTTTTTTTACAAATTGCGCCTTTTTAGTTATTCGTTATTGCGAATTTCAAAGCAGTCTCTAATGCGAGGATAACGCCTATCGGGCAAATAAGGCCATCACTCTATAAACTTTGCAGAACGTTCAATTTTGCTCAGCTCAGGGAAGGATAAAATATCAACCAAGGGATACGCTGAGCATTTCAAAGAAGATCGTTAGGCAAGATCTCATACCAAGTTGCATTCAAATTATAGCTGCGTTGGCTTCGTCGGTTCTATCCTCGGTATATTACATATGCACCTGTTGGAAAACCTCCTTGCCGCCTTGCTATCCTTTGAATGCAACTTGGCATCACTTTACTTTTTTCCATAATATTCAACATACCAGTTTACAAACTCTTTTATTCCTGTTTCAAGCAAAGTGCCGGGCTTAAATCCCACATCTTTAATAAGATCATCAACATCGGCATATGTTGAAACAACATCGCCGGGCTGAAGATCAAGAAACTCCATATCTGCCTTTTTACCTATAGTATCTTCTATAAGCTCTATAAACTTTATGAGTTCGACAGGATTGTTGTTGCCGATGTTATATATTTTATATTTTGCATATGAGGTACCGGGATCAGGACTGTTGCCACTCCAGTCCTGATTTGGCTCTGGGGCTTTCTTCATGATTCTTGCAACCCCTTCGATAATATCGTTGATATAAGTAAAATCGCGCGTCATTTTACCATGATTGAAAACTTTTATTGGCCTTCCCTCTAGAATTGCATCTGTAAAAAGAAAGAGCGCCATGTCGGGACGACCCCATGGCCCGTAAACCGTAAAGAATCTGAGCCCTGTGCAAGGCAAATCATAAAGGTGGCTGTATGAATGAGCCATTAGTTCATTTGCTTTTTTTGTGGCCGCATAAAGAGAAACCGGATGATCAACATTATCATGAACCGAAAAAGGCATTTTCGTATTTGCTCCATAAACCGAGCTTGATGAAGCAAATACAAGATGCTGCACATTATTATGCCTGCAGCATTCAAGGATATTTGTAAAACCGACTACATTAGAGTCAATATATGAATAAGGATTTTTCAATGAATATCTTACACCTGCCTGAGCTGCAAGATTTACAACAACGTCAAATTTGTTATTTTTAAAAACTTCTTCCATAGCATTCCTATTTGAAATATCCGCTCCTATGAAAGTAAAATTTTCGTAATTCATTAGCTGAACAAGCCTGGATTCTTTAAGGCCAACATCATAATAAGGATTCATATTGTCAATTCCGGTCACATAAACACCTTCCTTAAGCAACCTTAACGACAAATGATAACCAATAAATCCGGCAGCGCCCGTAACAAGAACCTGTTTAATATTAATATCCATTGCATGCTCCGTTTGTTAAAAAGTAATATATACCTGAGCCACTTTCAAAACGTTTCAGTTTGGTCAAGGTCAAGGCGGGTGAAAATTTTAACCGCAGGAATACATGAAGTATTTCGAGGATTAAAATTTTCGCCCAACGCAGAGATCGGCCAAAATGAGGCGCTTTGCAATTGGCTCATACTTATATACAAGAAATTATCTGCTTTCAATACCAAATAGAATAAATCAAACGATAGGATTCTTGGAAAATATTTATCTTCTTCCGAAAGGCTTAACAGCCGAGCCAGTTTCAAAACGTTTCAGCTTGGTCAAGGTCAAGGCGGGCGGAAATTTTAACCGGAGAAATGCGAAGAGTGTTTTGAAGATAGCGCTATGCTTCTTCACGCAAAATTTGAGTCCAGGGCTGCCATACCAACTGACACATTCTATACACTCAAATGTGTTTTTCCCGAAGCTATTATGCAACGTCAGCGTGAAGACTCTGATGTTGCATAATAGCGTGGGCAGAACTGACAATATTAAAATTGAGCGCTCCCGGTGCTTTTGTCTTTCGTATTCTGAGTTCTAAAGACTGTTAACACCGAGAATCATCTTGGCTACATTTGCACCGGTACTGGAAGTACCGTCTGTAATCTGGCCATACATAGGCCAGGTCGCTTCACCACAGAAATAAAGTCCTTCCACATCCGGGGACTTCTGCCTGATCTTGGGAAGCGAACTGAACTCGTAATGTGAGGGATGAACGGCACCTTTAGGAGGAGTTTGGAATTCAATTGCTTTCTTGAAGCCGGGATAGATTTCTTCAAAATTCTCATTCATCTCTGCAACTATCCCGTCTAATCCAAGCCTGTTAAAGTCTTTCTCTGTCCTTATCGAGTAAGACCAGACCAGTTGCTTACCAGCTGGAACATTCCAGGGCTGTTCGATGTTCTGTGCGCATCCGCCCTGTATGCTCGAACCCGTTTGGGGATCGTACGCCATGAAGAAAGCTCCATCTAGTGTAATTGAATCATTTAGACCTGTTATCAGAAACACGCCGCCCATTTTTTGATTCAGAGGCATCCGCAGAGTCTGTGCAACTGAATCCGGCATAGTCTTGAACAGATTTAAGTAGTCAAGCCATGTTGTGGCCAGGATAACCCGGTTGGCTTTGATGATTTCATCAGGTTTGCCCTCACGCTTGATGGCTACCCCTGTTGTCTTGCCGTTCTCTATGAGCACTTCGGAGACATCCTGGCTTGTCCTGATCTCACAACCGAAGTTATTAGTAATTGCGTTAGCGATTGGCTCGCAGATGCCCTTGTGCACATCCGGAATAGCAACACTCATCAGTCCCTGGCCGCCGATCCATATCCTGAACATGACAGAACCTTTGCCCATGGAACCACGCTCCCAGGTAAACTCAGCATCTCCCGTCCATACACAACCTGCCCAGAGGCTTGTGAACAGGTACTTGATCGATGGATTTGACGATCTTGCCTCAACCCATTCCTTAACTGAAATCTCATCCCACTCCTCGCACATCTGCTTGAAGTCCTTAGTCAGTATTTCATCAACCATTGGAAACAGTTCTTTATACAGGCCATCTTTAACAAGATCCGGGCGGGCAGCATCAAGAAACTCGATCATCCAATTTGTAGCCGCATCAGTTGTTAAACATTTCGGAATAGTTATGAAAGCTTTTTTGGAACCCTTGAAATAAAGGCGCGGTTCCCGGCTGGTATGATAGCGGATGTTTGCGCCAAAGTCTTTCGCCGCATTCGCCCAGCCGTAACCACCGCCATTGTTGAGCGTTGTCATAACAAGGGGCAGGTGCATAACCACGTTGTATCCGTTAAAACTATGCGCGGCCGCGCGGCCGCCAATTACGGGCCCCTTTTCGAGCAGATGTG
>Ga0180732_1000403_pt1 | contig 38568 bp, 29 predicted proteins | sample KR11_01MetaG_FD_148674 | JGI IMG/M metagenome (GOLD analysis project Ga0180732, IMG submission 148674) | Groundwater microbial communities from the Olkiluoto Island deep subsurface site, Finland - KR11_0.1 MetaG | ecosystem: Environmental > Aquatic > Deep subsurface > Groundwater | place...
CGTTTCAGTTTGGTCAAGGTCAAGGCGGGTGGAAATTTTAACCGCAGGAATACATGGGGTATTTCGAGGATTAAAATTTTCGCCCAACGCAGAGATCGGCCAAAATGGGACGTTTTGAAACTGGCTCTCCTGATTGTAAATTAATATAGTAAGCGGCAACCCCCTGCCCAAGAGAAAGCCCGCCGTCATTTGCGGGTATCAGAATGTTACTGTATACCATAAATCCCTTTTGTTTCAAACCTTCTTCCAGCCCGGACAGAATAGTTCTGTTCTGGAAAACCCCACCGGACAGAACCACTTTCTCCAGAGCCGATTCTTCCCTGACTTCGCAGCAGATCCGGGTCAAGATCTCTATTAAAGTAATATGAAAGCGGCGGCTTATTTGTGCTGCTGTTTTTCCTTTTTTTATATCTTCCACAACACCTTTAATAATAGGCTGATGCTTAATCAAACAGATGCCATTTTCATTGAAAATTTCACATGGATAGGAAGACATCTCTTCCCGGCTTTGTACCATCTCCAAATCCATGGCCGCTTGCCCTTCAAAATTAATCACATCCCTTAAACCTGTCAGTGCTGCCACTCCATCAAAAAGCCGTCCGCAACTTGAGGTAAGAGGAGAATTAATTTTCTGGCGGATCATCTTTAACAGAATTTCTATTTGTTTAGTATCGTGTTTTTTAAGTAGCGGCAAAGACTGCTCAAATAAACCTTCTCCATAAGCCTGATATAAATAACTGACAGCCATTCGCCATGGTTCTTTTATAGCCATAGCCCCACCAGGCATAGGCAGATAGTCGAAATGGCTTTTTCTTTCAAAGGATGATAAATCCCCAACAAATACCTCCCCACCCCAGATTCGGCCGTCAAGACCATAGCCGCTGCCATCAAGGACAATACCTATCACTTTTTCATTGAGCCCGTGTTCTGCCATACAACCAACCATATGAGCAAAATGATGCTGTACTCCTATCAAACGGAGTTGGGTCTGTTTAAGAGCATAGCGGGTACTTGGATAATCCGGATGAAGGTCGTAGGCGATTATCTGAGGTTCAATCTGCAGGATCTGCTTTAAATGCGTTATTGTAGATTCAAAATAATTTAAGGTTTCCGGGTTTACCAGATTTCCAATATGTTGGCTTATAAAGGCCCGGTTTTCTTTAATCAGGCATACGGTGTTTTTGAGCAACCCACCACAGGCAAGTATAGGAGACAACGATTCTTTCAAAAAAACCGGCATCGGCACAAAACCGCGTGATCGTCTTATCTGTCTGGTATAGTCTGAAACCTGCGTTACTATGGAATCATCGTTTCGTATGCTGATATCTCTGTTATGAATAAGAAAGTAATCAGCAATTCCGGAAAGCCTTTCAAATGCTTCTTTATTATCAGTGCAAATTGGTTCATTAGAAAGATTCCCGCTGGTCATGACCAGAGCCTCAAATCCGAAATCAAACAGAAGATGATGCAGCGGAGTATATGGCAACATTACTCCAAAGTAGCGATTGCCCGGAGCCACTGACAAAGCAATATTATTTGGCTTTTTTTTCGCAAGTAAAACAATCGGATTTTCATTGGACAGCAAAACTTTTTTTTGGGCATCGTTTACCCATGCATAGCTGGCTAAAGCCGAAAGATCAGGAGACATAAGGGCCAGGGGCTTATCTTGTCTGTGTTTTAAATCCCGCAAGCGTTTCACCGCCTCTTCGGAAACTGCATCTACTGCCAGATGAAAACCCCCAAGACCTTTTATTGCCACAATCAGGCCTTTTTTAAGAAGCTGTGCCGCTTCATTAACAGGAGAAATACCTTCTACCGGATGCCCTTTACTGTCATAAAGAAGAACCTGCGGACCGCATACCGGACAGGCATTAGGTTGAGCATGAAACCGTCGGCTTAAAGGATTATGGTATTCTTCATAACAAGCTTCACACATTTTAAAGCTTGTCATAGAAGTATTATGCCGGTCATAGGGAATGTCATTAACGATGGTATAGCGTGGACCGCAGTTGGTACAGTTAATGAATGGATAAGCAAATCGACGATCGGATGGATCATTTAGTTCCTGCAAACAATCATTGCAGATGGCTATATCCGGAGATATCAAAGCTGATTTCTCTCCGGTTATAGTACTTTGCCTGATTGAGAATTTGTTATCAAAGGATAACGGAATCGGATAAATTTTAATATCCGTAACATGGGCAGCAGGAGGTGGATTTATTCTTACTGCCTGCAAGAAATCTTCAAGAGCCCCGGGGGTTCCCTCAATCTCCATTTCAACGCCTAAGGAGGTATTGTTTACATATCCTGTAATGTTTCTATTTTTTGCCTGCACACAGACAAAAGGGCGGAATCCGACACCTTGTACTATGCCCTGAATTGTGATGCGGTTTCTGACATTCATCCGGTTTTATACTTTGGCACACGTTGAAGTATCCAGTTAAACCAGGAGTCAAGACCTGTTTGAGTCCGGCAGGAAACTTCAAAAATTTCCAGATTGGGATTAATTTCAACCGAAGCCCTGCGGATTTTCTCGACGCTCGCATCTATGTAGGGAAGCAGATCAATCTTGTTGATCAGCAGTACGCTTGATTTTGAAAACATTAAGGGATATTTGGGGGGTTTGTCATCTCCTTCCGTAACACTTAATATCATAATTTTATAGTCTTCACCTACCTCAAATTCAGCCGGACATACCAGATTGCCGACATTTTCCACCACAAGAAGATCGAGAGAAGACAAATCAAATTCTTTAAGAGCATATCGGATCATTTTGCCGTCTAAATGGCAGGCTCCGTCAGTATTGATCTGAACGGTTGCCACTCCCTTTTTTGCGATCCGCTCGGCATCAAATGTAGTCTGGATATCCCCTTCTATAACCCCGATCCGTATTTTATCTTTTAAAGCATCTATAGTACGTTCCAGCAGGGTGGTCTTGCCTGCACCGGGAGAGCTCATCAAATTTAGAACCAATAAATTATTTTGCTTAAAAAGACTTTTGTTTTCTGCAGCAAGCTGATCGTTAGCTTCCAGAATATTTCTGATAACAGGGATTTTCATGATTCTGTTCCTTTCCTAAAAAGCCCAAAGCCATAATCCGACAGAGCTATAAATTATAATGTTTGACAAAAAAACTGATAGCCGGGATCCGGCTGTTAATCAATCTCTATTTCTTTAATAAATAATTCTCTGCCTGAGATTGTTTCAATGGCCTTGGAACTACACTTTGTGCAAATGAATCTATTCCCCTCGATAGCAAATTCATTTTTGCAGTTAATGCATCTGCCGATTAAGGGAATTTGTTCTATTTCCAGCCTGACTCCTTCAAATGGGGTATCTTTAGTAATGATCTCAAGACAAAAGGTAAGACTATGATGGGCTATTGCAGTAAATTCGCCAACTACCAGACAAATACTGATTAATTTCTCTGCTCCATAGCTATCCATTTCCTGCTTAACTATATCCAATATATTTAAGGCTATTCCCATTTCGTGCATAATACTGTTTTCCTGTGTTTAATATCAGGCAATTAATTTTTGATCCCGGTTATTTGGATCAATTCCGTTTCCTCCCTTTACCAAATGCACCAGGGTGGTTATATGCCTGTTAAGCATCTCCGACTGCTTTTCCATATCTTCTGCTATTCCTGCAGCCTGTTCAGCTTCGGATGCATTTTGCTGGGTCACCTGATCAAGTTCCCGTACAGCTTTGGTAACATTATCCATACCGGCATGCTGTTCTTTGGATGCAGAAGAAATGTCATTAAGTAGAATAGCTGTTTTATCCGTTATTTCAAGCGCACTTTTAAATGCATTTTCCGTAACACCGACAAGCTCAACTCCTTTGGAAACACGGTTGCGCGTATCTTCAAGCAAATCTGATGTAACCTTAGCCGCACTGGCAGCACGCATCGCAAGGCTTCTCACCTCATCAGCCACCACGGCAAAACCGCTTCCTGCTTCTCCGGCCCGGGCTGCTTCAACTGCTGCATTGAGAGCCAATAAATTCGTCTGAAAAGCAATTTCATCAATTGTTTTTATAATCTTGTGTGTTTCTTCATTAGTTTCCGAAATCTCTTTCATTGCGTCTATCAGTTCCTGCATAGCCCTGTTTGAATCAGCCATAACTTTGTTTGCCTGTAGCATCAGGTCATTTGCTGCAAAAGCGTTTTCGGAATTTCTGGCGGTCATGGATGATACTACTTCCAGAGATGTGCTTGTTTCATCTATTGAAGCGGCTTGTTTAAAAGCATTTGAAGCCAGCGAATTACTTGCAGTTGCAGTTTGATTTGCAGAAGAAGAAGTCAGAAATGCGCTGTCGACAAGATCCTTAATAATAACATTGATAGGTTTGTCTACTGACCATTTCATAAGTATGTAAATCATTCCGGAAACTGCTATGAGTATCAATATTGAACCGATCATCATCTTTTTCGTCAGATCTGAAATGACCCCGTTGAGTTCAGTTAGATCATAAGATAATGAAATAATCCCACCCACGTTACCTTGCTTCCAGCCATGATGACAGCGTATGCAGTCGGTATCAATCATCTGAGGGCTGTATATATCAATTTTTTTTGTACTGACAACCTCAACAGCATCTTTTTTTTCTATAATATCCTTAACAATTCTATTATCCAGAACCTTTCCTTCCAGGCTTTCTGTGGAAGAAGAAAGATTGGCTTTTCCCTGCTGATCATAGAGTGTAACATCTAAAACACCCTTAATGTCTCTTTGGCGTAACAGCAGTTTTTGGAAATTACCCATCTGGCCACGCTCTAAAGAGTCACGCACTCCCTGCTCAAGAGACTCAAAAAGGATATGAACGGAAGTAATATAATTTTTCGTTATCCTTTTCTTAACAAAACCGGTTATGAAACCGGTTTCTGATGTAAGAAAGACAAATAATATCAGAAGCAGGAAAAACATTACTTTGCCTGTAACTGATAATTTAGCAAATGATTTTCCTTTCATTGATTAACTCCTATTTATTGGGCGGTTTTTTTGTTCGGATATTCTGTAAAAAGGAAAATCCTTCTTCCGGGCAAAGTTTGGCCAGGCACAGCCGATACAAGGGGCATTGGCGGCAACGCACCAGTTTTGGCTGAGGTTCCACCATCTGTTGGGACAATCGGCAGCGGTATCCGGGCCTACACAGCCCAATTTGAACAAACAACCTGCTTCACCCAGTTTGCATGCGAATATTTCCTGCTGAAAGTCATGATATCTTGGACACTGTTCATGGATTTTGCGACTATAAAAAAGAGCCGGCGAACCTTGGTCAGTAAGGGTCGGCATTCCAACTTTAACCATGTTTATAATAGTTTGCCAAACCCAGTCAGGATGCACGGAACACCCGCGTAAGTTGATAACAAGTTTATTTATGCTGCGTTTTTTATAATATTCCCTGAGACTGACCGCACCGGTTAAATTGCCTTCAGCCGCGGGAATACCGCCATCACTGGCGCATGTGCCAACTGCTATTGCGCCACTCATAGTAGCTGCTGCTGCTTCAATATATTGGCCAAAAGCCTTATCACCTATGATACAGGCCTCCGGCATCTTTTCCGGTATGGCACCTTCTACTGCCAAAAAATAGTCGCCTGCTTTACCTGAAATATATTTTTCGATAAGATCTAATGCTTTTTTACCGGAAACAGCCGACAGATCGGAATGAAAAGCCAGTTGCGAATAATTGGTAATAAGGGTAAGTGGTGACGGCGAACCGGATTGTAAGAGCGAAACCGAACAACCTGAACATGATTGCCCCTGAAGATATATGAGCTTAGGTATGGTTTTGGGATCAAGTTTCTTTAGAGCAGCAATAACAGGCTTGGGAAGATTAAGGATACCAAAAGCGGCACTTAACATAGCTCCCAGTTTCAAAAATTCTCTTCTATCCATTAAAAAAACTCCCTATAGCAAGTAAGTTTAAATATTCTCCTTTAAGAGAATATCACAACATGTTATTTATAAACTTCAATACATAAAGGCATCCATTCTGAACACACACAGAAACAAGTTTGATGAATTAATCTTTATTCTACTTTTTTCAATGTGATGCCCTTAGTATCAATTTATCAATGAACGGCGCATGCAATGCAGGGATCGAATGAATGCATGATCCTCACTGCCTCAATTTGATCCTCAGGGTCATTCACCTTAGTTCCTATAAGGGCTGACTCCATAGCGCCGGGCTGATCATTATCGTCTCTGGGAGAAGCATTCCAGGTGGTCGGCACCACACATTCATATCTTTCAATTTTATGGTCTTTTATACGAATATAGTGTAGTAAAGCTCCTCTTGATGCTTCAGTAGCACCGAATCCTTCTCCTGATGCCGGTATCCTGATATCTGCTATAGTGGGTCCTTTCGTATCAAGCCGTTCCGTCTCATCTAACAGAAAGTCAGCAATAATCGCCCCACAGATGGCCCGGCTCAAATAACGTCCAAGAACCGAGTTCAGCTTTGATGGTGTTATGCCCGTTTGACCGGCAAATCTTTCGACAAGTTGCTTTACTTTAGGATTATGGCCCTGGTGATAATCGACAAGAATGCGCGCGGCACTTCCCACTTCAACCATATGGCCCTGATATCGCGGAGCCTTTATCCAGGAATAAGCACCACTTTTTTGGGGTGATGGAGTTAAAGTAGAATCTTTAACTTTAAGTCCGCTTGGAGACGAATACTTGGCATGTTTGACATCTTCGGTAATCAATTCAAAGTTAACAGGCGATATCTGCCCGTCTAAAAGTACTCCTGATGAAAACACTCTCTCACTTTCCGCTTCTGAAGTAAGCGGCAACAGACCATAGGATAGAAAGCCACCTTTGCTGGCTCCGATTTCCCAGTATTTTGGAAATGCCTTTGCTATTGCCAGAACATCGGGAATATATTTATTATGGTAAAAATCGCGCACTTCGCGAATCAGAGACTGATATGAAGAGATAAGATCAATTCTTGCATTTTGTGTGCAGCCTCCCGGAAAAATAGATGTGCTGTGCGGAAATTTGCCTCCGAATATAGCTGCGGCTGCATTGGCCTTTTTCTGGATCTCCATAGCTTCGATATAGTGCTTTATAGCTCCAATATTGAGATCTGTATCGCTAATGTATTTTCCTGATAGTCTTGGAAGAAAAGGAGCAGCCGGATAAGATTTTCCTGAAGCAAGCTCGGACTGCACCCAGTTTTTTACTGTCAGAAGATCTGCATCTTTTCCTTTGTATTTAAGAATGGCGGTAATGTCTACAAAATCTAAAGCAGCCAGCTGATAGAACTGCAACAGATAATCGTATAAGTGGTTTGCACCTTGAATAAGATTATGCATGATACGCCCGTTAGGCGGTACATTGAGCTTATATACACTTTCCTGAGCATAAGACGATGCAATAGCGTGTGCATACGGACATACGCCGCAAATCCTTTGGGTAATCTGCTGTGCATCAAGCGGGTCCCTTCCCCGCAGAAAAACTTCAAAGCCCCTAAACATTTCGCCCATACACCGCGCATCAACAATTGTATTGTTTTCAACAGTAGTTTCAATGTTCAGATGCCCTTCAATCCTTGTGATCGGACCAAGGTTTACTTTCATCAACGCCCTCCGTGTCAGGTTTAAGTTATTATCATCATCGAATTTGAGCAAATTAAGATTCTTAATTTGCTATATTTTTATTATAGCGCAACCGGGATGTATCAATTTTCTCCTGGCGGCATAATTCAAACGCCATATATTTGACATAGAAAATATATAATAACATTGAATATCTAATATAATTATGATATATATATAATAAATTTGTATAAATAATTTATAACAATATAAAAACTATTTTAAGACTGCAAATAACGTTCCAGACAAACTACAATCTGTCAATATGGATGGACTTGCATAAAATCCATATTAACAGGTAATAGAATTTGTCTTTATCCTCAATTGTGCTGTTGGCTCCTGATTTAATTTTTGCAAAGCGAAAAAAATATGAGCAACATAATTATGGTAGGTATCGGTGGTTTTACAGGCGCAATTTTAAGATATCTGATTAGTGGATATATTCAAAATTTGACACAAAAAGCTGCGTTTCCGTTTGGGACACTGGCTGTGAATATTACCGGCTGTTTTCTGATTGGTATATTATCTCAGCTTGTTGAATCTCAGGCTGGCTTGTCATCCGAACTTCGCACATTCCTTATAATCGGGCTTTTAGGCGCTTATACTACTTATTCTACGTTTAGCAATGAAACCATGAATCTTTTGCAGAGCCAGCAGTTTTTCCTTGCATTGGTAAACGTCGGTACTCATTTAATTTTAGGACTATCGGCGGTATTACTCGGCCGATTTACAATAATTGCATTGTGGAGATAGGAAAAATGAAGCTTCCGCCTGAAGGTCAGCTTCTCCGAATATTTATCGGTGAAAGTGACAAATATGAAGGAAAACCATTATATGAATGGATAGTAATTAAAGCTAAAGAACATGGTTTGGCAGGAGCTACCGCCATTCGTGGCCTAATGGGATTTGGTGCAAACAGCCGCATCCATACTTCAAAAATATTGCGGCTATCTCTTGATTTGCCAATCATTGTGGAAATAGTAGATACGCATGAAAAAATAAAAGAATTTCTTACCATTATTGAAAATGTAGTCCAAGAGGGTTTGATAACTCTTGAAAAAGCAGATATCCATCTTTATAGAAGCGGTAATCAAGATGAATGAATATATAAAAATATAACAAGTTGCATAAATAAAAGTCCTTAAATAAACGGTAATCTAAATGTTTCGTTATCGGAGGCTTATGATAAAAAATAAAAATATTGAGATAACAACGCCTGAGCATCCAACAACTGAGAGCTTGTCTTCTTCTGATAATCCGGACGCTACCGTAGATATCAGCAATAAAACAAATTCTGCAGAAGACCTGTCTTACAGAATTAAATTTAAGAATTTACTTGAACTTACCCGGTCTATTTGCCATGAGTTAAGTCAGCCGGTTACTATTTTATTGGGCTATTCGGAAATGATGTTATCAAATATGGAAACAAACGACCCTTTGTATAATAAATTGAATGAAATAAATAAGCAGGCCGACAAAACAGATGAAATAATTCGCAGAATGCACAGAAATGTAAAATATATATCCGAAGACAACACATCCGACAGTGTAATAATAGGCAAAATATGATTAAAGAAAGAGTTAATGAGCCATACAACGGAAACCCAGTATGTTTGAGTGATTAACCGGTTCAATTTGGAATCGTGTAAAAAGTCTGACATCATCTCCTGAGATAAAAGATCCGCCTTTTACTACCATGAATTTCTCAATACGGCTTGAAGTCCATTCAAGCACATTGCCCAGCACATCTGCAATCCCAAAATTATTTTCAAACTCCTCGTAACGATCCACAGGGGTTGTTCCACATACAGAACTTTCTTCTATGTTACATGCTTTCTTATTAAAGCTGTTCCCCCAAGGCAATGAGTAGCCTTTATCGGTTCTGGATGCAGCTTCCCATTCATTTTCGCTGGGGAGCTTTTTGCCGGTCCAGGCTGCAAAAGCCATGGCATCCTCAAAGCTAACATGAACTACGGGATGATTTCTTTTTTTATGTATCGTACTTCCTGGACCGCATGGTTGATACCAGCATGCACCTTCAACCGTTTTCTGAATAGTTGTAGCATTAAAAATTAGTTTTTCCATACCAGTTTGTTCGTCAATCGTTTTTTCATAGCGCCCGATATATACCTTGCTATATCCACGTTTTTCGGCTGTTGTCTTATATCCTGTTTTCTCTGCAAATACTTCAAAAAGAGCATTTATTACGGGATATTTACCTATATAGTAATCCGGTAGATTGACTTTTTCTTCTGAGCATTCGCCTCTTTTAGGCCGCTTACTTCCTATAATATATGAGCCTCCCTGAATAAGTATATATTGATTATAATATTTATCCATTGCCGCAAGAGAATGATTGAATTCTTCTGCTAAGACTTTGGCGTTTTTAATATTTGAAGCCTTGTTCTCGCCAATATCAAAATCTTCTTCCACTAATTTTGCATTAGAATCACTACTGGCACTATCGCCATATTCATCAGCTAACACAATATTTTCTTCAGGGCCATCAGGTTCGATATCTTCAATTATCTCAAGATCTTCATTATTATCTATAGCATCTATTATTTCAACTTCTTCTTCCAGTTCGTCTATCTGTTCATCCTGAAGTTCAAGTTCATCTCCGGTATCAATATCGTTTGCTGTTTTAGTTTCAAAAATATTATCTTTGCTTAATGCTCCACCGGCATTTCCTTCTTTTGAACTGTCAGCTGGACCTATCCCACCTGGCTCCTGGTACTTTTCTCCATCTTCAGTGCTATAATTTTCTTTTCCCGATAAATCTTCACAAGAATTATTTCCGATGCTATTACCGTTTCCATCGCCTAACCCGATATTTTCTTCAAGGCTATCGGGTTCAATCTCTTCTATTATCTCAAGGTCTTCATCATCATCTATGGTATCTATTGCTTCAACAATATCGGGAAGAGATTGATCAGTTCCTCCGCCAGCCTCTTTATCTGTTTCGAAATCAGTTATATATCCTGATTTATCTGCCAAACCGTCTTTACTGACACCCTCAGATCCTGTGCCGATCTGCTCAGAGTTGTCTTTCGAAGATATTCCCGAAGTGCCGCCTTTTCCGGTTTCCCCGCCTTCCGCTCCATCTTTGTCTCCGCTCTTGGCTCCGGCGCTTATAATAATATCTGAACCATCAGATTCAGATATTCCGGTATTGCCTTTTTTATCACCTACCGTACCTTCCGATCCGGAATCTGATATTCCTAAAAGCTGATCTGGAATGTTTTCCGTTTCAATTACTTCATCAGCATTTTCTTCAAGATCAACTTCTTCGGTTTTAATATCAACATCTTCGCAAACTTCATCTATCTCTTCATCTATTATTTCAACTTCTTCTTTCAGCTCGTCTATCTGTTCATCCTGAAGTTCAAGTTCATCTCCGGTATCAATATCGTTTTCTGTTTCGGTTTCAAAAATATTCTCTTTGCTTAATGCTCCACCGGTATTTCCTTCTTTTGAACTGTCACCTGGGCCTATCCCACCTGGCTCCTGGTACTTTTCTCCATCTTCAGTGCTATAATTTTCTTTTCCCGATAAATCTTCACAAGAATTGTTTCCGATGCTATTACCGTTTTCACCGCCTAACCCGATATTTTCTTCGAGGCCATCGGATTCAACCTCTTCTATTATCTCAAGTTCTTCGTCATCCTCTATGGTATCTATTGCTTCAACAATTTCGGGAAGTGATTGATCAATTCCAACGCCAGCCTCTTTATCTGTTTCGAAATCAGTTTTATATCCGGATTTATCTGCCAAACCGTCTTTGCTGACTTCCTCAGATCCTGTGCCGATCTGTTCACTGCCGTCTCTCGATGATTTGTTTTGGAAATTGTTTTGTGCAGATTCTAAAGAACCTTCATGATTAAATCCGCCGTATTTTTCGGACATAAGTCGGATTGTTTTTTTCAATTCATCAAGTTGATTAAGATTGTCCTTGGCAGTATCAACTGAATGAGTTGCTGCGTCCGACAATATTTTGTCAATTGCACTTAAGGCCTTTGCCACCTCACCCAGATTAGCCTGCCCTTCATTCATGACAGTATTTAGAAAAGTTTTCAGCGTATTATCTTTTGCTTCATCCGACATTGAAAAAATATTGTTTGGACCAATAATTATTCCTTCCGGATTTTTATCTTCAGCATATAGTTTTTTCAGATCGGTATTTATAGAAGATTTGAGGCTGTTCAGATTTTTGCGTTTATGATTAATAGCGGCAGGATCGTTCGCTTCATTCCATAGCAAACCAATCAATTTCTCTGTTTCGATTTCTTTCAGGGTCTCTACAGAACTGTCATCATGATAAAACTCTCTAATAGTGTAAATAAGCCTGTATTTAAGGGCATTTTTATTTCGATAATTAAGTCCTTCTATTGCTTGACCGATACCTTTTAGGGTAATTGCTTCATTCACATCAAACTCCTTTCTGTCAAACACATTTAAGCAAAGTTCATACCATTTGCGAAATACTGTTGTTTTGCCTGCACATTAAGATTTGCCCTGTTATCAGTTTTTTACAAGTCCACCTTGTTTAACAAGCTTTGTAGTGATGTTTATGCGAGTGTCTTAAGAATTTGCTGCAAAATGGTATACAATTTGCAACTATTTATATATTTAAGATACAGGGGAATTAATAATATGTGTCGTATTATCTGCATAACCGCCAGAAAAGATGGTGCAGGGAAAACTACCACAGCCATAAATCTTTCGGCTGCATTTGAAATAGCTGAAAAAAAGACTCTGCTTGTTGATTGTGATCCAATTGGTCATGCAACTACAGGTTTGGGAGTTGACGGTATGCAGATAAAGGGTTCTCTTTATGAGGGTATGGTCGGAAAAATTCAGGCGGCCAAACTTATCATAAAAAAAGGGCCGGGGTTCCCGGATCTGATTCCCGGGGCATTAGATCTCTACAGGTATTCAACAGAAAATGGCAAAAATAAAGAATCCGTTTTGCGGGATCTTCTTGAAGAAGTAAAAGATCAGTACGATTACATAGTTATCGATACTCCTCAGACGCCGGTTATTCTTATGATAAATGCATTTATTGCAGCAGACTTGTTATTTGTAACTATACCTTGTGAATATCTTTCGATTGCAGGAATTGGTTATCATTTCGATACATTTCAGATGATAAAAAAAGGGTTCGGCCTTAATAATGATTTAGATCATATACTTCTGACAAAAATGGATACACAGGAAATAACTTGCAGGTTAATTGCGAAAGAATTAAGGGAGCGCTTTAAAAAAAAGGTATTCGAAACGGCTATCCCTATATGCAGCCAGCTAAAGAATTCTCCGGCTTATGGTAAACCCGTTTTTTTGACTGACATAAATTCTAAAGGAGCAAGAAGTTATCTTAAACTGGCTTGTGAAATAATAGAGAAGTACCAGCAAAGATAAATTAATTAAAGGAAAAATTAAATATGAAAATAATAGACGGGGAAGTTATAAGAAACGGAGAGCAGGATCTGATTGATTCCATAAACGGTGACCTTGACTGGGGTAATGTTGAAGAAATATTTAAGCAACAGCACCATATGAAGATAGGTGATGATGTTGAATATAAACATGGAGACATTGTTGTTTATAATGACCAGGTGGCTTACAGACTGGAGTTTGATGTCAAGGTAAACTTCACGGTTATATTGGATAGAGAAGGAAATTGTCTTTCGGTTAAAACACCGGAATGCGATGAAATTTCCGGTGAAAATGGTAATGAGCAAAACAATGAGCCTCAAAATAGCTTTGTCTGTAAAGACAATGAGTACGAAGATAATGATATAGCTATTATAAAAGAAAGTTCTGATCAAACTATAAATCAGGAAACAGATAGTATACAGGAAAGAATAGCACAGGCTGTATCCAATGTTGCAGGTGCTATTATTCATAATTAACGAGCCAGTTTCAAAACGTCCCATTTTGGCCGATCTCTGCGTTGGATGAAAATTTTAATCCTCGAAATACCCATGTATTCCTGCGGTTAAAATTTTCACCCGCCTTGACCTTGACCAAAGTGAAACGTTTTGAAAGTGGCTCTAACGATTATTTTTTATAATGCATAATTCTTAGGGTTATATATGGAGCACAAAAATAATAAATTGGATGTTATTAAAAACAAATTTAATGAGATTCTTTCCGGTCATATTAAAAAACTACTAGATTCATATTATGAGACTTTTGGATTGTCTTTTAATTTACCTGAACTTTCATGCCTGGCACTTATTCAGGAACAGATTTCCGGCCAATCAGATAATTTTCCTTTTTGTCTTGAAAATTATTCCAGGGAAAAGTTGTTTGATGAAGTATCCGACTTAGGTATGGAAACAGGCGCAGAACTCGATATGGCTTTTGATAAGTTGATTCAAAAGAAATACATTCATATTGATGAGAATAAAAATATCTGTGTAAACAAATTAACCAAAAATGTCACTATTCTTCTTGACCGTATTCATCCTAATATGTGTGGGATAAATCTTTTGGCCTATATTATTCAGACCATGGATGAAGCAATATCCGGCCGCAAAGAGCTTGCTTCTGCCATAGATCAATTTGATCAGACTTTGCAACTGCATGGTGTCATGCTGAAAAATCAAGAGGGTCAACAAGAACAAATAAAGGCTGCCGCTTCACCTTCGAGCAGTAATTTAATTTATCAGAAAAAAGTAAAACCCTATATCAGGAATCAACAGATCTCTGGAAGAATAGAACCTGGAACCGGTAATGGAAGCAGTATTATCAAATCAGGAAATTTAATCAAGTCCCTTTACACTCCTTTTTCAGAATCTTCAATAACACCAATATCTGAAAGGGAGAATATAAAAGTCATCGAAGATTTTTCCCTTAAAGATAATAAAAACGGCGAAACCGGTAAGAACAATTCTACGGAATACGAAAAAGACTCAAACAAAATATCTCCTGATGAAATAATAAATGAAAGAGAGATAATTGAAAAGAAGGAATTGAATATCAGAAGTGATAATTTTAAAGAATGCTCAAATATCGAAAAGCCACTTGAGCCAGACTCTGAAAATGATTTATCTCAAAAAAATGACTTGAATGAATCACCGGATAATATAGAAAAAATATTTACTGCGGATATTAGTAACAAGACTGCGGAATCAGACGTATCGCCAGTATCGGATGAAACAGAGAGTGAAGATAACACAACAAATAGTTTTTTGAATGAGGATAATTTAATTGAAAACCAGATAGCTGCTTTTGGAGAAGAGCTGTCGATGCAGTGTCCGGTATGTAACTCAGGGAAAGTCATTTCAAATACAACCTTAAAAAATAAGATATATTTCAGATGCTCAAACAAACAATGCAGCTTTATAAGCTGGGGAAAACCTTATTATCTGTCATGCCCGAAGTGCAGCAACAATTTTCTGATAGAATCTATTCAAAGCGATGGACAAAAGATGCTGCGATGTCCAAGGGCGACATGCCGTTATACTCAGCGTATTCCAGGAGAGCAAGCAGGGGATACATCAATTATAGATAATACCGGTCAAAAATCTAATTCTTCTCATTTGCCGGTCAAAAGAGTTGTTAGAAAGAGGGTTGTTCGGAGAAGAAAATAGATTATTGGAAGTAATTTGCAATTACGTGATCAAAGACAGATCGATGTCTTTTAGTCCTTTTTCCTGTGTTTTAGCAGAAGTTTCAAAACGAGCTGCTAAATTACGGTTTACAGAGCCCAATGTAATACTTAAAAATGTTTGTTCACGTTTAGCTCTTTGCAAACGGCTGTTTATTTCTTGCTTCAGATCCTCTTTTAGTATCCGATACTTCTTATTGGCACTGCCAGATCCGCTTGAATTAATATAAGTCCATTCGCCGGAATCATTTTCTATGATGCCGGTATGTCCGAAATGCTGGGAGGAAAAAGATAGTATGGCCCCTTTTTTAAGGTACGGCTCAATTTTATCCCATATTTCAGGAAAAGACTTATCAGTTACCTGTGGTACATGAAACTGAATGGGCTTATCGCAAAGAAGATTTGTTACTCCTTCTCCAGTTAAAAATGAATTTGGGTTCAAGCCCATGCTGTGCGCCTTTTTCAGTAAAGCACTGCCCACTCCATTTTTTCCATAATAGGCAATACCATTATCTTCCAAAATTCCTGCAACAAATTCATAACAGTTATTACTTGTAGTTTGTTTTACAGTGCTTTGCCCCTCAGAAACTTTAATACCGGTCAAGTTATCCGGCTTTTTGCTTGCGGCATTTAAGACTGCCGGACCATCAGCGATATATTCTTTGAATATCGGATTTTTAAACTGCTGACTATTATATAAATATAGGCCATATTTTTTGAGCTGGTTTGTGATGCTGTCAAAATCTTTTCGCCCTTGCTCGTTGATGGGGGCTTTTCCGGTTATATACTTGTGGCGCAGTAAAACCAGCTTGGAAATTTCTTCAGCCCGAGATGGATCTTTTTGCTGGATCGCTTTCCATTTTTCATATTGCCGGGTGTTTTTAAGGAGACTGTCTGTAAGGCTTATGCAAAAATTATCATTCATTTTTTTTGCGCCGGATTGCAATCCCTGCGATGTGCTTAACACATCAACATTATTAATAACATTTGCAGAAAACATTAAGTTACTGGTGCTCCATTATATTCTTTTTATCTAAACGTATTCTTTGCTCAAATAAGAGTTTATATTTTATTTTGCAAAAGAAGTGCCACGAAAGCTTTGAATAGCTCATACCAAGTTGCATTCAAAGAGATAGCAAGGCGGCAAGGTGTTTTTTGCGCAGGAATATATGTATAATACGTCAAGAATAGAACCGATGAAGCCAAAGCAGCTATAATTTGAATTGACAGGAATCCGTCAGCAGATGTCAATAATATGACACAATTGTAGAGGCCGGGAAAATCTTTCGGCTCCCCGATCTGAAACGAACTATTTACTAGTCAACCAGCTATAAAACTAAAGAAAATGTTTCTATAATATTTACATCAAACGGTCTATGTTCTAAATAATTTTTATAGCAGCCTTATGGTTGTGTAACTGTAATTTTTTTACCAACAGCTCCACATCCTTTGACATTAAAATGCCTTTTTCCACAAAAAATTCACCAATCGGTCGTTGAAGACTGCGCTGTTTCCCTAAAAGTGCCAATCTTTGAAAAGAAGTCAAATAGCCCTTCAAATATGCATATTCAACAAATCGTTTTTCAAATTCTCGTTCAATTGCCCGTTGTTTCAGGATAGCATGTATATCGTTTCTGCTGAGAATTCCCCATTTGAGTGCTATCTGACCAACCGGGGGACGCTGCATTTTTTGCCGGGTTAATGCATCAATAAGCGTTTTCCACGATACTATGCCTGAATAATATAGAAATTGGCCTATTAACAACTTACGTTTCGGGAGAAGACCTCTGTAAAAATGGTCAGCGGTGTTTTTGCAAGTACTTGCAGTTGAACTTTTTTTCTTATGTTCTTCTTTCTTAGTACTGTTATTGTTTTTTTTAACTAATGGGCTGAATTTATTCAAGGCTGTTTGCAGTGTTTCATAGGCCAGGTTCAGTTCAATGAATTGTTCATTCATTTCTTTTTTCATTTTCCCTACAATTAAAAAACGGTCAGGATGTGTTTCAAACGCTTTTTTACGATATGCTGTTTTTAGCTTTACTGGAGGAATGCCCATTATAGCATCAATCGAAATGCCAACAACCGGTCCAAAAATAACGCTATATGCATTTAATATATCTTGATTATGTAAAATATTCTGCAAAATTCATCCTCCTTGATATACATTACAATTTCAAACTGCTTTGCAAAAATTTATTTTATTATTCCGGCAATGATTCATGTTTATTAAATCCGCACGATACCTCTGTTTACGACAAATATCAGCTATTGAATAGATATATATTTTGTTACCATGTAATAAAGTTGCTCCGTAATTATAGCAGCGTTCAAATTATATGCATAATTGATGCCTTAACCAAAGAAATAATATAGCAAATTTTATAAAATTAAAAGGAAATATTTACATTGCCTTGATATGGTATAGTTGTTGCTTGGTTAATTATCAAATTAATTATTTCCAACTTGTAAATAATTAAGGATTTAGATCAACATAAATATAGCATAAAGACAGCCAGGGGGTAGATAAGCAATAAGAGTTTTATAACTCTTGTTCGCCATGTTGTATTGAGAAACGCAAGCTTAGTGTCAGTATATATTATTACCTCAGGCGCCATCATGCCAAGACTTGTCTTTAGATGGTTGCTTAGCAATATGCCTTGCAGTTCTATCTGAAACCTTATATTTTTTTAAAGGAGTTGTAAAGAAACCAAAATGGCTGAAAGAATTCTTATTGTAAGCAACAAGGATATTGATCTCAAACTAATTAGACGAATTATTGATTCTAATAGATTTGACATAGTCGCATATACCCCTTCTCATGACATAAAAAAGTTAATTTTCTCGGGAGATTTTGCAGCTATTCTTGCAGACTATGATTTCGTGGAGGACAGGGTAGTTGAGTGGATAGATATACTCCAGATAACAAAATCCAGATCATGTTTGATTCTTTATGGTGATAAATGCAGTACTGATAATATAGCAGAAATACTTCGAAAAGGAGCCTATGGATTTATTCCGCGGCCACTGCTTGAAGAACGCATATATACAACGCTGATAGATGGCCTTGAAAACCGCAAAGCTTTTATTGAGATATTGGCAATGATAGATGAACAGAAAAATGCCAATGAAAGACTAGAGCAGGAAAAATTATCCCTGAGGAAAAAGAATCAGGAGCTGGATTTTATCAACCGTTTCAGCTGTGAGGTAGCCTACGATTTGAGCTGGAAAGATATTCTTTCCAAAATGATTAAAGCCGGATTTTTAAATATAATTGATTCTGACATTATATCAGTGCTTTATAGAATCGGCAACGAATGGTATTTTTCCTGTTATTTGCCTGGTGTCTTGAGTGATAATAGCTCTGTAGTAAAAATGGAAGAGGATATTTGCGATAAATTCTTTTCATTAACCGGAGAAAGAATATTAACCAAAGAAGTATCAATTTCTGTACATTCATCTGACGCAAATGAGTTGTCAAATATTCCATCATTTTCTTCCGATCAATTGATTCTGCCTTTAATTCATAGAGAACGTCCATTAGGAGCACTTGTTATACTACCCAAAAACAGTATTTTATTAAAAAACAAAAACAGCGAATTACTGTCTACTCTATTAAATATCCTTGTAATGTCTCTGAACAATGCGCAGGAATATAATAAAATCATAAAGATGACTATCAGAGATGGTTTAACTGGGGTTTATAACCAAAAGGGTTTTAAGGAGTTTATTGAATGCGAGTTTCAAAAGGCCAGAAGATATAAAAGACCGGTTTCTATGATTATGATCGATGTAGATAACTTTAAGGCTATTAATGATTCTTTAGGTCATTTGGCAGGAGATTATGTTCTGATTGAACTCGCAAAGCGTTTAAATAATGCATTGAGGAAAACAGATATTTTAGTGAGATATGGGGGAGACGAGTTTGCAATAATTCTTCCGGACACAAAAATGAATGAAGCGGAAGTACTTATAGATAGAATTCTGTCCTCTGTTAAATATGATTTCTTCAATTGGAAATGTGATAATTTTTTGGTGGAAATAAGCTATGGCATTGCTGTAATCAGTGAACTCGGGCTTATGGATAATGCTAATGATTTAATCTCATTAGCAGACTATAGACTTTACAATGCAAAGCGGCGTTTACACCAATATTCACCTATTACATGCAATGGAAGTCTTCCTGTTTTCGGAACCTATTTAGCTTCCTGATATGAGCGAAGCTTGAACACTACTCTTGTTTGTTATTTTAAATTTCTTTTATTATTTTATCACTAAGTAAATATGTTCCATTAAAAAGCACAAAAGGAAATATATAATTGAAAAAGCAACTTGTTTTCTCCGGCAACTACTTTGTCAGCAAAGAAAAAGAATTAATTCTGGAATCTTGCCTGGGCTCGTGTGTTGGCGTTGCCATCTGGGATAAAGAAGCAAAGGTAGGAGGATTGATTCACCTGCTGCTTCCTGAGTGGACCGGATATGGTGAAATTGCAAAGCCTGTGCTTTACGCAAAAACAGGCCTGCCTATTTTCATCAATGCCTTATGCGAGGCAGGCGCCGACAAAAAACGTATGGAAGCATGCGTTGCTGGAGGAGCACTGATCGGACCGATATCTCAATTGGATATCGATCTTAATATAGGCGGCAGAACTGCTGATATTGTCCAGAATATTCTGACTGATGAGTCCATTATTATCTGTAAGGCAGAAACAGGGGGATTATTTGGATATCGCTTGAGTATTGATCTAAGTTCATTTGTTAGTTCAATTAATCTTATTGCTGATATCCCGATGCAAAAGGATCAGAATTTTAAAAAACCTTCACCGAATGATATAATCCACTCGATTAATGTAGTCCGACCGATTCCTCAAATTATTCTTAAGGTTGTCCAGATGATAAACGATCAAAACTATAATATTCAGGAGGTTGCCAGTAATATAAAAAAAGATCAGGTTATAAGTGCTGCAATTCTAAGATTGTGCAGTTCCTCTTATTTAGGGTTGAAGGAAAAGGTTACGTCCATTAATCGCGCATTTGCACTATTAGGAGAAAAAAATCTTTTTAAAATAATCATATCCGCTTCTATGGAGTTGTATTTTTCGAACACCGCACAAGGTTACTCACTTTGTAAAGGAGCGCTTTTCCAGCACTCTCTTGGCACAGCACTTATTTCTGAGGAACTGGCGAAGTTTACCGGCGTTGTTAAACCTGAGATAGCATATACTGCCGGGCTTTTGCATGATATCGGAAAGGTTGTTCTTGACCAGTATATTTCATCGGCATATCCGCTCTTCTACCGGCGCACCCAGATTGATATGGCCGAGCTTTATGAAGCTGAAAAAGAGATAACCGGTTTTACCCACTCCGAAGCCGGAGGAGTCTTGGGAGAACGCTGGTTATTAAATGAATCTCTTATAGAAATGATCAGATATCATCATCACCCGGAACTGGCATCAGTGAACCCCGAATTATCTCATGTGGTTTATCTTGCTGATTTGTTGATGACAAAATTCCAGGCAGGACAGGAATTAGGATCTTTGGATAAGGGGGATGTCTCTTTAAGGCTTAAAAAAATCGGGTTAACTTCATCACAGTTCCCGGTTATTGTTGATCTGATTCCGCAGTGTGTTCTGGAAGGTACAATAAATCTTCCTGCGCTCTCTTAATAATTGCCATTTTTTCTTGACCACGATATTTTAAATAATTGGCTCAGAAATATTGCATCGTTTTAGATATTTTTTTGCAATTCCCTGTATAAGGGCAGATAAGGCTCTTGTTCTTTGGGCTCGTTATTTACTTCATCGGATAAAGTTTGGAAATCGTTTTGGTTATAGCTTTCAAAAAAAGCATCCACCACTTTTGGATCAAATTGGCTGCCTGTATTTTCTTTAATAATAGTTAATGCAACATTATTCTCCATTTTTTTCCGGTAAGAACGATCAGATGTCAATGCATCATAAACATCCGCTACTGACAGAATGCGTGAAAGCATTGGAATATCCTCTCCTTTAAGACCATCAGGATATCCTCTACCGTCAAATCGCTCGTGGTGATGGTGAATTATCTTGCATTCATCAAACCACATGCCGAGATGCCCTATAATATTACTACCGATACCAGGATGTTTTTTGATTATATCATACTCTTCGTCCGTTAACTTTCCAGGTTTCAGGAGAATACTGTCCGGAGTTCCGATCTTACCGATATCGTGCAGAATACCACTGATGTTTAGTTTTTCAATATCTTCCGGTGAGCATCCTATTGTACTGCCTATCAATCTTGCATATAACGATACTCTGTGTGAGTGTTGTTTGGTGTAAGGGTCCTTTGCCTCGATTATTTTAACAAATGCATAAAGCGTTGAAAACAGGTTTTCAAAGATATTTTCATAAAGCACCTGATTTTCTACCAAAGAAGATGCTTTATTCAACAGAAAATTCATATAATAAAGATCTTTATTTATGAAATAGCGGGCATTGTCATTGATAAACAATACAAGAATACCGAATGTATTTGATTTAATTTTAAGAGGAACAGCCATTGTACTGCTGAAGTTATTATTGCTCTTGATAATAAGAGGTATTCCTTCATCTGCAACTTTTTTAATATTATGCTTTACGATATTACTAATGGCTGCTGCATGACCATTATCGGACCGGGGATAAGACGCAAGAACTGTTGGATCGTTATGGTTGTTGTAGAAGATGCAAAAATATACTTCATCACATTTAGTAATTTCTGCGGCCAGTTGGACAAGAGTGTTTAAAAGCTCCCTTGTACCTGATGGATTTTCCAGTTTCTGAAGAATAAGGTTTACTACTTCAACTTCCTTAAGTTTCTGTTGTAATTCCAAATTTATTTTTACAATTTCCCGGTTTTTTTCAGTAGCCTCTTTCAACAGTATACTGTTTACAAACAGTTCCCTTTCTTTCATTACCCGCTGGATAGTCTGCTGAATTTTTGACATTTCAAACGGCTTTGTTAAGAAATCTACTACCCCGTTTTTCAAGGTTTTTATTGCATTCTCTGCTGTAGGATGTCCGGTTATCATTACAATCGGTATGGTATTATCATGAAGATGGATCTGTTTGGCAAGCTCTATTCCATCTATTTCAGGCATGGAAATATCTAGAAAACAACAATCGATTTTTTGTTGTTTGATAATTTCGATAGCAATTAGTCCGTTGTTTTCGGCAATGACATTATAATTGGTGGTGGCTTCAAGATATTCCTTGAATATTTGCAATATGGAAAATTCGTCATCAACAATCATTATTTTTAGAGGTTCTTTCATAGATAGCTCTTTACATGTTATTTATTACTGCTCAACAAGTTCAGATAATGATCTTTGAATGTCTTGAATTCACTTTCCGTTAGAAGCTCTTTCTCTTTTAGAGATGAAAGCACTTTTAATTTATCTATATAATTTTCCGGCAGTGAATCATTATAAAGATAATGAAGGCCGGCCATGCCGGATGAGAAAAAATTCAGGCTCTTTATCTGTCCGGATTTATGTCTCTGGTCATTTAAAAGCATTAATTCCTGGTATACTTCCTTTAATTTTCTTGTAAGTTCTTTATTCTCTCTGTTTATTTTTATTTTATCTGCAGCCCTGTTGATAACTATTTGGATCTCCCCCATTTTACAAGGTTTCATTATATAATCATAGGCTCCTTCTCTTACAGCCGCTATCGCTGTTTCTAAAGAAGCATAACCAGTAACAATAATAACAATTATATCCGGGTCCTTTTTTTTTGCATACTTTAAAACATCCAGCCCACCAACATTTGGCATGATAAGGTCGGTTATAATGAGATCAAAAGATTCATTTTTAATCATACTCATAGCTTCGGCTCCGTCGTAACATACCGAAACCGATCTTTCCTGCTCATCCATTAAAGCAAGATCTTTTAATATATCTGCAATTACTTTATCATCATCAACAATAAGTATTTTAACAGGATTATACATTTCAATTAATTTAGATTCGGGCATGGCAAACACATCAGACCTTTTTGTCTAAGATAAGACCTATTGTTTCTTCAATCTTTGCTGATAGGTCGAGTGCTTCCGATGAAGGAATTTCTCTTATAACTTCACCGGTATTCTCATCAACAACAGATACTACAATCTTACCCGAAGCTTTATGAACTGAAAAAGACAAATCAATATTATGAATATTTTTCATTTTATTTTGCAGGTCTGCAAGAACTTCATCTACATGTGTTACTGTTGAAGGCTTGCTGTCTTCAACTGATCTACCGTTTCCCTCTACGGGCATGGAAGCATTCGACCGTGATAAAGAATTTTGGTTTTTTCCTGCTAAAGAAACGGGTTCTAATGACATCTCTATCACCTCCTTTTCTTATTAAATCATCAGAATTTATCTTCTGGCATCCAGATATCTTGGAATTTGGTTTCTTTTTGTACCGTAACCCTTAGTTGCATGCCTGATATTGTTTATTTTAAGGAGCTCCTCTTTAACACCCCTGCTTTCTGCTTTAACCATTAGCATTATTTCAGCATCAATTGGCACAATTTGTTCAAGAAGATTTTTTATGCCATCGAGATAATTATTGAATATTTTTCTAAATCGCTCTGAATTAGGGCGGATAACCTTCTGAAGGGATATGTCTATCTTGTTAATTTTATTCATGCAGTCCTGCCTTTTCAATATATAATTAATAACATCTTCCTCTTTCTGCATCAATGCTTCTTTCATTTCCTCTGTGGCAGAAAGGTATTTGGTAGCAAAAAGGATTTTTTTTTCCAGGAGCAATCCAATATTATTCTCTTGATTTATATTATTCATTTTTTACTATTCCGTATCATGCACTTAAATAATTGGAAACCTGCTTCATGTTATCCCCATTAAATCCGATTGATTCATGTTTAGTTTTTTTGCGCTGCCTGTTGATGATTTCTTCCCAGGCCGATACAAGTTCTGATAATAACCCTATAACTTCATCAATTCCACTAATATCTTTGTTTATATCAGCCAAAAGTATTCTTCTGTTCATGTACTTATATATATCCGATAGGTTTTTAGCAACGTCGCCGCCTTTTTCGAAGTTAAGGGAGCATAGCAGTTCGTCAATGAAATTCATGGCCTTTTGTAGAGCCTTACACTTGCTCGCGTAATCTTTTTCTCTATATTTCTCTTTTGCAATTTTAAGCTGATCTATAGCGCCTTCATAACACATCAATATCAGTTTTCCCGGATCTGATGTAATTACACTGGTTTTCCTGTAAGACTGTACGCCGTTGTTGTACATTTATCCCCCTATTGTTTTCGTTTAGACTGGAATTAATTGCTCCCCCATGAGCTGTATAATGAACTTATCTGACCGGCAAGCCAGTTGCTTTGATTCTGCAACTTATTTAAGGTTAATTCCATTGCAACAAACCGGTTAATCATCTGCTCTGACTTTCTATCAAGACGCTCTTCCATATCTTCGATCTGTTTATCTGTTTGCTGCACCTGGTCCTGAAGCGAATTCTGCTTGAAGGCTACATATCCTTCAAGCGTATCGGTGATGCCAAAGAGTGTTCGATCAAACAACTCTGCAACTCCTAAAGTCAGCTTTATAGTTCCGATTTCACCTGTTGATGTTCCGGTGTATTTAACTACCAGTCCGTCAATGTTTGCTTCATTACTGTTTCCCGTGAGGATCTGGCCAGCACCGGTTGACGCTTCACCATTTATTGTTCCTGCCACATCTATCCCGTTATCAACCGTTTGGTCGCCTTCTGTCCACAAAAGGTTGTTTTCCTGACTGATAGTAAATGAATTTCCAGTTCCATATTTATCATGATTAAGAACCATATGATTTCCGGCATCACCTGATGCGGTTATGTTTATAGCATAACGCCCTTTCTGCCCATTTGCATTTGTCGCGAGAACTTCTCCGAAATCCAGATCGTGCGCGCTTGTGTAATCTAATGTCAGCGCTACGCTGCTTGAGCCTGGAGTGTTATCGGTTATCATGATTTGTCCTGATGCATTGATATCGGCTGCGACCTGGTTCCCGAAGGCTGTTTTTATGGCAGAAAGCAGACCCTGAACAGAATCAGTCGAAATATCCGAAATAGTATAAGACCCGTTTATCTCTGTTCCGTTACGGGTGCTTCCTGTAAATGATATTTCGTCGCCATCAACCAGATTTGCAGAACCGCCTGTGCTGTTATAAACACTATCCCATTTTGTAGCTGAAGTGATTGATGCAACCTGCCCGGAATCGGCATAAAGTTGTTCGGCACCGGTAACAATCTGTGTATATGTGGTTTCCAATTCGCTGTTGATCGCATTGACCATTTGGCTCATCGACATTGTACTTGTTAGGTTAACGACAGCGACACTGTCTCCCTCTGTAATCGTAAGAGTTTCATTACCACTTAAGCTTGTATTGTCTGAAGGCGCCGAAGTGCTCTGTGTAGCTGCAGTATCAATATTTAATGTATATTCACCACGTTTGGTATCATTAGTATGGGAAATATACTCAATGGTTCCAACGCTGCCTGCACCGTTTGCAGTAAAAAGTTTCTGTACATCATTAAAATTGCTTTTCAAATAACCGCTCAATTTCTTGCTGTCTACGGAAAGCAAGCCGTCCGTATCTACGCTTATGCCAACTAATCCCAAAGTTGAATAATCGGATGAAACACCCCAGATATTTTGTATTAAAAGTGATGTCAAATCAGACTTTACGGACATCAGCGTTCCGTCTCCGAAAAGAACCCCTCCTGTCTTCTCTGTTGTTTCATCATATGAAGTCTGGGATTGGATATAAGACAAAGTACTATTATATTTGGCAACAAAATTATTTATGTTTCCCATAATAGTATCGTTATCCCGACCGATGTTTAAAGAAACTGTTGTTTCGGTATCTGATTTTAATAAATTAAGTGTAACACCTGCAATGATGTCATCAATCGTATTTTCAGACCGTGTAACAGTAACTCCATCCACAGTAACGGATGCATCTGCTCCTGCAACTATTTCCCGTTTGCGTACAGTATTGTCAAGACTGCCGTCAGTATCAAATTTCAAAGTGGCGTCATCTGTTCCCCCGAAATTTTTTATACCTATTGTAACAGAAAGAGAACTTGCTCCGGTAGTATTGTCAACAACCATCAATTTCCCTTCACCGGTTATGGATGCAGTTACATTGCCGAATAAGGACTCAATCTTAGACAGAAGATCACCGACTGTGGTTGCATCAGACAGCGCCAGCGTATCATCTGATACGGAGTTATTGTTTGTATCCACACCTTCCAGATGGATATAATCCGTATTCAGATAACCCGTATAGCCGTCAATATCCTTGATCAGTGTATCTGCTGTAATTACCGACCCGCCGCTGGTATTTGCAACATTACCGCTTGCACCATATACATCAGAAACGCCGCCTTTTATCATGCCCAGAGTTTCAAGAATATTGTTGCTATCGGTATATGTATTGTTGGCTCCTTCCACCATCAGTCTGTAATAAGTGATGCTGTTTTCTACCTCTGAAGTTATAGATGCAGTAAGCCCTGCTGCTGCAAATTTGGTCTGCAAACTGCTAAGGGTATCCGTGCTTAAATCGATATCACCGACCGACAGACCATTTATTACTATTTCCCCGGCACTTGAAGTTTGAGTAGTTGAGAGATTAAGGAGAGACTTGATAGAGATATTAGTGCTGCTGAATGTATCCGTCCTGTCTCCGCCGGCAAGATGATTCTTTGAGGTTCTGGCGGAATCCGTAAAGCCAAACTGAGAAAGAACATCGGATGCTGAGCCATTTTGCAGGCTGATACCGTTACTGCCTGTTTTATCGCTGGTAAGGATCATCCGATAGTCACCTGTTCCATAACTTATAATACTGGCTGTAACTCCGGTTGGATTTGTGCCTGAATTTGCATTGTTGATCTTATCCCTTACATTGACCAATGAATCAGTTGAGGTGAAGTTGACAACCGTTCCGTTAATCAGGATATCACCTGAATAATCAGAGCCAAGAGCGCTTGATCTTGTTGCAAAGGAACCGGATGATAGTTTCTGTGCAGCAGCCAGATTATTTACCTTTAATGAGTATGAACCTATAGATGCTGTGGTAGATGTAGTTACGGTTACCAGATCGGAAGCTTTAACTGAGGAGCTATCGGTTGTCATAGCTGCTTTGAATACATTAAAATTATCAGTTTCATTAAGATTCCCTGCGGCCGTTTTCAGGGCAAGGAGTTTGGTATTAAAAGACTGCCATTCGGAAAGCTTATTTTCATAGTTCGTTTTCTTTGCGCTTACCAAATCGACTCTTCTGTGTTCAACGGCTATCAATTGATCCACCATTGTACGCCAGTCAAAACCGCTTGAAAGTCCTGAAATCTGATATGTGCTTGAAGACATAAGCCCCTCAATTTTATTAAACCGTTATTAACTAAATTTAAGCAGGAAAATAATTCCTGACCTTATCCTGTTTATCGGAAAATTTTGTCCAAACCTTAAATATTTTGTTTCCGGTTATGAAATTAAGCAAAAAACCTGCCAAATATAAAGCCCCGCTTCCGGGAATATGGAAACGGGGCTTTATAAAATGTTCGAGCATACTGTTTAAGAGTTTACTGGAGCAGTGACAATACTCCCTGTGGCGCCATGTTGGCCTGAGCCAGCATTGAAGTACCTGCCTGAAGCAGGATCTGGTTCTTTGTGAAGGTCGTCATTTCAGCGGCCATATCCACATCCCTGATTACAGATTCTGCTGCCTGGGTGTTTTCAATGGTAGTTGCCAAGTTAGCAGCGGCATAGCCGAGCCTGTTCTGAGCCGCACCAATATCACCTCGCGTGCTGCTAAGCGTTCCGATGGCAGCATCTATAGTGCCCATGAAAGTCAGGGCATTAGCGGCTGTGAGGAGCTGATCAGATGTGAGGCTCATAGTAGAGGATGTAGCACTGCCGATCAAAACTCCGATCTGATCGTTTGATGTATTCTTTGCTCCTACCTGGAAGTTAGACGCCGTTGCAGTTGAAGCAGCGAGAGTACCAGAACTACTAGCATCAGCCTCCGTCCAGTGATCATTTATCGTAAGTTTCAAGCCGAGGGCTTCAAAAGACAGTTCTTTTGTTTCACCTGAGGCTGCTGCTGTAACACCATATACAGTCTGTGAAACTCGTCCTCCTGCTAAAGTCGCTGAAATCGTGATATTAGCTGTTGTTGCTGAAGCAGAAGCTGTGGCTATTGTATAAGTTTTACCGGACTGTAGCCCTTCTACTCCACCATAGCCTATCCCAGCGGTAAAAGTCCCTGTTGATAAAGTAACACCAAAAGATCCGTTCAACAATTTTGTCCCTGCGTATTCCGTTGAATTGGCGATACGGTCGATTTCGTTAATCAGCTTGTTTCCTTCAGAATTTATTTTGTCAAGGTTTGATCCTGAATTTGCAGATGCTGCCTGAGTGGCTAGTTCTTTTAAGCGGGTAAGCATATTGCCGATCTGGTCAATTGCACCTTCAGCCACCTGAAGCAGTGAATTAGCTTCCGCGGTGTTTCTGCTCGCTACCTTGTAGCTCGCTATGTCTGCACGAAAACCCTGGGAAATCGAGAGTCCTGCTGCGTCATCCTTGGCGGAATTGATACGATAACCTGAAGAAAGTCTTTCAAGAGATTTGCTCATTCCGCTATCTGCGATCTGTAGATTTTTATGAGCGTTCATTGCCGAAATGTTGTTTTGAATTCTTAATCCCATTTTTTAATCCTCCTTGATTTTGTGTAAATTATGCCGGTAATTCGGCTGTAAGTTTTTGGGCTTCCATGCCCAAGGTTTTTGACCCTTTTTAGAAAAAAGTTGCTTATCGCCTCCTTGTTATTTTATTGGATCATTTCAACCTTTAGCTCAATTATCGGATGAAGGATTAAAAAACTTTAGAAAAAAAATTAGTATTATAAGAGCCAGGTTCAAAACGTTTCAGTTTGGTCAAGCTCAAGGCGGGCGAAAATTTTAACCGCAGGAATACATAGAGTATTTCGAGGATTATAATTTGAGCCCAACGCAGAGATCGGCCAAAATGGGGCGTTTTGGAATTGGTTCATAAGTATAAACGGAATCAATGTGTGCTGACCGGCAGCAGGGAGAGAACATTTGATACCTGAGAGCAAAGGTCTACATCATGAATCAGGACAATATTGATTTCTTGCAAGATACCACCTAAATCTTCAACGCTATCAAGAGTTCTGTTCCTGTTCAAACCAAGCTCTTTTAAAACCAGATCGCACCAGTGTATAAATTCAACTACTCGATCCTGCCTTAGCTCGATTTCACACAAGTATAAAAGCGCTTTTAGTGTCTCTTTTTCCAGGTTGCAGACTCGCTCGAAAAATAATCTTGCATTGTCGAATTGGCCAAGCTGTATTGATATTTCACCGAGATTAAGCCACGGAGCAGATTCATACGGATTGTTTTCTATGGCCTTGCTGAAAGCCTCCATTGCACGGTCAAGAAAGTTTTGACGCCTATAAAGGATGCCGAAATTGCATAACGCAAAATAGTTTCGGTTGTCTATTGCCAAGAGAGCATCAAGCGCCTGACTTGCCGTTGCCAGATCGTCCGAGTCTAAGGATAGAGTGGCAAGACGGTTAAGTATTATTGTATCACGGTTTCCAAACTCAAAGAGTTTGACCAGACATTGTTTTTCCTCCGAAAAAAATCCGGACTTCTTGTTCAACTTGGCTAACATGTACCAGATATCCTGATTTTCGGGCGATTCTACAAGGGCCATGCTCAGATAGGAACGGGCACAAACAAGATCAAAAGATCTGTCCATATGAAAGCATCCTGCATTCCACCATGCCTGCCACTTGTCTTCTGCATGGTCTGCCGCCATTTGATATTGTACCTGCATCTTTGATATCTCGCCAAGAGCGTGACAGGCATGGCCTATCAGCAAGTGAATACTCGGGGCTTCGTTCATAGTCGAGTTTATGACTATGCCAGCTTTTTCAGGATTGTTTTCAAACATATCCCGGAGTTCCAGAAACTTTGTGCCATGTGATATGACATCCTTCCATTGCCCCCTTTCGCCTGCAATTATAGTCAGTGTGTAGTGCGAGTCAAGGTGCTCCGGATATTTTCTGAGGGCATCCAGAGAATATTCTCCGGCTTTATTCAGGTTTCCCATACGAAAGAAGGCAATAGCTGCGTTATGGCGTGACCAAAGATACATGGGATTATCATCGTTTTGCCGCTCTGCCAGATCAATAGCCGTGACGGATTCTTTCGCTGCATCTTCGTCCATTCCTCTTGAAAGATAGGATGCCCCAAGGTAATGATGTGGCATAGGATCATTGGGATTCTCCTCGATTTGTTTTTTGAGCAGCTCGCTTGTTCTCAAATACTTCTCCTGCGCCTTTTTCTCATCCACATTGTATCCGTAATGCATCAATTCAATTCTAGATTCTTTTATTTTAAACGCCCCTGTTACACGATTGTGAACAATTCCCTCGTAATGAATCACTCCGTTATTTCTGAATAGCCTTTCGAAATTATGCCTGGCCCTTTTGGCACCGTTGCTGTAAGTGCTGATGATATTTACATGGAAGGCATCCGCAGGTCCTGCATCATATACTGCCTCTATAAGTTCCTCTCCGCTTCCCTGCACAAGCTCCTCATCTCCATCTATCTGAAAAATCCAGTCGCAGGTAGCATATGCCATTGCCTGGTTTCTTGCCTTGCTGAAACTTCCTTCCCATGGGTGAAAATAGATCTTGTCCGTATACTGCCTTGCTATTTCAACGGTACCATCTGTGGAACCCGTATCAACAATTACGATTTCATCAACATAATCACAAATGCTTTTCAAACATTGATCCAAAAATACTTCCTCATTTTTTACTATCATGCAGCAAGTGATTGTAGGCTTTCTTGCTTCGACAACTCCTGCTTTTTCGATTTGCGCAATAAGGCTGTTTACTGTTGAATCGTCCGGTTTTTTTTCATGAGCCCTTTTAAGATATTCAAGTGCTTTAATATGCTTCTTTTGATTATGGAAATATATGCCGGCCGCTCTTAAAGCAATAAAAGGTTCAGGAGCACAGGATACGGCTTTATCGAATGCATGATCCGAATCTTTAAAAAGATTAAGCTCAAAATAAGCAACGCCAATAAGGACTTGCACATTCCATTGTTCATTTACCGTACAGGTAAGCAGATTGCCGAAACGTTCCGGAGATTTATTTAATAGTTTAATTAACCGGATATATTCATTACCATAGTTGATAAGATGAGCCCATTTTTTCTGATCAAAACAAACAAGGGATAAAACAAAATAAGAATCAATGTGGTCGGAATACTTTTTGAGGGCAGATTTACTGATTTTTTCGGCCTCATCCGATTCTTTCAAACGGTAATATGATATGGCTGCATTATAATGTGACCAAAGATAGATCATATCCGGATCTTTTTTTGCTTCAGCCAGTCGGATTGCCGAAAGGCTAGTATCAAGAGATTCCTGATATTTTCCTTCGGACAGATAAGAACAGCTAAGATAATGGTAAGTAATGGGATTTTCCGGGTTATCTTCCAAATCCATTTCAAGAAGTCTTACTGTTCGCTCAAATTTTTTCTTTGACTGGGTTTGTCCCAGATCGTAGCCATAGTGCATAAGACGAATGGGATACACTTTTGCGTTTTTGATACCGACCAGCCTGTTATGCACACGTCCTTCATAATGAATTTGTTTATTATTGCGAAAAATTCTTTCCACACTGTGAAGCGATTCACTTTTCCCTTCTCGTAATTTACTGACAATCTGAACCATAACGGCATCTATTGTTCCATCCTGAACCGCCTTACTGACAATAGGAATATCTTCTTTTACCAGCTCCTCATCAGCATCTATCTGGAAGATCCACTCGCCTGTTGCATACTCAAGATAATGATTCCGGGCTTCGCTGAAACTGTCGTTCCATGGATGAACATAGATTTTATCCGTATACTTTCTAGCAATCTCAACTGTTTTGTCTGTTGAGCCTGTATCAACAAAAATGATCTCATCTGCAATCTTCTTGACACTACTCAGGCACTGATCAATATATTTTTCTTCATTTTTAGCTATCAGGCAGACCGAGATCAGAGGTTTTTTTGAATGTTTTACAGCGGCTATAGTTGATTTATTCTTTTTTTTCTTTTTCATGAATCACACTCCTACTAATTAGGATAGATAAAACTTAAAAATCACGGACAAGCAAATTACGTTTATCATTGCATGTATGTTTTTATTGGAAAGATCCGATCCGCTCTATTTTATTGCTGATTTCTTCGTTGGAGTCTTGTGCGCCGGCACTGAATAAATCAGCCGACAATGTCCTGCTGTAATATATTGCAGCCTGTTCCAGATCATTCACGGAAAAGCACTAACGAGCCATTATGTTTCTTTTAAATATACTCAAGTAAGATAACCGTCTATCGGAAAAAATATTTCTATTTCACACGCTTTAGATACCCATCCGGCGAACCGGTCATAATTAGCTTTGAGTCAATTGTTCTGTCGATCAAAAAATCATTATTTTCTTTCAAAAATTCCCACACCGCCGTTTTGGGGTTGTTTCCTTTTTCCCATGGGCGATCGTTAGTTGTTCCTTCAGGTAAATCTTCAATACCTGTATCTCCCACCATGCAATAACTTCCAATATTCACCAAATGGGCGTATGCTTTAAGTTCAGCCAATACGTGCGCATGAGTGTGATTGCTGTCCAGGCAGACCAGCACACCTTTTTTATTCTTTGCCCGCTCCTTGACCTTGGCAATTATCTTTTCATCTATACTTGAGCCTTCAAACAACGTTATTTTCTTACTTAAAGGATGCGCAAGAATAGCCTCTTTGTTGTGAGAACGAATGTCAATATCAATACCTATAACTTCCCCGTTTTCTATGGCTCCGCATACTTCCAGAATTGCCAGCATAGAGGCACTAAATATCAATGACCCTCCCCATGCTATTCCTGTTTCGATAATTAGTTCTGGTTTTACTTCCCAAATAATCTCCTGCAACGCCTGCAAGTCTTGTGGTTCTTGTATTATAGGAACTCCCAACCAATAAAAATTATAAGCATATTTAGCTTTAACAATCTGTTCATGAAAAGCTTGCCATGTTGTTTGAAGAGGTTTATTCTTTTGATATGATATAGCCCTTTTAATCGCCTCTTTACGAAATTGCTCTAATGGATTTATCGACATCTTTCCCCCTTCTCATTACATGGCTCATGTTCTTTCATTAATCTACTCCAAACCGCAAGATGCTCATCATCCGGGAAAAACTCCTTATAGTGATGCGCCGTGCCTCTCGTTCGTGCCTGCCAGATAGCTGATTCAGCAAGCTTTTTTATTTTCTTTGAATGCGTTTCCTTCTCATCGACACTTACCGCATTGCAATACGATTTGAATTCTTGTCCATACTCTCCAAGAGACTCTAAAAAAACATCCTTAGCAGATATCTCTGCTTTAGGCTTGCTGTTCTCCCACTTTCTAACGCTTTTGGGAAACGCCAGCATTTCTTCAAATACTTTTTCCCATTCGTGCTTAAGTGTTTTAAGAGAAAAAGAATTGCGCGCATATTCTTTCGCATTTTCAGATAAATGCATTCTAAGTTCTTTATTACCATATAATTTTTCTATGGCATTACCATACTCTTCTTTACTATTAACAACTATTCCCGTAACTCCATCCTGGACCATCTGATTTTCCATCCGGTTCGAAAATACAACCGGAACTACACCGCAGGCCATACTCTCGGCAAGGGCTTGATCACAGGTTCCATAATGATATAGAGCAAGTGGATACCCAAACACATCAAATGCTGATAAATATTTCGTGATGTCGTTAACCAGCCCGGTAAATGTAAACTTTCCATCGATACCAAGGCATTTGGCTTCCTGCTGTATTTCTTTTTCTTTAGGCCCACCACAGACAATAAATTTCACATCCGGGATATCGACCTGCGAACAGATACTCAAAAAATCAGGATGCATCTTACAATAATCAACCGTGCCAATATATCCTACGTTAAAACCTGTATGAGCGTGTGTTTTCACATCCTTGACATGTTCAACGCCGCCGGTCGACCACACCACCCTTAAAGACTTTTTTTGTTCATCAGAAAGACTATGTACCTCCTTGGTCTCATAACTCACCGGGGTAGTAAAAACAAATATATCCGGATATCGTAAAATCTTCTCAGTAAACACATATGGAGGATGAAAGCCTGATATATGACTCCACATGACTACTCGACAAGGCGGCAGTTCCATACGTACAAGAAAATCATAGAGCAGAGGATGGTTCCACCAGTGAATCAGTACTATATCCGTTTCAGCGATCATAGAAAGCAGTTGCGACTCTTTCACAGATATTCTGTCAGTCAACTTAAGTCCAATATTCTTCGCCATATCAAGAGCGTGATCATTAGCATAATCAAGACAAGCTACTTCATGTACAAAAGATTGATCATCCTTTACTTTTGCAAAATAATTAAGCAGAACTCTACCGACGCCACCGCCAAGATGTGGAGTAATATGAAGAGTTTTCATAGTTCGATTTTAAAAAAATTAAAGTATTCTTTCCATACAGAATCGTTCTCTGTTATTTCTAACATCTTATGCATCGCTTGCTTTGCCTGCGTAGTTTCCTTTAATCCATACAAAGCTTGAGCAAGATAATAATAGGCAAAGGCGTGATCTGGATATCGAGCAATTAAATCTTTAAAACAAGCCGAAGCAATTTTATACTCTCCATGCTTCATACGATAATTGTTTACAAAATTTACTTCTAAATTCATTAAATATGATTTCCGTGTAACATATTCAGGAGAATACTCTGGCGTATTTATAACATATTGAGTTGTATCCATCTCACCGATTCCAATATCTTTTCTTATATAACCTTTTTCTATGCAAATCTTATATAATTCACTGCCCCTGGATGGGGTTGCAAGACTAAAACCGCTCCAATCCAATCCTACATCCTTAATGAATTTTACAGTCTCTTCTCGATGTTCATCTTTTTCCCCAGGAAGACCATTAACAAAATAACCCTGTATCCAAAAATCGTATTTTCGAAGAATCTGCACAACGGGTTTAACCTTTTCAACGGTCAACGGCTTGTGAATAATTTCATTGAGTACATAAGGTGACCCGGATTCGATTGCTAAATAAGCCGTATCGAGACCCGCCATTCTCATCAACTTAGCCAACTCATCATCAATAAAGGCAACCGATAGGCCGTTAGGGCATTCAATTCTAAGATTGAATCGGGCTAACTCTCGGAACAACTGCTTTGCCCTTTTCTTATTAAATAATAATTGATCGTCATATATTGTTAATACGTTCAACCCATATTCTGATACAAGAAAAGCAACATGCTCAATGACTTTTTCAATACTAGCATAACGTACACTTTTATCGTTATCGGAAGATCTCATACAAAACACACATTTAAAAGGGCACCCACGAGAAGTGACTAAAAAAAACTGCTTGCGCGACTCTCCATATCCGGCAAACGGTGAAAAGGCTTCCTGCATCTCATATTTTGCCACATCGACAAAGTTATAATCAATACTGACAATCTCGTCGAGGTTCTGGATAAGCGAGGAGCTGGGCATAATGCCTGCCTGTAACGAATAATGAGTAACCCACGACACATCGGTCTTCATACAAGATTTCATATCCTTGCTATTTAACAGCTTTAAAAGGGGAATCTCGCCTTCTGAAAAACATATCCCATCAAGTTTTTCTTGTTCCTCCAGAATGGCTCTGTATGATGAAGTTGCCGCAGATCCTCCCAGTACAACAATCGTTTCCTTATTTTGTTTTTTTACTTCATCAACAATACACATTAAGTGTTCATAGGAATTATCAAACATCATCGACAAGCCAACAACATCTGGTTGGTATTCAGATAGTTTTTGCTTAATAACCGTTAAATAATCGCTCGTGTTGCTTAAATTACAATCCAAAACATGAATCTGATGTCCAAATGCCTTTAAGTATGTTGCAATAGAGAGAACACCGTAGGGAAATGCCTTAAAGCTTCTTAATTTAGAACCCTTCTTGCGTAGCAAATAAGGCAATATAATAAATAATACAGTTTTTTTATCAGGATCTATTTTAATCATTTTTATAACCTCGCAAACTCAAACAGGCCGCCTAATGTTGGGATCACGCAAAACCACCCATTATATTCTTATACTCTCCGGTTCCATTTTTATATCTCTCTTTTGGTATCGCATACAATACTGCCCCTGTGCCACCCCATGAGTGCAATCTCATGTAATATTTATAATCTTTTGCATTTTCCATTAAGAAAAGCGGGATTCTCCAAACTCCGTCAAAATTATGATAAATCGTTATTGCCATGACCGGTCGATATTTTTGAATTGTGTGAAGTGCGCCTTTTAAAGCAGATAACTCTCCTCCCTCTAAATGCATTTTGATAAATGTAGCCGGAATATTTAATCTATCGAGCGAAATAGTCTTTACTTTGGTATTGCCGGAATTGCTCAATTTTGAGGCAAAGTCGAACCCCTGATAGAAATTTTCTTCTCCATTTCTATCGCTTAAAGCATATCTCATTATCATAATGTCTTTTGTGCCATTTAATACTAATTTACATGATTCGATATTTTCATTGTCCGGTTCTATTGCATAGATATTTTTGTAAGTGCTTTTTACTGTTTTTAAAAACCTTTCTGTAACAAACCCCTTATGTGCCCCGCAATCTATAAATACTTCATATGAATTTAAGATACTCACAACTTCCGGAATAAAAAATCTGTTACTCGTATTTATTTCAATTTCACTAAACAATAACTCTGTTCTGTGCGTATGCCATGCAAGAAACTGAAGATAATACATATGAGAAACAGAATCGTTTATTGAAGAATATACTTTCCTGATTAATTCCTTATCTATATCGGAGGGCTTGCTTAAAAACCAACCGTTACTTATAGGGTGGCGGTTGGAATATGCTTCACTAACATCGTAAAAAAAGGCTATATCCTTCCAGCCTGCTGCTATAAGCTCATCTCGCAATGCAATAAGCGGCGTGGTAACAATACATATAACAAGCAATACATTTTTCTTATCTGCGGCATCAACATAATCAGGGTGGATGATACGAGTTCCCTGCCAATATCCATCGGTTTTATGCTCTTCTGCGTTTCTATCTACCACATACAAAAATGGTATGTTTAGATAGTCAAAAAAACCTTTAGCCATTTTGCCGAGATTTCCTGCGCCGTAAAGTACTATTGGCTTATCAACTTTTCTTGGTTGAAGCTCTGGGATAGACAATAAAATATTTTCTAAAAGGCTTTCCCCTTTGTTTAAAGAAGACAAAGCAATAGCGGTATACGGCTCTAAACTTAAAGTTTGATTGTTAGTCATTTATTCATCAAATCTCCCCAATAACACCTCCGCATACTCGTCAACATCATCTGGCTGCCCATGCGACATCTGTCCGCAATTACCGCATACAGAATGTCCCTTGCGTTGTTTCATTAAAAACAACTTCTGATATTCTAAAAGCTGTTTGCCTTGCCAAATATCCTTGACGCGTTCGATTCTCGCATCTCCAATAATCAACTTTCTCGACCAATCAAGAAAGCATGCGCTAGCCGTTCCATTGGAATTGATTGAAAATGAATAAAAAACATAAGGACAAACTATAACTTCTTTTATTTTTTGACCATAGATACCAAATTCTTGATTGACTTCAACACCCTTAAGCTCAAATTCCGGCCAGCACGACATTATGTGTTCAATATAAACACCATCTGCAATATCTCCGAATGTTTCGTAGAACTTTTTTTTGTCGTCTTCTGACAGTATATCGCCATTGATCTTTATAATGATCTCGCATTGTTTTTTATTTTCATACAAATGGCGGATATTATCGACAAGCTTTCCGAAATCGATTTTGAACTTAGAAAATTCCCAGTATTGTTGGGCATTAATGCCCTCAATAGAGATGTTGATCCTGTCAAGTCCTGCCGCAATGAGATCAGTATTCTTTTGGGGGTTTAATAATATGGCATTCGTTGTTGTATCTATTCTTTCGGCGCATTTTTTCTCTTTTGCATATCTGATCATTTCAGCCAATCTGGGGTTAAGAAGCGGTTCGCCATCTTTGTAAAGCCTTAAGACTTTTATAGGTTTGTCAAATTCACAGATATCATCAATGATCTTTTTATAGAGTTCAAAATCCATTATCCCGTGGTTTCTCCCGGGTGTTTTTTTCATAAGCTTTCTATCGCCGGTAGGGCAGAATTTACATTGAAAATTGCATGCATCCGAAGGGTCAACGTTGATAATGAAAG
>Ga0180732_1000404_pt1 | contig 38460 bp, 33 predicted proteins | sample KR11_01MetaG_FD_148674 | JGI IMG/M metagenome (GOLD analysis project Ga0180732, IMG submission 148674) | Groundwater microbial communities from the Olkiluoto Island deep subsurface site, Finland - KR11_0.1 MetaG | ecosystem: Environmental > Aquatic > Deep subsurface > Groundwater | place...
ATCCTTCCGCTCTTCTTTTGTAAGTGTCACTCTGTATCTTGGTGCCATGTTGACCTCCTTGTCTATTAAAGACAATTATAGCAAACATTACACAGAATGCGAAGACTTAAATTTTACATTGTACTAGCCTATCCTGTCACTTCACAACCTTGAGACCAAACATCCCCTGAAGTGCTGCCGGCAGGTCCGCAGGCAGCACCACTATCTTGGCATTATCGGAAGTGCTCAGTTCCTGCAAAGTAGCTATATATTTCTCGCCCAGCAGGTAGAGAGCCGGCAGCTGCTCGTTCCCAAGCCCCTGTTGCACCAGCGCCAGGGCATCTTTGGTGGCATTGGCAAGGACGATCCTGGCCTCGGCATCACGCCTTGAGGCCTCAAGATGCCCCTCCGCCTCAAGGATTGCCTTCTGTTTCTGCCCTTCCGCCGTCAAAATAGCGGCCTGTTTTTCACCTTCAGCCTCGGTAATAGCCGCCCTTCGAATCCGCTCAGCCGCTGCCTGACGCTCCATGGAATCCTGCATGGTGGTTGATGGTTTGATGTCCTGAATTTCGACACTCTTCACCGTCAAGCCCCAATCCTCTAGATCATTGGCAATGGCCTGAATCAATTTAAGTTTGATCTGCTCCCGGGAACTAAGGGCATCATCCAGATCCATCTGACCGATAATGGCCCGCAGATTAGTCATAATCAGGTTTCTGGTGGCATGTTCATAGAAATCGATGCCGAAAATCGCCTTGTGTGGGGTATGGATGTTGATAAAGGCAATGGCATTGGTGATGATCACCGCATTATCACGGGTAATAACCTCCTGGCTGGGGATATCGAGTGAGATATCTTTTCTGGTTACCTTGGCAGCGATGGTGTCAATATAAGGGATAATCAGATTCAACCCCGGTGTAAGCGTGGCATGATATTTACCCAGGCGCATAATCACATATTCAAAGCCCTGGGGAACGATCTTGACCCCGTTGGCAATAGTCACAATGACCAAAACCAGGATAGCTCCTATAATAATAAGACCTACATTCATATTTTCTTCCTCCTGTCAAAGATTCAACAACATTACCGCACTCTTTCCACTTTAAGAATTCGCTCTTTTTGATCTGGGGAGAGAACCGCTATCACCCGAACCCGATTGCCTGTTTCTATGGGTTCATCAGCAAGATACATCCACGATTCATCATCAAGCACCGGGACAGAAAAAACCACCCGGCCCATCTCTCCCGGAATCAGGGCCCGAGTAGCAGCAATCCCGGTCTGGCCTATGGCCGCCTGCTCATCAACCAGCAGAGACTTCATTTTTTTCCGTGGCACAAAAAGACGAAACCAGAAGAAGGTAAAGGTAACACTGGATACTGAAAACACAAGCAGTTGCCACTTCAATGAGATATCGGGAAGAAGGGCCATCACCAGACCCGTCACCAGAGCCCCCAACCCAAACCAAAAGATGGTAAATGAGGGCACCACCATTTCCATAAGAACCAGAATGACTCCCAAAACAATCCAGTGCCACCAAAGAATATTTCCCATCACACTTCCTTGTCCGAAATTAGAGCAGCAATTACAACCATTAGAGCAAAAACATTTATGCAAGCCCGCAATCCACTCCCCATAGAGCTAACTGTTTTTCGGGAAGGACCCGAAAAACAGAACAACAGCTGAGAAGAATCATATGTTAATTTTTTCTTTAAATCAATTACAACTCCTCATTACAAACTTCTCATCGACAGGCTAACCTCCAACACGTTTAACCTTATATCCTTGTGTAGCAAACTCTGCCATCAACAGATCCCGATGATCGCCCTGAATCTCAAACACCCCATCTTTAATAGCCCCCCCGCAGCCACATTTTTTCTTCAGATCTCGAACTATTGATCTCAGTTCGTCCGGGTCAAGGGCCAGACCTGTCACCAGGGTCACTCCTTTTCCTTTGCGGCCTTTGGTCTCCATACTGATCCTGACAATGCCATCAGAAAGAGACACAGTGGAATTTTTACGACAGCCACGCTGTGTTGACGGCTTTTGGCAGGCAGGAGAAATCCTGCCTGGTTCTGTGGAAAAGACCAGACCACCATCACTGCTATTTTTTTTGGACATAACTTTCTCCGATCAAGAGTTACAGTATCTTCCCGATTGATGAAATGGTATTGTAGCACCAGCAGTACGTCATTGCCAGGCAGATTAGATACAGAAAAAATGGAAAGAGATGATAAAAATCTGGAACAGGTGGAGAGAGCACAGCCGATATCGTGAGGTGTCAAGGGTATGCATCCCTCTGGTAATGAGCATGGGCGCAACAATGGTCATGGAATTCACCGATCGGGTTTTTCTCTCCAATTATAGCGTAAATGCCATCTCCGCTGCACTCCCGGCAGGAGTCTCCGCCTTTCTGTGCATGACTTTTCTGGGCGGGATCGGTGGTTATGTCACTGTTTTTATCGCTCAATACTATGGCGCCGGTAAAAATAAGCAGATTGGCATTGCCCTGTGGCAGGGGCTTTACTTTTGCCTGTTTGCCGGAGTTGTCCTCTTTACCCTCTCCCTTGTCGCGACCGGCCCCCTGTTTCTGCTGGCAGGACATCCCCCCGAGGTTCGAGCCTTGGAGGAAATCTATTTTAACATCTTATGTCGTGGTGCCATATTCCACGTGACGGCCCAGACCATCTCGGGATTCTTCACCGGCCGTGGCATGACCCGCCCGGTTATGCTTTGCAATATCATCGGCATGATGGTCAACATCCCCTTGGATTACGCCCTGATCTATGGAGTCTGGGGAATGCCGGAAATGGGGATCGCCGGTGCCGGACTTGCTACCGTTGCCTCCTGGGTCGTCATTGTCCTGCTGCTCGTCCCCTTGATCTTCACCCGTGAGAATGACAGACTTTACCATATCTATAAGGGGAGTCCTTTTAATCTGGGAATTTTTCTGCGTCTCATGAAATTTGGGATTCCCGGCAGTCTGCAGTTCAGCCTCGACATCTTTGCCTTCACCTTTTTCATTCTCATGGTTGGGCGATTGGGGCGGGAAGAGCTGGCCGCCAGCAATATCGTGATCGCCATCAGTTCTCTGGCCTTTATGCCTACCCTCGGATTTTCACAGGGTATCAGCAGTCTGGTGGGACAGGCTCTGGGTCGTGGCAGGCCGCAACAAGCAAAATACGCCACTTGGAGCGGAATCCATCTCCTGCTGAGCTACACTCTTCTTCTTGATTTTTTTCTGATCGGTACCCCGGAGGTCATCATTGCCCTCTTCATTCCCCAGGGACAGGATGCGGTCGGGTATGCCTCAGTTGTTGAGCTCTGCACCCATTTGCTCCGTATCGTTGCCGTCTATATATGCATGGATGTCTTTTACATGATCTTCTCAGGAGTACTCCGAGGTGCAGGGGATACCCGTTTTATCATGTGGTGCATTGGCACATCGTCTCTATTCTGCATGCTCCTCCCCATCTATATCGGCATAGAATTTTTTAACAGGGGGATCTACTACGCCTGGTTCTGTGTCCTATTTTTTGTGGCAGTCCTCTTTGTCCTGGCATCGTTCAGATATAGACAGGGAAAATGGCAGTATATGCTGGTTGTAGAACGGGAACGGAAAACCTGATTAGAGCAGAATCCCATGCAAGCAGGGATAAAGGTGCTTGATTGAGTGAAAATTGGATTTAACGGCCGTGCCGGTGAACAGAATCAACACAGAAAGATGACGAGGTTTTTTTATCCTCAAGCATCTTGCGTAACTGCTGCAATTCCGCCTGAGCCTGACGTAATTCCTCACGCAAGTCAGCGTTTTCAAATAATGGCGACACCTCAAGTTGTGCTTCAATGCGAGCCACATTCTGCTGGGCGCGATACAATTCTATGGCCAGTAATTTGATTGACATCAGGAGAACGGGGATAGGGGCTATGGATCAAAAGACCCATGAAGAAAAATAATAGGAAAGAAGAGAATTCCTGCTATTTCTTACTGTTATCGGAATCTTTCTGTTGCATTACGCTTTTATTAAACAAATCACAATATTCCTGCACCAGCTTCTTCCGGTCAACAGGGGACATTTTAAAATAAAACGGACTGAGCATAAGAACTCCAATGGCTTCCTGACTGGTCATATCCTCATCCTCCTTTCATTTTTTAAGAAAATAAAAAGAAAAGTAATGGCATTCGTTATTGCTCTTATCGACTCATCTATACTTTTTATTTATCAAAAAAAGTAAGACATGTAAAGATTTAATGAACTTAACTCTCCCATAGAAGCCATAAGACATGCACCAAACAAGACAAGGGTTGAATCTGATAGAGTCAACCCTTGTCTTGTACCGTTCTCTACAACCTGCAGAGCGTATCAGCAGCCGCCTATACCTCAGCCACCGGCCTTAGCTGGGGCCGCTGTATTCGCGCTTTCTGGACTGGCAATGGCAGAACGGGAAACCTTGACACGGATATCCTGAGCAATCTCCAAGGTAACAACGGTATCCGTCAACCCGGTAATCGTGCCATGAATACCACCCTTGGTGATAACCTTGTTCCCGTTTTTCAGATCATTTAAAAATTGCTGCTGCTGTTTGGCCTGCTTCTGTTGTGGCCTGATCAATAAAAAGTAAAAAACTACAAAGATAAGAATAAGTGGGAGAAATTGGGCAATCCCTCCCCCAGCTCCAGCTCCTGGCATAATGGTTCCTCCAAAAAAATTTATACTATAAATGGGCAACTATTCAGCATAAACAAGCATAACCAGCTTTCACCAGCAAAAACGATGCTACACGGAGAGAAAATTGCTGTCCTTCTCAGCGCCTTCACGTCTCTACGGGAAATCTGTCCTCATTTCGCTTATTACTGTCTAATTACGTACGGGGTAAGACTATCTACACAAGAAAGGACACTACCCTCTCAATAAAAAAATCATGTTAATCATTCACATGCAAGCCTGCCATAAAAATCGTTGCGGAAGGCACTAAATTGATCACGTTCAATGGCTGCCCGCATCTCTGCCATCAAATTCAGATAATAATGGAGATTATGGATGGTATTCAGATGATAACTGAGTATCTCCCGACACTGGAAGAGATGACGCAGGTAAGCCCGGGAATAATTACGGCAGGTGTAGCAGCTGCAATTGGCATCCAGCGGAGCCTTGTCGTCACGAAAACGGGCATTTTTGATGGTAATCTTGCCTGTGGACGTGAAGAGGGTGCCATTGCGGGCATTGCGGGTGGGCATCACGCAATCAAACATATCCACACCCCGATACACCCCCTCCACCAGATCTTCAGGGGTGCCAACCCCCATCAGATATCGGGGATACTCTACAGGCAGATGTGGGATAACTGCCTCGGTCATCTCCTGCATCAGGCTCTTGTCTTCGCCAACACTCAAGCCGCCGATGGCATAGCCATCAAAACCGATATCAATCAGGGCCAGGGCGTGCTCCTGACGCAGATCAGGAAACATGCCGCCCTGAACAATACCAAAAAGAAGTTGCCCGGTATCCGTCTGGGCCTCTCGACAGCGTCTGGCCCAACGACTGGTGAGATCGGTTGCCTTGATGGTCTCATCTCGCGTTGCCGGATAGGGGATACAGGTATCAAGACACATCATGATATCTGAGCCAAGGGCCTCCTGAATCTGTACCGCTTCTTCGGGTCCGAGAAAGAGCTTGGAGCCGTCCAGGTGCGAACGAAAAGTCGCGCCCCGCTCGGTAATTTTTGCCAATTCCTTGAGACTGAATATCTGGAATCCCCCGCTATCGGTGAGAATAGGCCGGTCCCAGTGCATAAATTCATGCAGCCCGCCAAACTGCTTAATCAGCTCATGGCCTGGCCGGATGTACAAATGATAAGTATTACCCAAGATGATCTGGGCATTCATCTCTATCAGATTTTCAGGGGTCACTGCCTTGACCGTCGCCTGCGTACCAACCGGCATAAAAACCGGAGTCTGAAAGGTACCGTGTTGCGTATGCACCTCGCCCCTTCGGGCAGCGCAACAGGACGAGCTGCCATGAAGTGTAAAGGGTGATCTATTTTGCATGAAAAAAGAACCAAGGTTGTTGAGACTAAGGAGATTAAAATTAATCGGCCGTGAAGGCGGAAAAAATATAGTTCGCTCAGGTTACAATCAGCGATAATGGTGACGAATGCAACAAAGGGCAACCCGCCGGATCACCCCTGGGATCAAATGGTATTTGCCTAGCCAGCTGCACTATATTCACGCTCAATATTTTTTTCAACTACCATATATTGTGGTTCTCAGAAGGTCCCATTTAGACATGAAGATCTATAGGATAAAAATTTATACTTCGTAGCAGTGCCACATGGACAAGACAAGAAAAAAATGAAGATAATTTATTGACATAGGAATAAAAATGCGGTAGTACAAATTATTGTAGTCAATTATTTTTTCCTTGAATTTGATTTAACAGTACTCATATATTCAAGGAAAAAGGTAGAACTGTTTGATTCTCCTGTTCATTTATGTGAACAAGGATCATGGATGCGTTCTTGAATCTCAGGAGGATTCTTGAATCGTAATAATTAAAATATTTAGGAGGAAAGAAGATGATTAAAAAATTTTCCATGCTTGCTCTTGCCGGCTTGATTGCCCTGCCTGTTGTTGCTTCTGCAGGTATGGGTCCTCAATCCAGTGATCTGGATCGCAAGATTCAGGACCTGAGCGCCCAGCTTGACCAGCTGAAGGCACAGATGGCTTCCCAGGCAGAGGCCAACGCTGCCACATCTGCCAAGGTAGGCGATCTGAACAATACCGTTACCGGTTTCAGTGAACGTGCTGAGGATTGGGATCTGGCCGCCCGTTTTAAACTTGACGGCGATTTCCGTGCCCGTATGGATTACTATAATGCCGACACTGTTTTTGGAGATCTTTTAGGTCTCGGAGAACTCGGAAACGACACCGCATTCACCAATCGCTTCCGTCTGAACATGCGCGTAGGCATTACCGAGAACGTCGATTTCAAAGGCCGTCTTGCCATGTACAAGTCATGGGGACAAGCATTGGGATATTTTGATCAAATGGCTGGCATGGACGGTAACAGTACCCGCACCCCTGGTGACAATGCGCTGCGCGTTGACCGTGCCTTTGTCAACTTTAACAACCTCTTTGGTGCCCCTGTATGGTTCTCCATCGGTCGTCGTCCAACCACCGATGGCAATCCAGCAAATATGCGCATGAACCTCGACGAGCGCAGTGGCACCCCGCTGATCATGGATTATGCCTTTGACGGTATTTCCATGGGCTATGCCTATAAATGGGGCGGAGACTTGGGATCAGGCCGCGTTCGCGTCTGTTACGGTCGTGGTTTTGAAGATGGGTTGACCTATGAAGACTCTACAGTCTTTAACCCAACCGGTATCGACGATACGGATTTCATCGGGTTGAGCTGGGATATCTTGAAGAAGGGTGATCGCTTCTTGTATGCTCAGTCCTTCAATGCTTCCAACATGCCTGAATTTGGTCAGTCTGGACCTACCTTGGAAAATAATGGGAACATCCAGCATTCAGGAGCCTTGTACATGGACAAGATTGCTGGCCTGAACTATTTTGTGTCCGGTGGTTGGAGTCGTACCGATCCTAACGACAACGGCATGTTCAATGACTATATTTTCGGCAGTGGTCCTAACACCGATAGCAAAAACGGCTACATGGCCCACGTCGGTATCCGCTATGATATCGATCAAGCTGGCCTCAAGCTCGGTGCTGAATGGAACCACGGTTCCGAATACTGGATCGGCATGACCCCTGGACATGATGACCTCTATCAGTCCAAGATTGCCGCTCGCGGTAATGTTTATGAGGTCTATGGTATATACGATCTGCCCATGGGCGAGAAAATATCCAAATACGCCAAAACCTTCATGCGTCTCGGCTATCAGCGTTACGAGTACGATTATTCCGGTTCCAATGATTGGAACATGGCACCGTACGATCTGAGTGATGATGCAGGCAAGTTAGCTTTATTTTACCTTGGGCAGGATCCTGTCGAGAGTGCTGATCAGGTTTACCTGACCCTTGAGGCATCATTCTAAGTCATTGTTAAAAAAACGGTAATTATAACGGTGTGAACGACACCTGAATAATCCGTTAGTTGTTGAGTATCTGGGGAAGGTTTCTGTAAAGAAACCTTCCCTTTTTTATTTTCTTAAGTATCCGCTCTCACCCTCCAGGTTTACTCATGCTTACGCCCTGTCCCTTTATAACTGCCGCTGCTCCAGACCTCATCATGGCCACGTTCAACCGTCATCATGGAGTGAGTGAAGCCCCTTTTTTCTCACTCAATGGTAGCTTCGGCGTTGGGGATTGTGCGGAGAATGTGCAAGTCAATCGCAACAGGATGAAGCAATCTCTAGGGATCAACCGTCTGGTTTCAGCCAGACAGGTGCATGGTGAGCAGATTTTCAGGGTAGAGGAAATGCCTGACAGCGATCAGGAGATAGATGGTATTGATGCCTTGATGACCAACAAAAGAGGGGTAGGACTTATGATCCAGCATGCTGACTGTCAGGCCGTCCTGCTTCATGACCCTGTTCAATCGGCAATAGCTGCGGTGCATTGCGGCTGGCGAGGCAGTGTCATTGGTATCATCAATAAAACTGTGCAGACGATGCGTTCCTGCTACCAGTCAGACCCTGAAGACATAGTGGCCAGTATCAGTCCCTCGCTGGGCCCTTGTTGCGCTGAATTTATCAATCATCGCCAAGAACTTCCTGCCTCTTTCCAAGCCTTTCAGACGCGCAGCAATTATTTTGATTTCTGGCAAATATCCAGGTCTCAGCTCATGGAAGCTGGCCTGCAGCTTGATAATATCCAGATAGCAGGAATCTGCACTGCCTGCAGCCAGGATTTTTTTTCCTACCGCCGAGCCAAGCGCAAAGAAAAAGGAATAACAGGCCGGAACTGTAGCATTATCTCCTTGACCACCACAACTAGCCATACAATGGTTCAAAAAATTGATCTTCAGGAATGAAAAACTGATCTCGCGCAGAGGATAACAGAAAGAGGGGGCGCATGCTTTTCTCTGCGCCTCAGCGTCTCTGCACGAAAAAGCACAGGAAAGGCACATCGGGAGAGCGCCTACGCAAGAACTACAATATTGCAAAGGATGGCTCGTAACGGCTCTTGACATGACAAGTTCTTCAAGGCTGAAGCTCCCGCACCTCCACACGATTTCGCCCTTTCTTTTTCGCCAGATACATCGCTTCATCGACTGCCTTGATCATTTGTGATTTATTCATCGACACCATCCCCGACTCACAGGTCGTCACACCCAAACTAATGGTAATCCTGAGCAGGATGCCGCCAATAACCATTTTCATATCTTCAACCAGCCGCCGTAATCGCTCGGCAAAAACTCTGCAACCAGCCATATCAGTCATGGGCAGGATCACTGCGAATTCCTCCCCGCCATAACGAGCAATAATATCCGAGGTGCGCATGGTTGTGGTCACAAGCTTTGCCAAGCAACGCAGGACCTCATCACCGGCAGGATGCCCGTAGGTGTCATTGACCTCTTTGAAATGATCAATATCAAAAAACATAAGAGAAAGTGGCAGATGGTAGCGTGTGGCCCGGCTCGTCTCCCTCTCCATCAGTTCCTGAAAATAACGAAAGTTATAGAGGCCTGTCAGGCCGTCACGAAAGGCAAGAACCCTTAGCTTGTTATTAGCCTCTAACAGTTCCGCGGCCAGTTCTTCCGCCTTCGCCCGTGCCTGCTTGGCCTGCATGACTAGGTGTTCATAGGAGAGATTGATACGCTGTAACTCCTCATTTGCATCCTGGAGCAGAAGGGAAAATGGTTTCATCTCGCCTGGGTCGATCTCAAAGAAGGAAAGAAGCTCGAGGCTTTTTTTCGCCACACTATCAACCAGGGTATCAATCTCCTCGGCACTAATCCTGAAAATGGGGCAAATTTCAGCCTTGAGCCTCTGCACCTTTTCCACACTCTGTAATCCATAATATATGGAGGCAAGCATGGCTGACCAGTGCAGAAGATTAACCGGCGTCCTCATTTCTTCGGGGCAGTCACTCCTATGATGATACCGAATCAAGGTCGACAGGGTTTCCGACAACCCCCATCTGGCAAGCAATTCAGCTCCGGCCTCCTGATGGTCAAAGCCAAAGACTTTCTGTTCAATACCAAGAATTGAGGTCCCGGATACCCTTTTTTCATCTAATACCTGGCTATACTCCTCGGGTCGAGACAGATACATAACCAGTACCCCAATATCCTGGAGCAAGGCCGAGACAAAAAGCTCATCATTCTTGTAATGTAACAAGGAGGCTAACAGTTCAGCACCCACAGCAGTGGTCACCGCCCTTTTCCAGAAATAAGTGAAATCAAACCTTGTATCATCACTGCCTCTCATGTCCTTGGCAATGGCAAAAGAGAGGGCGATGTTCTTGGTAATATTAATGCCGAGTACCGACAGGGCCTTTTCAATGGTATGTACAGAATTGGGCATACTATAAAATGAAGAATTGGCAACTTTCAGTATCTTAGCTGTCAAGGCGGGATCGACCTCGATAATCCGGGCCAACTCTATAAAAGAGGCATCCCCCTTCTTGATTACCTCAAGAATACGCAGGGCAATGGCCGGCGGGGTCGGCAGATTGAAATTTTTTACGGTTAACACAGACATCATTTCTCCAAAAAAATTCTACCCATCTCTTTTTATCGTAGAAAATTCAAGGCAGAACCCGCCTTAAACCAGGAAATTTGCTCAGCATTGAGAGAATGCTGCAGTGATATCACCGACTCTGAGCCATCTGCATGATGACACACCGCCGTCACCGTGGATCCGGGAGCTAGCTCGGTCAGGCCCAGAATATCCACCCGGTCAAGCTCCTGAATCATATCATAGTCGGCACCATTGACAAAGGTTAACGGCAGCATCCCCTGTTTTTTTAAATTGGTTTCATGGATACGGGCAAAAGAGCGGGTAATCACCACTCGTCCCCCCATATGCCGTGGACTCATGGCCGCATGCTCCCGCGAAGAACCCTCTCCATAATTGGTATCGCCAACCGCCAGCCAGTTCTCATGGGCAGCAGTATAAGCCCGGGCGATCTCATTATAGGGCAGCCGCTCACCCGTCAGCTGATTCAGACCGATACCGGTCTCACCGGTAAAAGCATTGGTGGCTCCAGTGAACATGTTGCCGGAGATGTTATCCAGGTGGCCGCGAAAACGCAGCCATGGCCCGGCAGGAGAGATATGATCGGTGGTACACTTGCCCTTGGCCTTCATCAGCAAGCGCAGGCCCTTCCAGTCAGACCCATCCCAGGGGGCAAAAGGGGCGAGCAGCGCCAGACGTTCAGAATCCGGTGCCACCTGCACCATAACAGCTGTTCTTGCCTCAGGAGGTGCCAGAAAGCCCGCTTCATCACGAACAAGCCCCTGGAGCGGCACTTCCGGCACCTTGCCGGGAGGGGTCAGGACAAAAGAAGTGCCATCAGCAGCCTGCAACTCAGCAGCATAGGGGTTTACATTAAAAGTACCAAACATGGCATAGGCCAGACAGGTCTCAGGACTGGCAATAAAACCGCAGGTACCGACATTGCCATCATTGCGTTTGGGGAAATTACGGTTGTAGGAGGTAACAATGGAATTCTTGAAGCCCGGCTCAATCCCCTGCCTGGTCCATTGACCAATACAGGGGCCGCAGGCATTGGCCAGTACGGTAGCGCCAATGGCTTCGAGTTTAGCAATCTGCCCATCCCGCTCAAGGGTGGCACGCACCTGCTCGGAACCTGGAGTCACCAGCATGGGGATCTTCAATTTCAATCCTTTCGCGGCAATCTGTTCGGCCATGGCCGCCAGACGTCCCATATCCTCATAAGAGGAATTGGTGCAGGAACCAACCAGCGCATAGGTCACATTGGCAGGATGTCCACCCTTTTCCACATACTCTTTCATGTTCGAGACCGTCACTGCCAGATCCGGCGAATGGGGACCGACCAGATGGGGTTCAAGACTGGCAAGATCAATCTCAATAATCTGATCGTAATATTTTTCAGGATTGGCCAGGACTTCCTGGTCGGCCTGCAACAGATGCATATATTTACTGGCTAGTGTTGCGGCCTCCCCACGACCACAGGCTTGGAGATAGGATGCCATATGTTTGTCATAAGGAAATACCGAGGTAGTGGCACCCAGTTCAGCACCCATATTGCAAATGGTGGCCTTCCCCGTGCAAGAAAGAGAAGCAGCGCCGGGGCCGAAATATTCAAAAACCCGATTGGTACCACCGGAACAAGTAAGCATACCAAGGAGCTTTAAAATCACATCCTTGGGCGCAGCCCAGCCCTGCAGCTGGCCCGTGAGCCGGACCCCTACAAAACGTGGATGAAGCACTTCCCAGGGCATGCCGACCATAACATCCACGGCATCGGCTCCGCCGACCCCTGAAGCAAAGGCCCCGATACCCCCGGCGTTCGGGGTATGGGAATCGGTACCCAGCATCATCAGTCCGGGAAATCCATACTGTTCCATCACCACCTGATGGATAATACCGGCGCCCGGCAACCAGCAGCCAAAACCATAGCGCTGAGAGGCAGAAGCCAGAAAATCATACACTTCACGGTTTTCAGTTCGCGCTGTATGCAGATCACCGTCAGCACCCTTCTGCGCCCGGATGAGATGATCACAATGAACCGTTACCGGCACCGCGGCCTCATCTTTGCTCGCCAGCATAAACTGCAGGATTGCCATCTGGGCCGTCGCGTCTTGCAGGGCAATCCGATCCGGGCGGGTCTTGACATAGGAGACTCCAGCCGTCAGCTCTGCCTCCATCGCATTGTCAAGATGACCATAAAGGAGCTTCTCGCCATAGGTTAAGGGGCGGCCCAGCCGTTTTTTAACCAGGGCAATATTGGCGTCCATTTTCTGGTACACCATTTCAATAAATTGAGGGGTGGAATCAACTGAACTACTCATGATCTCTCCAAAAAAGTTATCACCTTAGCAAGGAATTTTTTAAATTTTATAGTTTATGACCGGATTAACTCTTCAGCCAGCATTTTATCGGCCAGATCGAGGATAAATTGACGCTGTGCTGGACTTGCATGGGCGATACAGTCACAATGCAGGTTTGCATTACTGCGAACCAGCATCTCAAAACAGACCGCATTCTTCCCCATCTCAACCCCGCAATAGTAAGGACCGCATTTTTCTACATGCGCCCGTTGCAGTTCGGAGAGTGCCTCTGGCGGCAGGACGATCCAATAAATGCCGATCATGGGTCCTCGCTGCAAGTTGCGTTTGAGATACGAATCTATATTATCCCGCTCCATGGGGGACAGATCATCAATGACATATTGGCGCATAATTTTTGTACAATTTAAAGTTTAAGATAACTAATTGTTATGCAATATTTTTTCCGCACACAGGTGCTGAGTCGCAGAGAAAAAAATTTGTCCTTCTCAGTACCTCTACATCTCTGCGTGAGAATAATTGTAACAATGTTTTTACAACAACTGGGCAGCAATAGCCGACAGCGGACTTCTTTCACTTTTGCTCAAGGTCACATGACCATAGAGAGACTCACCTCTCAACTTTTCCACGGTGTAAGACAGACCGTTCGAAGAGGAATCAAGATAGGGGTTATCGATCTGCTGCGGATCACCGGTAAGTACCATTTTTGTGCCTTCACCAGCCCTGGATATAATCGTTTTCACCTCATGAGGGGTAAGATTCTGGGCCTCATCAACAATGACAAACTGTTTAGGTATGGAACGACCGCGAATATAGGTCAGGGCCTCAAGCTCCACCAGTTGATCCTTGAAGAGCATGTTCACCTTCTGCTGCACGGTCCCTTCCTCATAGTGATGATCTTTCTGCATCAGATAGACGAGATTGTCAAAAATCGGCTGCATCCACAAAGACAGCTTTTCATCTTTTGTACCCGGCAGATAACCGATATCCTTACCCATGGGGATTACCGGCCGGGAGACCAATAGCTTTTCATACCCCTGCTGACGGAGGACACATTCAAGGCCGGCGGCCAGGGCCAGCAAGGTCTTGCCGGTACCGGCCTGACCAATAAGCGTCACCAGACTGATCTTTGGATCCATGAGCAGTTCCAGGGCCATTCGTTGTTCCTTGGAACGCGCATGCACATTCCAGACACTCTCAAAACTACCCACAAGAGGGACAAGACTATTGGGCCCCACGGCCCGACCAAGTCCTGAGTGTTTCGGGTTGGATGCATCCTGCAACAGGACAAACTCGTTGAACAGAAAATCATAACCTTCGGTCTCCAGCCCCTTCCCCTGATGAAAACGATCGACCATCTCAGTTGCCACCTGAATCTCTCTCCAGCCGGTGTATAGTTCATCAAAGTTACACTTCTGCTTCTCAAAATCCATCACATCTATGCCAAGGGCATCAGCCTTCAGTCGGGCGTTAATATCTTTGGAGACAAAGATCACTTTTTTCCCTTCCAAGTGCAGAGAATTTGCCACGGCCAGGATCCGGTTATCGGCCACGGACATATCAATACAAATCCCAGGCATCTCCTTGCGCTCCACAATAATCTGCAGGATGCCACCGTTTTCCATGCTCACACCCTCTTTGAGCGACCCCTGCGAACGAAGTTGATCTATCTGCCGGATCACATGCCGGGCACTGCGCCCCAATTCATCATTGTGCCGTTTAAAGCTGTCCAGCTCCTCAATGACCGTCATCGGCAGGACAACGTAATTATCATCAAAAGAGGTGAGAGATTCGGCATTATGGAGCAGGACATTGGTGTCGAGAACAAAATATTTGCGTACGCCCATAGCGTTCATATATCAAGCCAGGTTGAATTTTTATTTAACAGTTCACAGCCATCTTTACGGACGACCACCATATTTTCCAGCCGGACTCCACCCCAACCCGGGATGTAAATACCGGGTTCAACGGTCACCACCATCCCTGCCCGCAACTGTTTCAGGTTGCGTGATGAAAGACGCGGCTCTTCATGGACAGCCAGGCCCACACCATGCCCCAGAGAGTGGCCAAAAGCCTGGCCGTAGCCGGCGGCCCCGATGATATCACGAGCAATTTTATCCACCTTCGCCGCCACCACTCCCTCGCGAATCGAGGCCATGGCAGCAAGCTGGGCCCGGCGCACAAGAAGGTGGATAGCAAGAAAACGGTCATCGGGCTCGCCCAGCACAAAGGTCCTGGTCATATCAGAGCAATAGCCATCAAGGATCAGTCCCATATCAATCATCAAAGGCTGGCCAAGCTCGACAAGCGCAGAGCCAGGAACTGCATGCGGCAAGGCACTGTTGCTGCCCGCTGCGACTATCGTGCTGAAGCTTGGTGATTCCGCACCCATTCGGCGCATGGTGGACTCAATGGCAAGGGCAATCTCATTCTCCGTCTGGCCCGGAGCAAGGGAACTGTACACCTCGTCAAAGACCTTTTCATTCAAGTCAACCGAGGCACGCAGCTTATCAAGCTCATCCTCATCCTTGATCAGACGTATCTTTTCCACCAGGCCGGTGGTCGGGAGAAGTTGCAGACCTAACTTTGCGCCCAGTCCCTTCAGTTTTTCGACAAATGAATAAAGGCTATACTCACTTTCAAAACCAAGGCTACGAATCCCCAGATCCGGCAGCATTTCCCTGAGTAAGACCAGGACACCTTTAGGGTAAAGACCGATATGGAGGAAACCTGCCTCGGCCTCGGCCTGCAGCTTGAAGCGAAAATCAGTCAGCAGCCAGGCGCCTCCTCGGGCTGGAATCAATAACAACCCTGCCGTCTCGGCGATACCGTGGTCAAGTGCCGAATAGCCGCTCAGATAACGCCTGTTTTCCGGCTGACTGACCAACAGACCATCAATTTTTCTTCGGCGCAATATCGCCTGAATCCTGCCTATTCGCTGAAGATAAGGCATCAGGAAAAGCGTTCCAGCAGCATATCTTTTCGTTGATCAAGGGCCTGATTGTATTGCTGATCCAAGTCCGCCTTCATCCTCACCCACTCTTTCTGAAACATGGGATGCATTGCCGGATCAATTGACATCCTGCTGCCGGCAGGGGATCCCTGCTCCCCGAGTTTCTGATCAAGCTGGGCACGTACCGCATCTTCAAGCTGTTTCCTGATCTGCTCTTTATGTTGAGTATACTGCTCTAATATCTGCTTCAACTCTGCACAAATGGCAACCATATCCCCTGCAGAACGTTCCATTTCCAGGAGCCCCTGCATAGACCGAAGACTCGTAGCCATTAAAGTCTCATTGCGAGGCAGGAGAATATTACGCATCAGGGCCTGAGCCATCCCCTTGCGAACCGCCATCTGCTCGGTCGCGGCCTGCCCGGCAAGGGCCTGCCCCAGGTCATCCAGAGTATGACTAATATACTCGGCAGCCAGGCGCATGCCTGCACGTTCCGACTCCTGAGAATCAGGCTCCCCGACCGAACGGGCAGCCATACGGGCGGCCCGTTCCATAACCATATCCATGGTACTTTTTATTTCTGCCATTTATAGAGGATACCTAATCAGTAGGATTTAGAAAAAAATGAGAACAGCAAGTGAAAGATCACGACATGCAACGCAGACACAATGCGCACAACAAAGTTGTGCCCACTTCACCATTCTCCTTCTATTTTTTATCTTATACTATTTACTCCAGAGGGTACTGAAGCGTAAAGAAAAAATTGGCCAATCACTCATCCAATCCCGTTTGAACTCTTTTTATAGCAGTGCAACCAAGAAGTGCTTGTCTTTCCATTTTTCTTTTGCTATATAATAATGTTTTCTTATGGTAGAAAGAACAAATTTTCTTTCCCATACGATATGCATCATAAGCATCGTTTCGAAACAAACGGTAAAGATCAACCCCTTACAACTTGGTCCCACTCCGGGGCCGCATGAGCGAAAATCCATGACAGAGGCACTCACACAAACAACAATCAATGACGAAGAGCTCAGCTTTGCAGAACTCTTTGAGATGGAAGAAAACAGCAGCGTCGTAAATGTTGGCGACGTAACCATGGGCACCATCATCGGCGTTGTCGATGGCTATGTCCTGATTGATGTTGGCGATAAAGCAGAAAGCTATGTTGCCAAATCAGAATTCCAGCTGGAAGAAGGTAAAGAATTTCAAATCGGCGACACATTTGAGGTCTTTATTGAGCGTCGTAAAGACGAAGGTGGACTCCTGCTGTCACGGGAAAAAGCAATTGCCATAAAAGTATGGGAAGATATTGCCAAGATTCAAGAAGAGAACGGCACCATTGAGGGTAAAATTGAGAGTAGAGTCAAAGGCGGCATGTCAGTTAATGTCGGCGTTCCAGCCTTCCTGCCTTATTCCCAGATCGACCTGCGTCCGGTCAAAGACCTGGATGCACTCATCGGCCAGACCTTTTCTTTCAAGGTACTCAAGTTTAACCGCAAACGGAATAACGTGGTTATTTCACGACGGGCCATCCTTGAGGAAGATCGCAACAAGTTGCGCGAAAAGATGCGTTCCATCCTTGAAGAAGGACAGATCATCAAAGGCGCCATCACCAACATCACCGACTACGGTCTCTTTATCGACATGGGCGGCATGGATGGTCTCTGCCATATCACCGATCTCTCCTGGGGACGGGTCTCCCATCCAGCCAAGCTATACAAAGTTGGCGAGGAACTGGAAGTCAAGGTTCTCAAATATGACAAAGAGAACGATCGCGTCTCACTCGGTATAAAACAACTGAAAGAAGACCCATGGGCTACTGTTACCACCCGTTACCCCATTGGCGAAAAAGCCATGGGCAAGGTGGTTTCCATCACAGATTACGGTGTCTTTATCGAACTGGAAGAAGGCGTGGAAGGATTGATCCATGTCTCTGAGATGACCTGGTCGAAAAAACCCCGGCATCCATCCAAGATCGTAGCAGTTGGCGATGAGGTTGAAGTCATGGTTCTTAACATTGAGCCTGAGACCAAGCGAATCTCCCTGGGCATGAAACAGTTACAGCCTAACCCATGGGATCTGGTCACAGACTCCTACCCTGTCGGCTCCATCATTGAAGGAAAAGTTAAAAACATCACAGACTTCGGTGTCTTTATCGGCATTGAAGACGGGATTGACGGACTGATCCATGTCTCCGACCTTTCCTGGACTGAGCGGATCAAACATCCTTCTGAAAAATATGTCAAAGGCCAGACCATCCAAGCGGTTGTTCTGAAGATTGACAAAGAGAACGAGCGTTTCTCCCTCGGCATCAAACAGCTTGAGCCAGATCCATGGCAGGCTGCCTACAATAACTACCCATCCGGTACCGTTATTGAAGGCACCATTACCAATGTCACCGACTTTGGTGTATTCGTGCAGCTTGAGGAAGGTATCGAAGGGCTGGTCCATGTCTCTGAAATCAGCAAAGAGAAGATCAAGACCCCTGTCGGCGTCTACCAGGTTGGCGACACCCTGAAGGCAATTGTCATTAACGTATCGGCAAAAGACAGGAAGATCGGCCTCTCCATCAAGACTCTCGAAGGCGATGGTGATGAGCCGGCAACTGAAGGCCAGGTAGCCTCTCCGAAAAAAGAAGCTTCTGCAACGTCAGTAGCAGCAGCAGCCGCAGCTCCTGCCACCTTAGGTGATCTCATGAAAGCAGCTGCCAGCGGACCAACCGAAGAGAACTAACAAGTTTCTCCCAGGATCAGGGGTCGTTAAGCACATCCTGTCTGGGCCATTGTGCAATGGCCCAGACAGGATGAAGAGCAACCGGCTCCTGATGTAGTGTTCCTCAGATTTCCAGGAACATCTTACCAGAACTCATAACATAAAAGGTTGTTTTGCCTAAAGAAATATTTACTGGCAAAACAACCTTTTTTTATAACAATATTTCTTAAGCCACTCTACTAAACATGTTAAAAAAAGAACTTATCGATCAGGTCAGCACGGATCTCTCCCTCTCAAAACAGGACGTCACCGCCGCCCTGGAGATCATGCTGACAACCATGCGAAATGCCTTAATTGAAAAAAGAAGAATCGAGCTTCGTGGTTTTGGCAGTTTTTCCATTCGAACACGGAAAGAACGAAGCACCAAAAATCCAAAAACCGGTGTTATCATGGATATTCCGGAAAGAAAAACCGTTCACTTTACCATGAGCAGGTCGCTAAAAGAGCCGCTGATCAAGGACTAAGGCTGATCAGAGAAGACCTTTCTGATCATTCACTACAGGGGGGGATGGGAGTTTCGGTTTAGATGCAATAACGGCGGGAAAACTAAACTGTTGCTTGCTAAAGAAACGGGGTAATATCCCCCTTCCCTTTACGCAGGATCTCAGGATGATCGCCGGTCAGATCGATGAGCGAGGAGGGATCGGGATACACCGGTCCACCGTCAACAATGATCTCGACCCTGTTCCCAAGAATAATGTCAATTTCGTACGCCTCGGTGGGCACGGGATGATCGCTTTCTACAGGAATACTGGTATTGACAATAGGATTACCAAGTGTTTCCAGAAGCATTCGGCAGATTGGATGGTCCGGAACCCGGATACCTACGGTTTTCTGCTTTGTCGCCATAATCTTAGGCACAAGTTTCGTTCCAGGAAGAACAAAGGTATAGGCGCCAGGAAGATTTTTTTTCATCAGACGATAGGCAGTGTTTGACACATGAGCATATTCGCTGATATTGGTCAGGCTGGAACACATAAATGAAAAAGGTTTTCCATCAGGTCTTTTTTTTATCTGCATCAAGCGCTTAATCGCCTTTTGGTGAAACAGATCACACCCAACTCCATAGCCGGTATCCGTTGGATAACAAACAATTGCCCCGGACCGCAGCTGCTCAACAACCTGCTGAATCAAACGCAGCTGAGGATTTTCAGGATTAATATTGACAAGCATACTTTCATCTCTCCTTTGAGGAGCGGTTTCGAAAGGACCATCGCCGTTACACTGCTGCCTGCCCGACGCCTTCGTTACAGCACCTTATGCCATTTTTGGCATTTAAATACCGACAGTAGTTTTTTAGGGGCCGTTAAGAAATAACTTAACCTTTTATATCAATTTCTTTACGGCCCCTAATGCCGTTCTAGACATTCTGCTGCCCATGTTGTTTTTTTACACAGCGGCTTATAACAACGATCTACTTTAAATAAATCATACTCTCAGGGTGAAAATCAACACTCTCCCCCAAAAAAAGAAGAAATCAAGCACATCCTGAAAAAGGTTTGAGCTTTTATCCTGAAATGCTACACTGTTCAAGAGGTAAAATGTGTTTTTAGCGGATTTTCAACCCTGTCTTCTGCTTTCTCCGTACTTAACACTGAAAACGCATAACTTAACACTATTAAAATTCTGCACATTCTGTTCACTTGAACCTTGTGAGAGGAGCCTTCCATGTTACCAGACACTATAGAGCTAGCCCTTACCTTCGATGACCTGTTACTTGTCCCCTCAGCCTCAGAAGTTCTTCCCAATGAAGTCTCCCTTGCCACCAGATTGACTGACACCCTTACCCTGAACGCCCCGCTGATCAGTGCGGCCATGGATTCAGTGACCGAACACCGGACGGCCATTGCCATGGCCCGTGAAGGCGGGATCGGCATTATCCATAAAAATATTGGCATTGCCAAACAGGCCAAAGAAGTGGAACAGGTCAAGAAATCTGAATCAGGGATGATCATTGACCCGGTTACCGTACGGGAGAATCAATCCGTGGCCGAGGTGGAGAAGATCATGGCCAAATACAAGATCTCCGGTCTGCCCGTGTTGCGCGAGGGCAAACTGGTGGGTATTGTCACCAACCGTGATCTGCGATTTGTCTCCGACAGCGACCTGCGGGTGGGAGATGTGATGACCAGTAAAAACCTGGTGACCGCCAGAGTTGGCATCGACATGGTACACTCCAAGGCCCTGCTCCATGAGCACCGCATTGAAAAATTGCTGGTGGTAGACGATTACGGAAATCTTGCCGGGCTGATCACCATCAAGGATCTGGAAAAAATCCGGAAATATCCCCTGGCCGCTAAAGATCATCTGGGCCGTCTTCTGGTCGGTGCAGCCCTGGGTGTTGGACCCGGCATTGAGGCCAGTGCCCAGAAGCTGGTGGACGCCGGGGTGGATGTGGTGGTCATGGACTCGGCCCATGGTCACTCCCGTGGGGTGCTGCGAGCGGTCGAAGCCATCAAGAGCACCTTTCCTGATCTACCGGTCATTGCCGGCAATGTCGCCAGCTACGAAGGCACTCTCGCCCTGATCAAGGCAGGCGCCAATGCGGTCAAGGTGGGTGTGGGGCCAGGCTCAATCTGTACCACCCGAATAGTCGCAGGTGTGGGAGTGCCTCAGATGACTGCCCTGAAAAACTGTGTGGCTGCCGCTGCCTCGCATGGTATTCCCATCATCTCCGATGGCGGCATCAAGCACTCAGGTGATCTGGCCAAGGCCATCGGTGCCGGGGCTCATTCAATCATGATCGGCTCTCTTTTTGCCGGCACCGATGAAACACCTGGCGAGACCTTTTTATACCAGGGTAGAACCTATAAGGGATATCGGGGCATGGGCTCCATTGGCGCCATGCGCAAAGGCTCCTCAGACCGCTATTTTCAGTCTGAGGTGAGCAGCCAATCCAAGCTTGTCCCCGAAGGTATTGAAGGCAAGGTTCCTTACCGTGGACCGCTTGCCGATGTTATCTACCAACTTCTGGGTGGACTTCGTTCCGGTATGGGCTATGTCGGTGCCGGCACCATTGAGGAGCTTCGCGAAAGAGCCAAATTTGTCCGCATCTCTTCCGCGGGCCTGCGAGAATCCCATGTCCATGACGTGATTATCACCAAAGAGGCGCCAAACTACCGAACGGCTTAAGGTGAATTACGAATTACGAATTATTCCACAAACAGGACTTCCTTATCATGAAAAAAATCCTCATTCTTGATTTTGGTTCACAGACCACTCAGCTTATTGCCAGACGCATCCGGGAACAGAAGGTGTACTGCGAGATCCATCCCTACTCCACCCCCCTTGAAAAGATTAAGGAACTGGCCCCGGAAGGCATTGTCCTCTCCGGCGGACCGGCCTCGGTCTATGATAGCGATGCCCCTTTGTCCGATCCGGCTCTTTTTGAACTGGGCCTGCCTATCTTAGGCATCTGTTACGGGGCCCAGCTCATGATTCAGCAACTGGGCGGCAAGGTTGAGAAGGCGGAAAAACGGGAATTCGGCAAGGCTGACCTCTCCGTCCAATTTACCGGCGGACTCTTTGCCGGGCTCGAAACCAGCCCTGTTCATCACCAGGTGTGGATGAGCCATGGCGACCGGGTAGAGGTGGCACCCGAAGGTTTTGAGGCCACCGCCACCAGCAGCCACTCACCCTTTGCCGCCCTCAGACACAAGGACAAACCCTTTGTCGCCGTCCAGTTTCATCCTGAGGTCGCCCATACCCTGATCGGTAATGATATCCTGCGTAACTTCATCTTTGGCCTCTGTGACTGCCGGCCGGACTGGACAATGCACTCCTTTATCGAATCTACTGTTGCCGCCATCCGCAATAAAGTAGGAAAGAACAAGGTCATCTGCGCCCTCTCCGGCGGCGTTGATTCCTCTGTCACCGCCGCCCTGATCCATCGCGCCATCGGCGATCAACTGACCTGCATCTACGTCAATAACGGTCTGATGCGCATCGGGGAGTCTGAATCCATCCTTCGTTTTTTCAAGGAAAAATCGAAGCTCAAGGTCATTGATGTGGAGGCAACCGATTTTTTCCTCAGCGAGCTGGCTGGTGTGGTTGACCCGGAGATCAAACGCAAAAGGATTGGTCTTGGTTTTATCAAAATCTTTGAAGAAGAGGCCAAGAAACTGGGAGAGGTCAACTATCTGGCCCAGGGAACCCTCTACCCTGATGTGATCGAATCGGTCTCCTTTCGAGGCGCGGCTCCCATAAAAGCCCATCACAATGTTGGCGGCTTGCCCGATATCATGAAACTGGACCTGATCGAGCCGCTGCGCGAGCTGTTCAAGGACGAGGTGCGCGAACTCGGCCTTGAGCTGGGACTGCCGGAAGAGGCCATCTACCGCCAGCCCTTTCCCGGACCGGGACTGGGCATTCGTATCATGGGCGAGGTAACCCGTGAGCGCTTGGAGATTGTGCGCCTGGCCGATGTCATCGTCCTCGAAGAGATGAAAAAAAGCGGCTGGTACCGTCAGGTCTGGCAGTCCTTTGCCGTATTGCTCCCCATCCAGACCGTAGGGGTCATGGGTGATGGCCGCACCTATGAGAATGTCATTGCCCTGCGGGCGGTGGACTCAAAAGACGCCATGACCGCAGACTGGTCGAAGCTTCCCTACGAACTGCTGGGGTCCATCTCCAGCCGGATCATCAATGAAGTCCGCGGCGTCAACAGGGTGGTCTTTGATATCTCCTCCAAGCCTCCTTCCACCATCGAATGGGAGTAAGGAACTGCTCAGGTTGACAATCTGTAACCTTTAAGACTGTTAGCTATCACCTTAGAGACTATCTACCTACAGGCTAAAAAAAATGCTGAAGACTGGAATTTATGTGGATGCCGAGAATATCCGTCTGTGCGGCGGCTATGGCATGCGCTACGACATCCTGGTTGATCTGGCCAATCTGGGTAAATCCGTTCTCCTGCGGGCCAATTCCTATCTGGCGGAAGATCGGGCCCGCACCAAGGATGATCATGAATACCGTCAGAAATTATACCGCTACCATGACATCCTGCGCCAATGCGGTTTCAAGGTCATCAAAAAATATGTGCAGCATTTTGTCGATGACGAAGGAATCCTCACCACCAAGGCCAATGCCGATATGGATCTTGCTATTGATGCCCTGCTCCAGGCCCGCAATCTCGACCGCATCATCCTCCTGACCGGCGACGGCGATTTCATCCGTCTGGTAATCGCCCTGCAGAATATGGGCTGCAGGGTGGAGGTCATTGCCTTCAACAATGTCAGCGGTCAACTCAAAGAGGTGGCTGACTCCTATCTCTCCGGCTTTCTTGTCCCCGGGCTCCTCCCTATTCAGGCCTCTCACAATGAAAACTGGCAGCGAGGGGTGGCCGTCAACTATAATCCAGAACGAGGTTTCGGTTTTATGCGTTACTACACCATAAAACCCGAAGGTTTGCAGGCAGAGACAACTTTTTTTCACTGCTCCAAATCCAATGTCACCAACGATGCTCTTTTTCTTGATTCCGGCAGCATCTTTGAATTCCGTATCGTGATCAACAGCGACAATAATCGCACCGAGGCCTGGGATATCCGGGCCCTGGATGAGCCGTTATCCTGATAAGACTGAAAGGAGGCGCTACAAACATGGTAGACCGTCATCAAATCGTTTTAGGTGGGAATAAAGAGGGCCAACAGATCCTCTTTGACGCCGGGATGGCGAACCGCCATGGCCTGATCACCGGAGCAACCGGTACCGGCAAAACGGTTACCCTGCAACTCCTGGCAGAATCATTTTCCCGACTGGGCGTCCCGGTCTTCTCCGCAGATGTGAAAGGTGATCTCTCAGGCATTGCCAGCCCCGGTCATGAACATCAGAAAATCAGCGAGCGCATCAATCGTATCGGTTTACAAGAACATTCATTTGAAGGCTGCCCTATCCTCTTCTGGGACCTCTTTGGCCAAACCGGTCATCCGATTCGCACCACCGTATCCGAAATGGGGCCGATTCTTCTGGCCAACCTGCTGAACTTAAATGAGACCCAGAGCGGAATCCTGCATGTGGCCTTTACTGTGGCTGACGCGCAGGGTCTTCTGTTGCTCGACCTGAAAGACCTGCACTCCATGCTGGGATGGATGGTGGACCACCGGCAGGAACTGGCAAAGGAATACGGCAATTTCTCAACCACGAGTATCACAACCATCCAGCGCAACCTGTTGGTATTGAAAGAATCGGGCGGAATAAACTTCTTTGGTGAACCTGCACTGAAGATTGGCGACCTGATGCGCACCGATTTTTCCGGCCGCGGAGTAGTGAGCCTCCTTGATGCCTCCACCCTCTACTCCAGCCCTAAAATTTACACCTCTTTTCTGCTCTGGCTTCTCTCGGAGCTGATGGAAGAATTGCCGGAACGCGGCGATGCCCCCCTGCCCAAGCTGGTATTTTTCTTTGACGAGGCCCATCTCCTGTTCGATAATGCCCCACCAGCCCTGCTGCAGCGGATCACCCAGGTCGTCCGCCTGATCCGTTCAAAGGGCGTGGGAATTTTCTTTGTCAGTCAATACCCCAACGATATCCCGGATGAGGTACTTGGCCAGCTTGGATGCCGAATTCAACACGCCCTGCGTGCCTTCACCCCGAAAGACCAAAAGGCAGTACGGGTTGCAGCAGAGACCTTCCGCCAGAATCCGCAAATAGATACCGAAACCATGATCACCGAACTCGGAACCGGCGAGGCGCTGATCTCCACCTTGGACGACCATGGCAGGCCCACCATGGTCGACTGGTGCCTGCTCAGCCCGCCCCGTTCTCACATCGGACCCCTTGAAAGCACCGAACGCGGGCGCCTTTTCACCAACTCACCCCTGAAAGGTCTTTACGACACTCCCGTTGACCGGGAGTCTGCCTATGAAATCCTGACGGTACGCACCGTCTCACAGCAGAACCCGCCGCCTCGACCACAAGAGGAAACCACAATGACCGATCAAATTCTTCATGCCGGGAAAGCGGTATTAGTCGGCGGGGGGCAACGCCAATCGGTCGGCGAGGCCTTTCTCAAAACCATCGTTCGCACCGTTGGTTCCCAGATTGGCCGCTCCCTGGTCCGTGGCCTTCTGGGCTCTCTGACGGGCAGGAGATAACAGCAAGGACATGCTTGGAAGTGACACGTTCAGTTATCATAAAAATAAGGCAGCTGCCTCCTTCTCAGCAACCGCCTTATTTTTCTGTAAAAAAGGGTGAAATTACCCCCCTGCATCCGGCGTGCAATCGCTTGCATCTCAAGATCAATACCTTCTCAAAACACCTTTCAGCCTAAAAAGTAATCAGCCTTTACCAACATCTCCCTGAGAATCAGCCGGCGGCCATATTTCAACAAGCTTACCTTCAACATCGAACTTGCAGGCATTGAGAAAGGGGTTGTGGTAAAAAAGCAGCCAGGCCTGTTCCTCCACCGCCTTTTTAATCAACTCCTGTTTTCGGGCAATCACATCCAACGGGTAATTATCATAGGCCATGACCCACAGCGGATTAAAATGAACCTGCGTGGGTAGCAGATCGCCCAGATGCACAGCCCGCTCTCCCTGGGACTCGACAAAAATCACCTGATGACCACGGGTATGGCCGCCGGTGAGGCGCAGCGTGATACCGGGGGCCACGGCAGCGCTCTCATCCACCAAGGTAAGCAGATCACTGGCGGCCAGGGCATCAAAATTGACCGGCCAGTAGGCGGCCCCGGAACGGTTGGTGGGGTGACGGATATCCTCCCATTCCCGCGTCTGGATGAAGTGACGGGCGGCAGGAAAAGTCACCTCCTGCTCGCCGGCATCATTGACCATAGCCACGCCACCGGCGTGATCCCAGTCTCCATGGGTTAGCACCACCGCATCAATTTCCTCCCGCCGGATACCCAGGGCGGCAAGATCGACCACCAGATCCCATTCCCGCTGCACGTGGAAAATTTTCCACTGTTTCTCAGTGAGCTTGTTGCCGAATCCCGACTCCACCAGGATCCGGACATTCGGCCCCTTGATCAACATGGGCGAGGCCATCATCCGGATATAATTTTCCTCATCCACCGGATAGCGTTTCGACCAGATCCCCTTGGGAACCGGGCCGAACATGGCGCCGCCATCCAGGGCAAACTCGCCCCCGTTTAACCAGAATATCTCATACTCTCCTATCTTCAACCCACAATCCTGCATAAACGCCTCCTTTTTTATTTCGGTACCCGGAGATGATAAAAGGTCTCGGTGATCTCGTCCAGGGTCGTGGGGTCATCGATGGTGGACGGCATCCGGTAGTCCTTGCCGTTGGCAATGGAGCGCATGGTGCCGCGCAGAATCTTGCCGGAACGGGTCTTGGGCAGGCGCGGAACCACAGCCGTGGTCTTGTAGCAGGCAATGGGTCCAATCTTGTCTCTGACCATCTGAACCAACTCTTTGCCGATATCCTCCGCAGCCTCAGTCGCCCCGGCCTTCAAAACCACCAGCCCCACCGGCAGCTGCCCTTTGAGGGCGTCGTCGGTTCCCACCACCGCGCACTCGGCCACGGCCGGATGGGTGGCGATAATCTCCTCCATGGCCCCCGTTGACAGGCGATGGCCGGCTATATTGATCACGTCATCCATGCGGCCCATGATGAAGATGTAGCCGTCTTCATCCTTGTAGCCGCCGTCGCTAGTGAGATAGCAGCCGGGAAAACGGCTGGTGTAGGCGCTGATGAATTTGTCATCGGCCTGCCACAGACTGGCCAGGGTGCCGGGCGGCAGGGGCAGCTTGATAACCACTTCTCCCTCATGATGGGGAGGCAGATCGTTGCCGTCTGGATCGAGGATACGGACATCGTAACCGGGCACCGCCTTGGTGGGCGAGCCCGGTTTGGTGGGGAAGTGTTCGATCCCGAAGAAATTGGAGACGATGGGCCAGCCGGTTTCAGTCTGCCACCAGTGATCGATGACCGGACGATCGAGAAGGGAACAGGCCCAGTGATAGGTGTCGGGATCGAGGCGCTCTCCGGCCAGAAACAGACACTTGAAGTTCGACAGATCGTACTTGTGGCAATAGACGCCGTCCGGGTCTTCCTTCTTGATGGCCCGGAAGGCAGTGGGGGCGGTGAAGAGGATCTTGACCTTGTGCTGCTCGATCACCCGCCAGAAGGCGCCAGGATCAGGTGTGCCCACCGGTTTCCCCTCGTAGATCACTGTCGTGCAGCCCATGAGCAGTGGGGCGTAGACGATATAGGAGTGCCCGACCACCCAGCCCACGTCCGAGGCCGACCAGAAGACATCGCCCGGGGCCACGTTGTAAATATACTTCATGCTCCAGTACAGGGCCACCGCATGGCCGCCATTGTCGCGGATTACGCCCTTGGGCATGCCGGTGGTGCCAGAGGTATACAGGATGTAGAGGGGATCGGTGGCCTTAACCGGCACACAATCCGCAGGGGCGGCGGAGGCCACCAGCTCCTGCCAGTCCAGATCCCGACCGGCATTCAGTGTGGCTGTAACAAAAGGTCGCTGATAGATTACGCATTTTTCGATCTTATGATCAGCCATCTCCATGGCCTTGTCAAGCAGCGGTTTATAGGCCAGGGTTTTCTTGCCTTCCATGGCCCCGGAGGCCGAGATGATGACCTTGGGTTTGGCGTGATCAATGCGCAGAGCCAGTTCATTGGCGGCAAATCCGCCAAAGACCACCGAGTGAATCGCCCCGAGACGGGCACAGGCAAGCATGGCCACCACTGCCTCCGGGATCATCGGCATGTAGATAATAACGGTATCTCCGCGACCAACACCGATTCGGCGCAGGGCGCCGGCAAAGACGGCAACCTTGTCCAGCAGCTGCTGATAGGTAAAGCTGGTAATCGTACCGGTAACCGGAGAGTCATAAATCAGGGCATTCTGATCACCGCGACCATCACGGACATGGCGATCCAGGGCATTAAAGCAGGTGTTGAGTTCGCCGTCAGGGAACCAGCGGTAAAAAGGCGGATTCGAGTCATCAAGGATCCGGTCACATTTTTTATGCCAGTCAATGGACTCTGCCGCCTCCTTCCAAAAGGCTACCGGTTCCTCAATACTCTTGCGAAAAATCTCATCATAACTGCCCATGTACTACCTCCCTGTTGAAAAATAGGTGCCAAAAAATCCAAAATCAGAGAAAACAGAAACAGTGTAAGTGTAATAAAAAGATGCCCCTCTGTAAACACGCCTTTCTTCTTTCGGACCATGACCGTTTTGTAGAACATTCTCAATTTCTGCATCTGGTAAAATTGCCCTGCTTTTTCTGTTGTAGGCGGAAAGTATTAAGGATATGCTAAACCATATTTCACTATAGCAACTGAAATTGAGCCACTTGCCAAATAACGTTAAACCCAATATACGTTATCCCCGCACAGGCGGGAATCCATAGCATGCTGAATTTACGAAAGTGGATTCCCGATAAAAGCACTCGGGAATGACAACATGGTCTTTTTTCATGAGCCTCCACTGAAAAAAACACTCCTATTATGAAAATTCACGAATTTCAGACCAAAGAGCTGCTGCGAAGCTTTGACATTCCCGTGCCCGATGGCGTTATGGCCACGACACCGGAGACCGCCCTGCAGGCCGCTGGTGGTCTTGGTTCCTGGCCGGTGGTGGTCAAGGCCCAGATCCATGCAGGTGGGCGCGGCAAGGGTGGCGGAATCAAGCTTGCTGCCGATGCCGCCGCCGTGCGCGAAGCAGCCTCCCAGCTCCTGTCCATGACCCTGGTCACCCCCCAGACCGGCCCTCAGGGCAGGAAGGTCAACAAAATCCTGGTGGAGGCAGGTGTGAGCATAGCCCGCGAGCTCTACCTCTGCCTGATGGTGGACCGGGCGCAGGCCGCAATCACCATCCTTGCCAGTCAGGCCGGGGGCATGGATATTGAAGAGGTGGCCGCCACCACGCCGGAAAAAATCATCCGCGTTGCCGTCAACCCGCTGCTTGGTCTCCAGCCCTTCCATTGCCGCCAAGTCGTCTTCGGTCTGGGACTGGAGGCGGACACGGGCAAGGCCTGCACCGCCCTGCTCAACAAACTGTACACCATGTTTGTTGCCTGCGACTGCGAACTTCTTGAGATCAATCCCCTGGCCATCACCACCTCCGGCGCGATGGTGGCCCTGGATGCCAAGGCCGAGTTTGACGACAACGCTCTGTTCCGTCACCCCCATATTCTCGTCTATCGTGACAGCGACGAGGAGTCACCCCTGGAGGCCGAGGCTGCCCGGTTTGGTCTGAACTACATCAACCTTTCGGGCAATATCGGCAACATGGTCAATGGCGCCGGTCTGGCCATGGCCACCATGGACATCATCAAACAGGCCGGGGCCGAGCCCGCCAACTTTCTCGATGTAGGCGGCGGCGCCAGCGCCGAGATGGTGGAAAACGGCCTGCGCATTATCCTGGGCGACCCCAAGGTGCGCGGGGTCCTGATCAATATCTTCGGCGGCATCCTCCGCTGCGATATCCTGGCCGAAGGTGTGGTGCAGGCCGCCCGCAAGATCGGCATCACCGTGCCGGTGGTGGTGCGCATGGAAGGAACCAATGTCGACGAGGGCCGCCGCATTCTGGCCGACTCCGGCCTCAATCTGATTACGGCCGCGGATCTGCATGACGCAGCGGTAAAGGTGGCGGCCATGGTGCAAGGTGAACAGCAATGAGTATCTTCGTCAATGACCGGACCAGAGTTGTGGTGCAGGGGATTACCGGCAAAGAGGGGGCCTTTCACACCAGCCAGTGCCTGGCGTATGGCACGCAGGTGGTGGCCGGCGTCACACCCGGCAAGGGCGGCCAAGAGACGCAGGGCGTGCCGGTATTCAACAGTGTCCGGCAAGCGGTGGCCGCCACCGGGGCTGATTGCAGCCTGATCTTCGTACCACCAGCCTTTGCCGCCGACGCGATTCTCGAGGCCGCCGATGCCGGAGTAGCCCTGATCGTCGCCATCACCGAAGGCATCCCGGTGCTTGACATGATGCGGGTCAAACGACATCTGGCCACCACAAAGACCCGGCTGATCGGCGCCAATTGCCCCGGCATCATCTCACCCGGCCAGTGCAAGATCGGCATCATGCCCGGCTCCATCCATCTGCCCGGCGGCCCGGTGGGCGTGGTCTCCCGCTCCGGCACCCTCACCTACGAGGTTGTCCATCAGCTCACCGGTCAGGGAATCGGCCAGACCACCTGTCTCGGCATCGGCGGCGACCCCATTGTCGGCACCGATTTCATTGACTGCCTGCGCGCCTTTGAAGCCGACCCCGAGACCCGCGCCATCGTCATGGTAGGCGAGATCGGTGGCAGCGCTGAAGAAGAGGCCGCCGCCTTTATCCGCGAGCAGGTCAGCAAACCGGTGGTCGGGTTTATCGCCGGCCTGACCGCTCCCCCCGGCCGCCGCATGGGCCATGCCGGGGCCATCGTCAGCGGGACAAACGGCACCGCTCAGGCAAAAATCACGGCCATGACCGAGGCCGGAATGCATGTCTGCCGGGATCTGACGACGCTTGGGGCTTTTTGCGCAGATGCCTTTGCTGAAGTATTAGCCTGTTAGTTGTTCAAAAAATAAACTTCGATAAATGATTACCGAAATAATCAATGGATAGAGTTTCGTAATGAAGTAATTGAATTGGATGGCGACGCTTGCAATCATTGCGGCAGAACGAAATCCGAGGGTGTAATCTTACAGGTACACCACAAACATTATTCCAGGGGCTTAAAACCATGGGAATATCCACTCAAGGAGTGTGAAACAGTTTGTAAAGCATGCCACGCAGAATTCCATGGGAAAATTAAGCCAAGATCAGGGTGGAAATATCTTGCAGAAGAAGACTTGGGCGATCTTGTAGGTGAGTGCAACCACTGCGGAAGTTCATTAAGATATCTGTTTACGATATTTCATGAAAATGGGGGCTGCCTGGAAGTAGGAACAATTTGCTGTGACACTCTCACTGAATCAGAGTCAGCGTCAACCTATGCTCGATCTCAAAAAAGAAAAGAAGGTAGAGCAAAAAGGTTTATTGAATCCTCACGTTGGAAACTCGATAATGGTATTTTCAAGATCAAACAATCAGGCTTTCCTATTGAAATTCATCGTAATGAAAATCAGTTCATGATTGTAATAAATGAAAAACATGGAAAAACCAAATACAAAACCTCTACTGAGACTAAACTAAAGATTTTCCAATTCATTGAAAGTGGCGATGCGAAAAAATACTTTAACCAAAAATAAAATTTTCCATAACAACCGGCTCCACTCCGACCCCTCAAACGATAAGGATCCTATAGCCGGAACGTTAACAACGTTTAATTGTTATCCTGATATATTGTTAATATATTGATTTTTTTAACACATTTTACTGCTTGCTCCTGACCATACACAAGGATACACCCAATGACTTACACTACACAAAAAAACCGGGTCCTGATCGGCAAGGCCGGGCTGGACGGCCATGACCGCGGGGCGAAAGTCATCGCCCGGGCCTTGCGCGATCACGGCTTTGAGGTGATCTATACCGGTATCCGACGGACGCCGGAGGAAATTGCCGCCGCCGCCATTCAGGAAGATGTGGCAGCCATCGGCCTCTCTTCCCTTTCCGGGGCACATCTGCGGCTGTTTCCGGCGGTGGTCGAGGCGCTACGCCGGGCGGGAGCCGGAGATATCCGGGTGCTTGGCGGCGGGGTGATCCCGGCGGAAGACATCCCCTTGCTCCAAGAGGCGGGCATCATCGAGATCTTCACCCCAGGTACCCCTCTTGAACGCATTATTGCGGCCTTTACTGAGGCCTGTGCCAGCCACCGCAGCGGCAGATCCCTGTGATCATCGACCCCATCGAAACGCTTGTGCAACAGGTGCAGGCCAAAAATCCCCGCGCCATCGCCCGGGCCATCACCTTGGTGGAAGACCATGACTCGCGCGCTGGACAGCTCCTGTCTGCTCTTGATCCCCAGTCCATTGAAGAGATGACCGTCATCGGCATTACCGGGCCGCCGGGGGCGGGCAAGTCCACCCTCACTGGCCGTCTCATTGCCCGTTTCCGCAGCGAAGGCCGCCGGGTGGGGATCATCGCCATTGACCCTTCCTCACCCATCTCCGGCGGCGCGATTCTCGGTGATCGGGTGCGGATGATGGAACATGCCCTGGACGGGGATGTGATTGTCCGCTCCATGGCCACCCGGGGGCGGCTGGGCGGGCTGTGTGCGGCGGCCGGGGCGGCCATGCGGATCATGGCGGCTGGCGGGTGCTCGGTGATCCTCATTGAGACCGTGGGTGTTGGCCAGTCGGAAATGGATATCATCAGTCTGGCCGACATCACCCTGCTGGTGCTGGCCCCAGGACTGGGCGATGAAATCCAGGCCATGAAGGCCGGACTGCTGGAGGTCGCCGACCTGCTGGTGGTCAACAAGTCTGATAGCCCCGGTGCCGAGACACTGACTCTGGAGATGGAGACCGCTGCCCACGACCGTTCCCAGGTCTGGCAGACCGATGCCCTGACCGGCAAAGGGGTGGCCGAGCTGACCAGTCGTTTGATCGCCCTGGACCGTGAACACCGCAGCGATGGAACCCGCAGCAAGCGACGCGGACAGGCCCATGAGCGAGAGGTAATCGACTGGGCCATTGAGCTGTTGCGCCCGCAACTGAGTTCCGCGGCCAAGGCCATGGATTGCAGGCAGTCCGCCGACCCCAGGCAACTGGCGCAAGAGCTGCTTTCCGCGCTGGAACTGAAGGCAAACCCGGATATATAATCCCATGAAACAACCCGTAGAAGAACCAAATCCAAACAAACAAGTGACATCCCGATGAGCAAACACCCCCGACAAAGCGACTGGGAAGAAAATACCCTCAACAAAAGTCTGGCCCGTTGTCCCGAGCGGCAGCCGCAGTTCAGCCACCATGGCGGCAGCGAGACTCCTCGGCTGGCCCTGCCTGCCGAGATCGACGACCACTATCTCGATACCCTGAACTTCCCCGGCAGCTACCCCTACACCCGCGGCGTCCAGCCCACCATGTACCGCGGCCGTTTGTGGACCATGCGCCAGTACGCCGGATTCTCGACCGCCGCCGAGTCCAACCGCCGCTATTGCTATCTCCTGCAGCAGGGTACCACCGGCCTGTCCGTGGCCTTTGACCTGCCCACCCAGATCGGCTATGACTCCGATGACCCCATGGCCATGGGCGAAGTGGGTAAAGTGGGCGTGGCCATCGACTCCCTGGCCGACATGGAGATCCTTTTCGACCAGATCCCGTTGAATAAGGTCTCCACCTCCATGACCATCAACGCCCCAGCCGCCGTGCTCCTGGCCATGTACGTGGCGGTTGCCGAAAAACAGGGAGTGCCCGCCGCTAAAATCCAGGGCACCATCCAGAACGACATCCTCAAAGAGTATGTGGCCCGCGGCACCTACATCTTCCCGCCCCGGCCCAGCCTGCGCCTCATCACCGACATCTTCCAGTGGTGTACGGCCCAGACCCCCAACTTTAACACCATCTCCATCTCCGGCTATCACATTCGCGAGGCCGGGGCCACCGCCGCCCAGGAGATCGCCTTTACCCTGGCCAACGGCTGTGCCTATGTTCAGGCCGCCATCGATGCCGGGCTTGATGTGGATGTCTTTGCCCGCAGGCTCTCGTTCTTCTTCAACGCCTCCTCGGATCTGCTGGAAGAAGTGGCCAAATTCCGCGCCGCACGCAGGCTCTGGGCCAAAATCATGAAGGAGCGATTTGCTGCCAAACATCCGGCCAGCCTGATGCTGCGCTTCCATACCCAGACCGCCGGCAGCAGCCTCACCGCCCAGCAGATCGACAACAATATCGTCCGCGTCACCCTCCAGGCCCTGGCGGCAGTGCTGGGCGGCACCCAGTCGCTGCACACCAACTCCCGCGACGAGGCGCTGGGACTGCCCACCGAGGATTCGGTGCGCACCGCCCTGCGCACCCAGCAGATCATCGCCCACGAATCGGGCGTGGCCGACACCGTTGACCCGCTGGCCGGTTCGTATTTCATCGAGGCAGCCACCGACCGCATCGAGGCCGAGGCCGGGGCCCTGATCGGCAGGATTGACCAGGCCGGGGGCGTAATCGCCTGCATCGAAGACGGATTTATCCAGCGCCAGATTGAAAACAGCGCCTACGCCTTCCAGTGCCAGGTGGAGAGCGGCGAGCGGATCGTGGTCGGCGTCAACCGCTTTCAGACCGACGAAGAAGTCGGGCCGCCGCTGCTGCGCCTTGACCCGGCGGTGGAAGAAGAACAGGTAACCAGGCTCCAGGCCGTGCGGGCCACTCGTGATCAGGCGGCAGTGGACGCCACCCTCAGCCAACTCCGCGAGGCGGCTGGCGGCAGCGCCAACCTGATGCCGCTGATCCTGGAGGCGGTCAAGGCCTACACCACCCTTGGGGAAATCTGCCGGGTGCTACGTGACATCTTCGGCGAACACCGCGACAAAGGATACCTGTAATGATAACAAAAATAGCCCATTTAGGAATTGCCGTACGCTCCATTGCCACCGCCCGTCTCGTGTATGAAGGGGCGCTGGGGCTGGTCTGCGAAGGCGAGGAAGTCGTCGCGTCACAGCAGGTGCGCACCGCCCTCTTCACCGTCGGCGACACCCACATCGAACTGCTGGAGCCTACCAGTCCGGAAAGTCCGATTGCCAAATTCCTTGACACAAAAGGTGAAGGCATTCATCACATCGCCTACGCCACCGATAACATCGACGCGCAGCTCCAGGCCGCCCGCGAGCAAGGGCTGCGGCTGATCCATGAAACCCCGATCATCGGCGCGGGAGGCAAACGGGTGGCCTTTCTCCACCCCAAAAGTACCTCCGGCGTCCTGACTGAATTCTGTGAAGAGGAGAACCATCGTGCATAACATCGCCCATAATACCCTTGAAAAACTCGAATCCATGCGCCAGGAGGCCCTCCTGGGCGGCGGCAGCCAGAAGATCGACGATCAGCACCGTAAGGGAAAGCTGACCGCCCGCGAACGCATCGATCTTCTGCTGGATGAAGGCTCCTTTGAGGAGTTTGATCAGCTCAAGACCGGGCGGGCCAGACCCGAGACCGGAACCCGCGAATTCCCCGGCGACGGGGTCATCACCGGCCACGGCACCATTGACGGTCGCGAGGTCTTTGTCTTCAGCCAGGACTTCACCATCATGGGGGGCTCGCTGGGCGAAGCCCATTCCCAGAAGATCTGCAAGGTCATGGACCACGCCGTGCGCGTCGGAGCCCCGATCATCGGCCTTAACGACTCGGGCGGCGCCCGCATCCAGGAAGGGGTTGAATCCTTGGCCGCCTATGGCGAGATCTTCAGCCGCAACGTCATGGCCAGCGGCGTGGTGCCGCAGATATCCTGCATCATGGGCCCCTGTGCCGGGGGCGCAGTGTACAGCCCGGCCATCACCGATTTTACCTTCATGGTGGATCAGAGCTCCTACATGTTTGTCACCGGCCCCAATGTGGTCAAGACCGTTACCCATCAGGAGATCAGCGCCGAAGATCTGGGGGGCGCGGCCGTCCACAACCAGAAAAGCGGCGTCGCCCATTTCGCCCTGCCCAATGATATCCTCTGTCTGCGCGAGGTGCGAAGACTGATCAACTATCTGCCATCCAATAACCGGCAACGGCCACCCATTATTAACCTGCGTGATCCGGCGGAACGTGTCGACCCGGCCCTCGACTACCTGGTACCGGCCAATCCCAACCAGACCTACGACATGAAGATCCTGATTACCAGCATCCTCGACGGGGCTGAATTCATGGAGATCCATCCCCATTTTGCCCGCAACATCATCTGCGGTTTTGGCCGTCTGGGCGGTCAGACCATCGGCCTTATCGCCAACCAGCCGGCAGTACTGGCTGGGGTTCTCGACAGCCTCGCCTCGGTCAAGGCGGCCCGTTTTGTCCGTTTCTGTGACGCCTTCAATATTCCCCTGGTCTGCCTGGAGGACGTGCCCGGCTTCATGCCCGGCCCCGAGCAGGAACACGGCGGCATTATCCGCCACGGCGCCAAACTACTCTATGCCTTTGTCGAGGCTACGGTACCACGGCTGACGGTCATTATCCGCAAAGGTTACGGCGGGGCTTACGTAGTCATGAACTCCAAGCACATCGGCTGCGACATTAACTTTGCCTGGCCGACAGCCGAGATTGCAGTCCTGGGCCCCAAAGGCGCCGCCGAAATCATTTACCGCAAGGAGATCAATGAATCTCCTGATCCGGCCCAAACTCTGGCCCGCAAGACCGACGAGTACCGGCAGATGCACGCCAACCCTTTTCTGGCCGCCAAACAGGGCTTCATCGATGATGTCATCCTGCCGCATGAGACCCGGCACCGGCTAATCCGCAGCCTCCAATTTCTTGAAGGCAAACAGGTGAACCAGCCACCGCGAAAACATGGCAACATTCCTCTTTAAGGCTTTAAAATGCTACTTTCGTTAATCTACATTTTTCATTTATCATGCTATCCCTCTTTTAACGAGATCAATTTCCACGAATTTTCGGCAACACCGCCATACACCCCTTAACGTGCAACAAATCACTATGAGTTTTCCAAAAGTCCTCTTCAAGGTTACTGAAAATAATAAATGTCCCCTCTTCAGCTTCGGGGATACCTTCAGCGTGACCGGTATCACAATCTCCATGACCAACGAAGAAGAAAATACTCTTTTCAGTACGGTCATCATCACGTCCCCGCTCGACAAAGAAAAATGCAAGGTTCTAAGCAGTGACTTGGCCAAAATTCTGATCCAGTACGAACGGGCAGAGAAAATTCCGGTCTGCCTCGTCACCTGCAGTGGCTGCACAGGCTCGCTCCGTCTGGAACACTGCCAAGAAGACACCTTGGAGGACCTGGAATTCGATACTAACTCAAACCCAGCAGAGTTGGACTCCATATTGCATTTTCTCAAGGATTTCGAATTCTTCAAAAGCATCGACGAAAAAAACATCAAAAAGGTAGCGCAATACTTCAAGATTAACAAGTTCAAGGCAGATGACATTGTTATCCGCAAGGGAAGCCCTGGCGGCAATTTTTTCATCATCGTGACAGGAAGTGTTAATGTGATCAACACAGTGGGCATCACCATTTCCACCTTGAAACAGGGTGATGTCTTTGGCGAGATGAGTCTGATCTGTAACGATCCCGTCAGCGCAACCATCCAGGTCTGCGAGCCCTCAGCCATCCTCTACATCGACCGAAAAAACTTCCTGAAAATTATCGATCAATATCCCGCCATTCAACTCTACTTTACCCGTTTGATGGCAAAACGACTCAGCAAGTCCAACACGATTCGGGCCCAGGATCTCTCCTCGGGGATGATCGGTAATCTTTCCGAAATCCCTGCCGAAGCCCTTTTCCAGATCCTCAACATGAACCAGAAGACCGGAATCCTGACCATCACTGAGCTTTCTATGGGCACAGCCCGTTTCTCCTTCCGGCAGGGAGCTCTCATCAAGGCCAAATATGGCGACATTAGCGGTGAAGGGGCTTTTTATAAAATCCTCAAAGAGCCGCAAGGGCGATTCCGCTTTAATCCCGGCATTCCGACGGAGGAATTTGAAATTCCGGAAATTGGTTATTTTATGAAACTGCTCATGGAGGGAATGCGCCGCTTGGATGAAGGCCGCAACCACAACGTCAACTGATAAAAAAATACTGGCGCTTGGAGTTTCAGCCAACAACACAACTGAAACTATATATTGAAATGTGGGTATGCACTTGACTCAAGTGGCCACTACATATAGTATCTCTAATTATGGAGGATTACCCCGAAAACTTGCTCGAATTTGAGCATCGGTTTGCGACCGAGGAAGACTGCCGCCAATATTT
>Ga0180732_1000405_pt1 | contig 38402 bp, 26 predicted proteins | sample KR11_01MetaG_FD_148674 | JGI IMG/M metagenome (GOLD analysis project Ga0180732, IMG submission 148674) | Groundwater microbial communities from the Olkiluoto Island deep subsurface site, Finland - KR11_0.1 MetaG | ecosystem: Environmental > Aquatic > Deep subsurface > Groundwater | place...
TGGTTGAATATAGCAGAGATTGAACTCAGCGTTTTAAAGCGACAATGCCTTGCGGGTCGAATTGACTGTATTGAGAAAATGCGATCTGAAGTAATGGCATGGAATACTGATCGGAATAATCGTCAAACCAAGGTCGATTGGCAGTTCACCACGAATGATGCGCGAATTAAACTGAAACGGCTATATCCGAAACTTTAAAATATACGCTGTACTAGGTGTCTGTCGGATTATGGTGATTCAGTTTTCGTAACTTGCTGATATGTAAAGAAATACTAGAAATGCTGCGCAACTTGCAATTCGTATTACATGTAGCAATATCAATATGTTATCTTTTTCAAATTCGGATAATCCGACAGACTCCTAGAGCAGACAAATGGATACAAAAAAATCAAAAAATCCTGGGTCACGCTTGCTTCCTGTCTTACGGGAAGGAATTTGCGTGGTGCAGATGGTCCTGTTTAAGGAGCTGCGTTCCCTACTGACGAGCAAACTCCCTTGCCAAGACTCGCTCTCGGTTTCCATGCTCACCGGCGCTATCACCAATGAGCTGTTCGGCACCCTGAACAGCGAAGAGATATTCCAGGAATTCCGCAGGAAAAACCGGGCAGATATTGAACAGGAGTTACTCAGCCTGGCCCGGGAGCTTCCAGCCCTGCGCGCACCCCTCACCGATGCCCTGCGGATACAGACCCTCTGTGACAACATGGAAGATAAAGACAGCGCAAAACTCCTCAATCATGCCGCCGAAATTGGCCTGCTGATACAAGAACGAGAGTTACCCCTCCCTTCCACCTTTATGACCATGGCACGTAGCCTTGGCGATGCCCATCAGCTGATTATTACCCCGGTGGAGATAAGCCAAGAGGATGACAAAAGGCTTGTCCAATAACAAAAGATAAACAACTGATTTCCTTACGAAGGAAGAGCAGGGGGAGATTCAATCAAGGATAAAAAAACAAACCAGCTTTCCACTACATTTCTATACCTCTATGAGAGGTAAATATACTTTTATAAAATATCTTTACATTGCACAGCAAAATGCCTTTTACGCTCCTTGTTGAAAATGGAGCGTAAAAGGCATTTTTTCCTTTACTTCCCGCTTTTTCGCTTATTTCACTCCATGCCCACGCAAAAAAGTACTATATTTTTTATCTGTACCCTGGATATGTTTGACCAGCCAGTCTTTAAGAAAAGACATGAGTTCCATAGAAATCATGGCATCTCCGGACTTGAATTTTTGCTGAATATCCACAACCTGGGCCACCAGTTTCCGATGAAGTTCAACATGGGCCTTCTCTTCAGGATAGCCATACTTGGCAAACAGCTTTTCTTCGGTAGCAAAATGGGTGACCGTATAGTCAGCAAGCCGGTCAAGGATCGCTCCCATCGCATTATTGCTCTTTTTCAGTTTCATAGCCTTATGCAGTTCATTGATAATCCCCACCAACTTCTTATGCTGGTCATCAATCAGCTTAATATTCACACTCAGATTGCTACTCCAGGGCATAAGATCCGGGATATTGACAGAAGTGGAAGACAACGCAGAGGAGGGCACCGACCTTGACATTGATGTGACCGCCTTGGCCATCCCACCACCCGTTCCATGAACCGTTTTAAAGTGGGCTACCAGGGCTTTTAGGGCCTCTGCCACATGAACCAGATCCTGGGCGTTTCTCTCCACGTCCTGACCACTCCTGGAGAGAGCACTGGAGACATTACTGACCTCGGCAATATCGCCAGCGATCTCACCAGCCACCGCGGAGCTCTGGGCCACATTTTCATTAACCTCACTGATCCCTTGGGCCGCCTGCAGGACACTTTCAGCAATTTCGGAGGTAGTGGCCGTCTGTTCTTCAACGGACTGGGCAATATCTGCCACAATCCCGTTCATCTGACTGATGACCTTGGTAATCTGCTCGATTTCACCGACCGTCTCGTTGGTGGACCCCTGAATAGATTCAATCCTGCTTTTAATCTCTCCGGTTGCCGCCGCTGTCTGCTTGGCCAGTTCCTTGATCTCATTGGCCACCACCGCAAAACCCTTGCCGGCCTCACCAGCCCTGGCCGCCTCAATGGTGGCATTCAAGGCCAGCAGATTAGTCTGATCCGAGATCTCGGTAATGGCCCCTGTAACCTTGCTGATCTCACGTGCAGCCCTTCCTAAAGCATCCACCTTTTCAGTGGAGCTTTGCGCCAAAATCACTGCGCCACTGGTAATCTCTTTGGCCTGCTCTGTTTTGGCGGCAATCTGATGAATGGTCGAGCTGATCTCCTCAGCCGCAGTGGCTACGATATTGACATTGGTTGCCGCTTCCTCACTGGCCGCAGCCACCGAGTTCATATTGGCACTCATCTCTTCGGTTGCGGCAGCCACAGAAGAAGACAACTCGGCAGAGTTGCTGGCCCCAGCTGACAGACTACGGGAGGTAGAGGTAAGTTCCTGAGAGGACGAAGCAAGTACCGCTACTTCATCAGCTAGGCCATCAACAATCTGCCGCCATTGCTCAACCGTGGAATTCAGGGTTTTGGCCAGGACACCAATCTCATCTTTCTGACTGATCTCAAGCTGTCGCGTCAGATCCCCCTTGGCCAGATTTTCAGCAAAGAGCACCATCTTTTTCAGACTGCCACTGATCATCCTGACCATATTAAAGCCGAAAACAACACCAACAACCAGCGCCAAGGCCGTCAAAGCCAGGATAATCTGAATGGCGCTACGGGCGCCTTGTTTAGCCAGTTCATTCAAAATCGTCGTTTTCTTTCCCAGCTCTTCACCTATTTTCTGTAGAATCGCGGAGACCTCTACCAAGGCCTTTTGTGTTTTTTGTTCAAAGATATCCTGCATGCCGTAAACGGCCATATCCTTGCTTTCCGCCTTAGCCAGGATCTGCTGCATCTCGGCCACAGAGTCATGCAGCAAGGCATGGGGGGCCTCAAGCTCTTTCAGCTGCGGGACCAGCTCAGGATACTTTTGTTCCGCCTCCTTGCGACCTTCACCATAGAGCCATTTTCCTAAGTTACATCTATGATCATCTGTTTGCAGATCCAGGGTTGTCATAGAGGCATCCTGAAAGAATGCCGTAATCTTGCCCAGAAAACGGAGATGATCAATCTCACGGTTGGCGAGTTCAGTATCCAACGCATTGACAGACAAGGCCTCGCCCATATGAGAATTCAACTGTGACACCTTGAGCAACCCGACGCCACTAGTTCCTATCATAAGCAGCAAGACAACACCCAAGGCCACACTAATCTTTATTCCAATCGACCAATTTTTCCAGTTCATCCTTCTCTCCTGTGTCACCAGTCTTAATTTTTCCAGACCCAATCCATTGCTATCGTAACACCTTGTATTAGTATCTTATTTTCATGCGGGCATGAAAATAAGATACTAATACATAATACAAGCAGATCAGGCTTCAACCCGACGCAGGACTTACTAGGCAAGCCCTGTTTTCGGGCTAAAGCCTGACCTACTAAATTATGAAAGATAGTTACGAATCAACTATGGAGCGATGAGCTGCTTTCCTGGCCCATTGATATAGTCGAGTACTTTTTGTACTCCAGCGGAAGGCGCGCCTTTGGTGATTAAGGTGATGGGGCGGCCAAATTCAGGAATGGCAGGTGCGTTAATGGTATCATCAATCTGCGACATGGCCCCCAGGGATACAGCGCCTGAGGTGGATGCCACTCTGCTCTTCAAGTCATCAGCGGTTGTTCCTTCCACAGCATCTTTACTATAGGCTTGACCCATCAGAGCCTGTTTCTGGAAAACGGTCTGGGTGCCGGGGATTTTGGTTCCCACGATGACGACCACGGGCAGGTTCGGGCCGCCGACCTCAGACCAGTTTTTTGCCTTGCCGGTGAAAATTAAGGCAAGCTGGTCTTTGGAAAGCGTGGAGACGGTTACGTCTTTATTGGTAAGAACTTTAATGACATCTTTGCCGATGACCTGACTCTTGTAAACGGTGGGATCGGGGATGGCATAGCCATCTTTTGTCATCATTTTCATCCAGTCAGGGAAAGTAACTCCGCCAGATGCCGCATCAACGGTACCCGCATCCACATCTTTCAAGGCCTGCACCGGTCCACCGGAGATAACAACGAGCTTGACACCAGTTGCTTGTTCCATGGGGCCTTGGATTTTTTTGAAGATATTTTCGGTTGGCGCAGCTCCGGCACCAATTTTAACTTCTTCAGCCAGAGATGTTCCCGCTACACCACCTAAAAGCATTAATGCCATGACACCTTGAAGCGAGTTCATGAACCATGATTTCGACATACGTTGCACTCCTTTTTTTTTTGAGGTTTATTGCCCAAGGACAAAAAAAACCATTCTTACAATCCCCCGTGACAATGCTTGAAAAACTGGAGTAGTCTTTATTGCAGAACTCTTAAAAAGTTATCATGACGCCGTTTTTTTTAACATTTTTATCATATCACGTCCAAGCCTGGCTTCAATATCAAGTTACCATACGGCGCATGGGAATCAGATCAGACAGTCTATCACCTATCTTCTGTCACCTGCACCACCCCCCGCACTGAGTTGCAGAGAAATACAGCATCTGCCTGCCGGAGATCATCAAGCGTTAACACCTCTTCCCGTAGAGGGATTTGTGTATCCGCCAGCAGATGTTTTCTCATAATACCTACCAGTAATCCACATTGCAAGGACGGGGTCACAAAAACACCCTCCCGATAGAGAATAATATTCGAAATACACCCCTCAGTCAGTTCATCCCGCTCATTTAAAAAGCAGTAATCCAGCAGTCCCTGATCTCTGGCCCGGTGCAACTCACGGTCATAGACATCCCGCCTGGTGGTCTTATGAAAATACCAGGAGACGGATGAATCTGTGCGCACAGGGGAGAGAGCAATCCGCGGCAGGTCAGTACACCGCAAATCCGGATGGTGCGGCAAGCTACGGGCAACAGGCAGGGAACAGGGCCGGGACGTTATCGCCACCACTCCATCCTTGGCCAGGGTCAGACGAACACGCATGGGAACTCCGGCAAACAGACAGCTTGCTTGCTGCAATTGCTGTTCAATCAGGGAGAGATCACAGTAAAAAAGGAAAAAGTCAGCAGAAGCGCAAAGGCGATCCAAATGGTCGGCGAGGAGCCAATACCCAGCCACCGGTTCCCATAGCAGGGTTTCGATGAGCTGAAAGTCAGGGGAAGAGCTGGTCAGAAACTTGCCCTTAAGCAAACACTCCTGCCACTCCTGTTCAGGATCCGAATCAGCAACAATCCCGGAACCAATACCCATCTCACCTTGGGTACCGCACAGTGAGACGGTACGAATCGGCACATTAAAGAGCGCTTCCCCTGAGGGGGCCATATAGCCGATGGCCCCGGTATACACCCCGCGCCGCTCGGGTTCCAGTTCATTTATAATTTCCATAGTGCGGATTTTGGGGGCGCCAGTCACAGAACCACAGGGGAAAAGGGCCTGAAAGAGCTGAAGAAGGGTAAGGGAGGCAAGGCGATCACGACCACCTGCCGCAATAACAGTGGAGGTCATCTGGAGCAGCGTCTCATAACGTTCCACATCAAAGAGCGAAAGAGTCTGTACCGGGCCATCTCCGAGATCATGCATCAATCGTCCCAAATCATTGCGCAGGAGATCAACAATCATTACATTTTCACTGCGATTTTTTTCGTCACTGCTTAAATGACGTGCCTGTTCCAGATCCTCATCAGGGAAGCGCCCTCTTTTCATGGTGCCTTTCATCGGTCGTACCACAATGCGTTCCGCATCTTTTTTAAAAAAGAGCTCAGGGGAAAAAGAAAGCTGCTGCAGCTCTCCAAGGCGGAGATAAGCTCCGTAGGCCACCGATTGATTTCGCCTGAGTATTTTATAAAAAGCCTCAGGTGATCCGCTAAAATCAAAGAGCAGTTTCAGGGTATAATTGACCTGATAAGTATCACCAGCTTTGATATATTTCTGAATGGCCTCAATGGCCTGAAGATAGGTATCACGGCTCTGACTGGGATGAATATCTTCCACCTGACAATTACAGGCCAGGGATGGGTCAATACCGCTTGCACTGGTCAACTCACCCCGAGTTTCAGGTACCAGGCCTGGAAAATCAGTATTCCCAGAACGATGATCAAAAAAGAAGGGTTCAGCAAAGACCCCAAGATCAGCCAAAATGAGCGAGGCATCACCTGGCCGGCAGAGCAGTCCCTGTAAATTTTCTTCTAAAAGATAGCCAAATTCATAACTGAACCAGCCAGCCACATAGTAACCAGCGGCCAGTGTTGACTCAATCCGGGCCAGAAACAAGCGAAAGTCATCACCACTGCGACATTGCAGACGGCTGACCGGATTCAAAAAAAGGAGTGAGGTCCCATTCTCAGCGTCGGGTTTGACCGTATCGAGCAAAACAAACTGCTCCTTATCGGCCAGAAACATGAGCAATTTATCTAGATTACCAGCAGAGAGAACATTCATGAGCCGCACATATCAATTTCATTCATATCTTGCATCAATATTTAAAATACCTTATAGTCGCAAATTGTTTTTATTAAGTTTAATTTCAGATATTATAGGGTACTTTAAAAAAGTAGAATTTTCGTTAAGCAGGATGGCTTGACGATTTAAAGAGTGTAAGAAGTTTTACCATTGGTAATATACCTACATATTCCAAAGATAAACTTCCAAGAAAAAAACATCCTATATTTTTCAGTCTTGACGCATGTTTCCATCCCCCTTGCCGTCAGACACGCTCATCCATTATGACATCCATTATTCCATTTTCTATGATTTGCGCAACCATTTACGCGACTCAAAGGAGGCATTTATGTTAATAAAAGACTGGATGGCAACCACGATTCTTACGGTGGACGCCAACACCTCGGTCATGCGAGCCACCAGGACCATGAAAGAGAATAATATCAGACGGTTGCCAGTCCTGTCCCATGGCAAACTCGCCGGCATCATCACCGACCGCGACCTGAAAGATGCATCACCATCCAGTAAGGCCGACATGGATATCCACGAGATGTACTACCTGCTCTCTGAGATGAAGGTAAAAGATGTCATGACCGGCAGCCCCATCTGCCTGAAAAAAGATGACACCCTGGAAAAGGCGGCTTTGGTCATGCTGCGCGAGAAAATCTCAGGGCTGCTGGTCGTTGACGACAACGAGCAGTTGGTAGGCCTGCTCTCTGAATCTGATGTTCTCCGAGGATTCATCCACGCCACTGGAATCCAGGACGGTGCCTATCAATTTGTCATTGACATGTCTGACGCCGGCGGCTCTGTCTCAAAGCTGATTGACGTCCTGCGCCAGCACAACGCCCGCGTCCTCTCCATTCTCACCTCATTTGACGATGCTCCCTCCGGCTTTAAACGAGTCGCGGTGCGTATCCTCCCCGAACAGGGTATCGATGCCCTTGCCAGCGAGATCGTTTCCATGAGCGGATATAATATCGTGAGTCAGAGTCTTGATGACCTGAGCGATCTGCCAAAAAAATAATTACAACGTTTAAAAATAAACAGAAAACATTACCTAATCAAAGTCATAAAGGAGATTCGTTTCATGTCACGAAAAATGGTCACCATCGACGGTAATCAGGCCTGTACTCATGTTGCCTATGCCACCAGCGAAGTCATCACCATCTACCCTATCACCCCATCCACCCCCATGGCGGCTGAGGCAGATACGAAATCATCCGGCATGCAGGAGAATATCTGGAACTCAGTTCCGGTTGTCACCCAGATGCAGTCTGAGGCGGGGGTTGCCGGCTCCCTGCATGGCTCTCTGGCCACAGGAGCCCTCTGTACCACTTTTACAGCATCCCAGGGGCTGTTATTGATGATCCCCAACATGTACAAGATTGCAGGCGAGCTCACTCCCACCGTCTTTCATGTGACCGCCCGTTCCATCGCCTGCCAGGGGCTCTCCATTTTCGGCGACCATAGCGACATCAACGCCGTCCGCCAGACCGGCTGGGGAATACTTGCCTCCCAGAATGTCCAGGAGTGTATGGATATGGCCCTGATTGTTACCCAGACTGCGCTTGCCTCCCGGATTCCTTTTGTCCATTTCTTTGACGGCTTCCGCACCTCACATGAGATCCAGAAGATTGAAGAACTGACCCGTGAAGACATGAGTGCCATGATCGATGAAGATCTGATCGTTGCCCACCGTCAGCGCGCCCTCAGCCCTGACCGTCCAACCATCCGCGGCACCGCCCAGAACCCTGATGTCTATTTTACCGGCCGCGAGACAGTCAATAAATATTACAATGCCCTGCCCGGTATTGTTCAGGACACTATGGACAAGTTCGCTACCATCACCGGCCGCCAGTATCACCTCTTTGATTATTATGGAGATCCTGATGCCGAAGATGTCATTGTGATGATGGCCTCCGGCTGCGAGACCGTGTCCGCCACCATCGATTACCTGATGGCCCAAGACAGGAGAGTGGGCATGGTCATTGTCCGCTTGTATCGTCCTTTTGACTGCAAGGCCATGGTCAATGCATTGCCCCCAACGGTTGAGCGCATCACGGTCCTTGACCGCACCAAGGAACCAGGATCCGCCGGCGAACCACTCTATCTTGACGTCCGTACCGCAGTTGGTGAGGCCACAGAGAACAATATCGCCGCCTACCAGCCCTTGATCCTTTCCGGCCGCTATGGGCTTGGTTCCGCAGAATTTACCCCGGCCATGGTCAAGGCAGTCTTTGAGAATATGGCCTCCATGGCCCCCAAAAACCACTTTTGCGTTGGTCCCAACGATGACGTGACCGGCTCAAGTCTGAGCTATGACAAGAGCTTCAGCATTGAGGGCAAGGATGTCGTCCGCGCCCTGTTCTACGGCCTTGGTTCCGATGGAACCGTCGGCGCCAACAAAAACAGTATCAAGATCATCGGCACCGAGACCGACAACTCAGCTCAAGGATATTTTGTCTACGATTCCAAGAAATCAGGATCGATCACCACCTCCCATCTCCGTTTTGGCAAGAATCCGATTGTGGCACCCTATCTCATTAACAAGGCCAACTTCATCGCCTGCCACAACGAAAACTTTCTTGACCAATATGACATGCTCCGCAATCTCGAAGACGGCGGCACCTTCCTCCTGACCACCCATTTCAACGCCAAAGAGATCTGGGGAAAACTGCCGAACAATGTACAGAAGGCCCTGATCCAGAAAAAGGCCAAATTCTACATCATTGACGCCATCTCCCTCGGTCAGACCCTGGGCCTGGGCGCCCGCATCAACATGATCATGCAGACCGCCTTTTTCCTGATCTCCGGCATCATCCCCGAGCAGGAGGCCGTCACCGCCATCAAGAACGCCATCAAGAAGACCTACGGCAAAAAAGGCGACAAGGTCGTGGAGATGAACTACGGCGCAGTCGATGCCGCCATGAAAAACATCGTGGAGGTGAAGCTGGGTAAATCCACCAGTGGCCATGAGGTGCCGCCAACGGTTCCCGAGCACGCACCTGACTTTGTCAAAGAAGTAACCGCTATCATGATTGAAGGCCGGGGTGACGAGGTCAAGGTCTCCCAGATGCCGGACGATGGTACCTGGCCCACCGCAACCACCCAGTACGAAAAACGCAACATCGGCGTTCATGTCCCTGAATGGATCCCTGAAAACTGCATTCAGTGCGGACGTTGCTCATTGGTCTGCCCCCATGCCGCCATCCGGATGAAGATCGTTACCGACCTGAAAAAAGCACCTAAGGATTTCAAGTCTGCCGCGGCCGTAGGGAAACACTTCGAGGGCCAAAAATGTGTGGTCCAGGTCTTCACCGAAGACTGTTGTTCCTGCACTCAATGCGTTTCTGTCTGCCCAGCCAAAACCAAGGCCCTCCAGATGGTCCCCAACACTGATGCAATCCGCAAGACAGAGGCTATGAATGTGGAATTTTTCCTCTCTCTGCCCGAGGTCAATGCTGCCGAGATTGATCCATCCACCATCAAGGGCAGTCAGCTCTGTCGTCCGCTCTTTGAGTTCTCTGGCGCCTGTGCCGGTTGCGGTGAAACCCCGTACATCAAACTGGTAACCCAGATGTTTGGCGATCGGATGCTGGTTGCCAATGCCACCGGCTGTTCCTCCATCTATGGCGGAAACCTGCCCACCACCCCTTACTCTAAACGTGCAGACGGACGGGGACCTGCCTGGGCCAACTCCCTTTTTGAGGATAATGCCGAGTTTGGTCTTGGCATGCGCGCCTCCGTGAACAAGCTTGGCGCTCAAGCCGCTGAGCTTATACATCAAGCCGTTACCGCCAAACTTATCACCAAGAAAATGGCCGATGAGATTGTAAACGCCGACCAGAAGTCCCAGTCCGCCATTGAGGTGCAACGGGAGCGCGTGGCCCAGTTGAAGAACAAACTGACCGACAGCAAGGATGTCATTGCCAAACGCCTCTTGGGAGTGGCTGACTACCTGGTGAAAAAATCCGTATGGATCTTTGGCGGTGATGGCTGGGCCTATGACATCGGCTACGGCGGTCTTGATCACGTCCTTGCCTCGGGAGAGAATGTTAACGTCATGATTCTCGACACCGAGGTCTACTCCAACACCGGCGGTCAGATGTCAAAGTCCACCCCACGTGCCGCCACCGCTCAGTTTGCGGCCAGCGGCAAGAAGATGCCGAAGAAGGATATCGGCATGATCTTCTCTACCTATGGCAATGTTTATATTGCCAAGGTGAGCATGGGCGCCAATCCTGTTCAGGTTGCCAAGGCCATTGCCGAAGCCGAGGCCTATGATGGTCCATCACTGATAATTGCCTACGCCCACTGCATCAACCATGGTATCAATATGACCAAAGGCCTTGATCAACAGAAAAAGGCGGTTGAATGCGGTCACTGGCCATTGTACCGCTTCAACCCTGAGTTAGAGGCTGCCGGCAAGAATCCCTTGAGCATTGACTCCAAGGAACCTACCATCTCCTTTGAGGAATACGCCATGGCTGAAAACCGCTATCGTATGCTGAAGATGATGAATCCTGCCCATGCTGAAGAGCTTATGGCATTGTCCCAGAAGGATGTGACCAAGTCCTGGAAATTCCTGGTGGCACGGGCCGCGTCCCTTGAACCAGAGAAATAATCTATTCTTGTTCCATTGTGCCTGCTCCCTCAAAAGAGCAGGCACAATTCTATGACACAATAAAAAAGGGGTTTCGGAAAGTACTTTCCGAAACCCCTTTTTTTATTTTAATCAAGATTCAGCTTTCAGCTCTTTGCTGCCATCTCCCGTTCCTGCTTGATCCTCTCATAGTCCTGAACCGATTCAAGAACGGATTCATCCTGCCGCTGTTTAATCTCCCCTACCTTGGCCTGGATCTTGTCCTCTCGTATCTTCAAGCCTTGAGCACCAAATAAGGTTGCAGCCAGATACTTGAAAGAGAAAAGCATAAGCTCCACATCATCTTCCTTAATCTTGGCAACTGTCTCATCATCAACAATAAAAGTGTCAAGAAATGAACTTTCAAAGACAAAGGTACGGAAATGGTCAAGATCGGTTGAGGCCATGAAGAACATGCGTTTGGCCTGCTCCGAGAGGGTGGCCTGATGGCCGAATGATTTCCGGCGCATGACCAGACGCAGCCACTCTTTGTTCATCTCGTCCCGCACATCAACGCCCTGATCGGCACGCCATTCCCGAACAGTCCACTCTTTATCTTCTTCAAAACCCTTGCAGTGTTCTTCTTTGACGATAAAGAAAAATTTCTCTTCATCGTTCTGATCACCATCCTTGCTCTTATTATCACCACCCTCGTGAAAATCAGCCATTCCCACAGGATAATAACGACAGGCAGAAGGACGATCGCTATAGACGGTGCATCCCTCCGGGGTCACAAAAGGACATTTCTGGTCATCTTCTCGCAGCTTAATGGCCACACCAGGCATATCGGTCTGTTCAAGATAGACAGGGGTTGCATACTGATGCAGAAACTCATGAGCAGGCATATTCAGCCGTTTTGTCAGCTGCAGTATATCATAGGGAGTCAGAATGATCTTGATTCCACCGCAACAAGCAGTAAAGCATTTCACGCCGGGGTGACAACGAAACTTGATTTTGCTGTCCAGAGTCAATTTTCGGGGAAGGATATTGGATGGATTTGTTGCTTTACCAAAGAGAATATTCTCTTTGGCAGACATATTTTGGTCTGTCATATTATCACCTTATATCAAATAGTAATTGCCGCACAATGTAAGAGCGGAGAAAGTTCCTCTACAGAACCTAGTATAGTAAACATATACCCTTTCACTGTCAAACCTATTTCATACCAGTTAATCCCATGCACCCGATACATCTGCCAACAACTCTTCAACTTTCTCTTCCACAGGACATGCATGGCCAAGGCACCCTCACCTATACCCCTTGCGGTTTATTGTAAAAATCCTTATAGTCAAATTTAAAGAGATGATTCGTTTCACTAACGTTAAATAATTCCATCACCTTAATTTATTATAGGTATATTCAATGAAGATTTTCACCCGACCCATCAATTATGCGAAGGTTCAAACCCTGATCTACCATCTACCGGATGGTCCTGCCTTATCCCTGAACATTGGTGGTATCGGTGAATTTCTTGATCTGGAACTGGATATTGGTCATGTCTGTGACACCTCAGAAATTGATGGAATTGTTCATTTTTTTCCCAAGGGAAATGCTTAGGGGCCGTTAAGAAATACTATGATTTTGTATACAAATTTCTTTACGGCCGCTTATGCCGTTCTGACCATTCCCTTGACCATGTTCTTTGTTACAACGGCCTGAACACTCCTTCCATCGTATTAATGTCAAAAAACTCCTTAATCAACCTCCATTTCGATGGTCACATGCACACTCGATACTGCCATCATGCCACCGGCACCATGGAGGAGTATGTGCTATCAGCAATCGAAAAAGGTCTTGACCATATTGTCTTTCTTGAACATATGGAAGCAACAGGTGTGAACTACTTTGAGACAACCTGGCTAACTGACAAGGATTTTGATGACTACTTTGAAGAGGGCGAGAAACTACAGGAGAAGTATGGCGACCAGCTAAACATCGGCCTGGGAGTTGAGGTTGGGTATAATGCCGCGCAGCAACAAGAACTTCAAGATCGTCTGCGAAGACGATCCTGGGATCAAGTAGGAATTTCTTACCACTTTATGCCTGTTCCTGGTCAATCTTTTAACTTGAACCTGGTCAGCAGAAAAGAAGAAAATATCCTGGCCATTGCCGAAACGGGCTGTGAGAGTGTTCTGAATAACTACTTCGACACCCTTATGGAAGCAGTACGTGTCCTTCCCGGCACTGTACTCTGTCACTTGGACGCAGCCCTCCGTTTTCAGCCCGGACTTCAACTCACACAAAACCACTGGCAACAGATCGAAGAACTGCTGGACACCGTCAAAGAACAGAATATGGCCCTTGAGATAAACACCTCAGGATTTGCTATCCGCGGAACACCTTTTCCAGACCCAGCTATTATCCAGATGGCCATAAACAGAAGAATTCCACTTGTTGCCGGTTCAGATGCCCACAGACCAGAAGATGTGGGCAGATACTTTCACAAACTTCCTGAACTGCTGGACCAGCTTTCAACGCTCAGACAAACTCGGCCATGGCCGCTTTTAATGATGCCGCATTAAACGGCTTCTGAATAATCTTGTTCACCCCGGCGGCCAAGGCGGCCTTGTTATCCTGAGGCTCATTCTGGGTGGTAACCATAATCACCGGCAGCTCTGTAGCAGAATATTTTCCCCGTATCCGTTTCGTCAAACCTACGCCTGTTATTTCCGGCATATTCAGATCCGTCAAGACCATGGCTGGTTTCTCTTTCGCCAACCATTCAAGGGCTGATGCCGGAAATTCAAACAACACGGGGTCATACCCAAGTTCATGAAGGGTAGCCTTATAGATATTAAGAATCATCCGGGAGTCATCCACGGCCACCACTTTCAGTTTAACCGATACCTCTTCAGTACCAACCAGTTTCCTGGCAAAATCATCCATACCGGCGTTCTTCAACAAATCATGATAATGTTGACGGATATCTTTGTGGGCATGAGGCAGATAGATCATGGCCATTTCCTGAAAATACGGCTCATCGGCAAGACTCATGAAAATTTTGTCAACCTGGCCATTGACGATAATTTTGGTAATATGATGAGCATCATCATCTTTTTCCATCAACAGATTTTTAATACCAGCCACCAGGATCTCAGAGTAGTTACGATCTATCGCCCTGGCAGCTGCAATACAGACATGATCCTCCTTGTCCGTCAACCCTGCGGTCAAAGTGTAGGCTCCCTTGCGCAAAGGCAGGAGGGCCAGCGTCTCATAGGCCGCAAAACGCACATTGGCACTCTTGGGGTCACGTCCCAGTAATTTTCTGATCGGCATGATTGCCGATTCATCTCCGATATCACCCAAGACATTCAAGGTGTGAATCTGAAAGTCCGGATCTTCATGTAAAAGATTCTCTATAAGATTGGGAACAGCCTTCGCCCCGATACGTACAATCTCCTGTTTCGCATAGGTCCGCATGTGGGCATAATGGGAGCGCAGGGTTTCATTCAACTTCTCCAGCGACACCTGATCCTGGACATCGGCAAAGATGGAGAGAATCATGAAATCAAGTTCATTATCCGTCCCCATCCGCTCGGCCAGCCTGTGCATGGCCGTCGGCGTTCCAACCTGACCGAGGGCCTGAACTGCGGCAATAATCAGCTCTCGATTGGCGGCATAGAGATAATCAGTGAGAAGGTTAATGGCCTCAGGATCACCTATAAGACCAAGGGTCTCAAGAATAAGCTTGATCTCCGCCTCATCCTGGGAGCCAGCTACCAGCTGCATTAGGGCATCTGTTGTGTCATCGGAGCGAATCTCGCCCGCAATCTGAATCAGATACTGTTTACCTTTGATTTTGGGATTTATCAAAAAGTCACTCAACAACTCCGGATAGGCCAGGAGTTGTGAAATCAGCGTCTCTTTGACAATTGGCAGCTCAGCCGCCAGCTCGGGATAATCAGTAAGGAGATAAAGAAGCTGAGGGATACAGAACGACACTTCACCGCGAGTCAGTTCATAGAGCAAACGATTCTGGGTTTTTTTATCGACATTTCCCAGATGGGAAAGAACCAGCTGCGTTTTCATGGCATCGCCGGTTTTTATATTATCCTGTATCTCTTCAATCATATGCTGGGGGTTCAAATCAGCCATATCACATCCTGCCAAATATTATTGGTTAATAATGGATATCTTACAGTTACACAAAAACTGAAACGATACTGCCCGACAAACCATTTCATCGTGAAATTAAACTTCTCGTCAACAAACATGTAGAAAAATGTATATATCACAAGAGGACAACACTTGTCCATAAAAGCAGAATAAAACTATCCTCTTGCCTGTCTCCGGTTTAGGAAAGAAGTTCTCGGCGGCCTTAATAAAGGCGAGAAGGGATGAGAAATCATCCTTTCTCGCCCCTTCCACCGGATTTCACACATCATAAATCAGAAAAAAACCTTATTCAGGATACCAGTCAGCCCCAATCTTCCGCACTACATTAAAACCACCACTCAAGACCTGACTATTTCGCAGACCAACACTGTCTAGAAAGCTCTGGATCTCAAAGGAACGGGTTCCAGCATCACAGAGGATAATCATGGTCTTATCAGCGGGCAGCTCACGGTATCTGGCCCGCACTTCATTATAGGGGATTGCCAACCATCGTTCTGACCCAAATTTCTCCACAAAGGGCCCAGTTTCTTTCAGGTGCCTGATATCAAGAGCAATCCAGTCCGGATGCGTGCTGAAGTCCTCCATCCACTGCAGAAAAGAAATCACGGGAATCTTCCGCAGACGGCCATCACAGATATTATCAGCCACATAAGCCGCGGCATTGATGGAATCAATTGCCGCAGAGAAAGGCGGCGCATAGGCCATTTCCAGGGTCCCGAAATCGTCAATGGTGGCTCCCGTACCGACAAGAGCTGCAGCCGCATCAATACGCGCCGAGATACCATCGCCCATTGGCCCGAATCCCTGGAGACCCAGGACCCGCCGTGTCCTCCGATCAAAGACCATCTGGAAAACCACGTTATCGACAGTGGGAAAGAAATGAGCTCGGTCGGAAGGAGCAGTCAGGGCCACATCCGCATCATAACCCTCAGCCAGGGCCACATCAAGACTCAAGCCGGTGGCGCCGATACAGACATCAAAGGCCTTCATGATAAAACTGCCCACCGCCCCCTTGAAGACAGAGGGAATGCCTGCCATGTTATCGCCAACCACCCTTCCTTCCTTATTGGCAAGGGAACCAAGAGGTGCGTAAAATTTCTTCCCGGAGACCAGATGACGGACCTCAATGCAATCTCCGGCAGCATAGATAAAGGGATCCGAAGTCTGCATCCGCTCATTGACTACAATCGCACCCATGGGCGAGATCTGCAGTCCGGTATCACGCGCCAGTTCTGATCGGGGACGCACACCTGCGGCCATGATCACCAGATCGGCCTCTATGGTGCGGGCAGAAGTGCGGACAGCTGTCACTTTGCCCTCCTCTCCCACAATCTCGGCAGCCCCCTCGCCCAGATGAATCGCCACCCCTTTTTCACGCAGGTGGCTGGCCAGCATGGCCGCCATGGGAAAATCAACGATACGGGGCAGGAGTTGCGGCATGAACTCAAACAACGTCGTCTCCACCCCCCACAAATCAGTCAAGGCTTCTGCCATCTCGACGCCAATGGCGCCGCCACCTATGACTACGGCACGCGACACCTTGCCGCCGGCAATTCTCTTCTTGATCTCAATGGCCTTATGCAGATTGCTGATGGTGAAAACGCCATCAAGTTCCACACCAGGAATCGGCAACACAAAAGGACGGCTGCCAGTGGCCAGCATCAGTTTATCATAGGGAATGTCGTATTTCTCCCCTGTCTCCACATGTTCCACATGAACGACCTTGTCCTTGCGGTCAATGGCCAGGGCACGAGTACGGGTCAGGGCAGCCACCCCTTTGGCATCCAGGAAAAAGGTCTCGTTCCGCACCATATGAAAACTGGTCGAGCGCAGCTCTGATTCATCAGACACGTCACCGGAAACATAATAAGGAATGCCGCATCCGCCATAGGATATAAGACTGTCCTCATCAATAATAGTCACCTGTGCGTTCTGCATCAAACGCTTAACCCGACACGCAGCCTTGGGGCCTGCTGCTACCCCTCCAATAATGACAATTTTCTCACCAGCTTTTTCACTCATACTGTTTCTCCATTTTTCATATCTATTTAATAAAAACACCCAATTATAAAAGCGGTTTCTGCACATTTCCGGGGCAGACAGAGCCGAGGAAATGTAGAAAAAAATAATATTCAAGATTCATTGACACGAGCATCAACAATCAAACTCCGGGCAAAATAATGGTAAAGGTTGTTCCCTCTCCCTCTTTGCTCTCAACCCCAATGTTTCCATGATGATGCTCGATAATATTCCTGCTTATGGCAAGACCAAGACCTGTTCCTCGATTTTTATCACTAAAAAAGGGCTTGAAGATCTGCTCTGCCTTTTCAGCAGACATTCCCTTACCGTTATCACGAACAATAATTTTCACGACTCCCGTAGGTCGCTCCTGCGCCGCCCCTGGTTCCTGTATCATTTGGCCATCCTGGGCCATCACCGAACCGACAACTGTTCCTCTAGTGGTCGAGACCTGCAACACTCCGTGATCATCCATGGCCTGCAGGCCATTCACCACGATATTCAGCAAAGCCCGATAGAACATCTCCTGATCCAGAGCAATTGGAGCCAGAAGAGGTTCAAGCTCTGCCCGTAACTCGATATTTTTTTCTCGCGCACTGGGCTCAATAAACTGCAAGGCCTTGCGGACAACAGTATTGACATCAACCCTCGACAGCTTAGGTTCCTGAGGTCTTGCAAAATCAAGGAATTCCATGACGATATTATTCAGCCGTGTGGTCTCATCTACAATAATGCTGGCCAATTGCTCATTCCCCGGAGCCACCTTTTTAATTCTCTTTTCCAGAAGTTCAGCCGTACTTCTGATAATACCCAAGGGACTTTTGATCTCATGGGACACGGTGGCCACCATCGTTCCCAGATGAGCAAGCCGTTCTGACTGGTTCAATTTTTCTTCCAGACGAAGCCGTTCCGTGGCCCGAATTTCCATGAGCCGGTCACCACGACTGACAATGGTACGAAGAACAATAAACAATACCGCCATAATAATGCTGGAAACCAGGATAATCCGTCCCTGCAATTCGATTATGGCACCATATTCCTTGGAAAGATCCTGGGTAATCTCTATAACCCCCATGATCTGTGGACTGGCAGTCGTGCTGTTACTGACCTGACGAAAGGGGATATAGGTCTTGAGCTGACATTGAACTGATGGCGCCCCAGGGATCAGATTCCAGAGGGAGCCACTGAAAACAATCTGAGAAATGGGGTTATTTTTCAAGGCCTTCTGATATTCAACTCCTCCCACATCCTTCTTGCCTACGAGCTCAGGACGGGTCGAATACGAAATAATATTGATACTGGAATCATAGATGGTAACCGATTCAGTTTTAAGCCCCTGAGTGGCATTTTTAACGATACGATCCAACATCTCAAACTGATCCGGATGACTGAGGGCAATTTTACCGAAACGAACTACAGTCGGCAGGACAAAGCTACGAAAAACCTGTTGATTCAGATTTTCCGCCAGCAGGAGTGAATACTCCTCACTCTGCTCCAGCATAATCTTTCGGGCATGATTAGAGATAACCCAGGAGAGGATCAGGGTAAAGACAAGAATAACCCCAAGACTGGTGAAAGAAAAATACTTAACTAGTTGGAAGGGACGTAAACCAGCCTGTACATCCTCCCGCCGCAGTTTTTTTTTCACTGCCAGTGAGATCATCTTCCCAGATGAACTTTCTTGATCAACCATGATGTTTCCACCATAAAACATCCAATGATTCAGTCAGGCAGTAAAAACAAACCTGCAATACTCTGGAGAGAGTCACATGCAGGCCGCCATCAATCATCACACACCCCACAACGCCTGCAAACTCCGGTATCACAGGCCATTGTGGATTTTTCCGCAAAGGCCTTCATGTATTCATCCCATAGATATTGCTGTTTAATCCCGTGATCAACGATACTCCAGGGTAAAGGTTCATCACACCCATATCCACGTATGGCAAACTGTTCAGCCTGCAGATGGTTCTTGCGCATTGCCTGTTTCCATGAGAGCCCCTCTGCTGCCATATCAAACAAAACCGGGGCCAATCTACGATCCCCTCGCGCCAGTACCGCCTGAAAGAGGACATTTTCCGGTTTATCAGAAGTCATACGAACATTGGCCTCTTTTTTTAGTCCACTTTGTAAAAATTTGATCTTTTCTTTCAAAGACCGGACAGCGTCTGCCCCATCACGTGTTTCTCCTGGCGGCAGACGCTCACTCACCCCAAAGGGATGAAACTGAAACGGAGTACATGGTTTGGGGGTGAAACTGTTAACAGACAGGGTAATTTCACAAAGCCGCCCCCGCTCCCGCCCTATGGGCTGGATTCGCTCCTTGATTCTGCGAATAAGCGCCAGCATCTCTTCGAGATCGTCCTGAGTCTCCGTGGGCAGGCCAATCATCAGATACATCTTCAATTTATAAAGACCAGCACGGGCCAGAGATTCCGCCGCCGCCAGCAGGTCGTCAGTGGTTAATCCCTTATTGATCACCCGGCGTAAACGCTCTGAAGCCCCATCGGGCGCAATGGCCACACTCTTGAGCTGGCTTTTTTCAAGAAGACTCAACAATGGCCCCGATATTCTGTCAGCCCGAAGAGACGAAAATGCAAGTGAACAACCACTTTCAAGAAGGTAGCAGGAGAGAATAGTCAAGGAATCATGATCAGCCATCTCCATCCCCAACAGTCCAATACGATTTACCGAATCGGGACGCTCAGCCAGACCACTCAGTACGGCATCGACATCCCACAGTCGAGGCGGCCGATAGATGAAACCTGCAGCACAGAATCGACACCCCCTTGAACAGCCCCGTCCAAGCTCGGTGAGATAAAGATCAGAAAACTCCGCATTCGGGGTCAGAAGCTGAGAGTGTGCTGCTTGGTCACAGGTTCGGGTCGTCACTTTTTGAATACGCTGCGGCAAGCCAGGTGCTGGAGTATGTCCGGCAAATAAACCCTTCTGAGTATATCGCGGGGTATAGAGGGCAGGAGCATAGCAGCCAGGAAAGGCAAGGCTGATCTCTTTTAACAGGTCAGCACGTCTCTCATCTTTCATATGAACAGCGAGGAAAGAGACCAGAGAAGCCAGGACTGGCTCTGCCTCGCCAAGGACGAAGAGGTCAACAAAGGGAGCCAGAGGTTCGGGATTCATAAAGGTGGCGACACCTCCACAAACGACCAGTGGTTGTGAAGCACAAACTTTATCTTCCCGATTTTCAGCAAAAGGAGGGAGAGATCCGGCAAGAAGAAGCCGAACAAGGTTTAGATAATCATGTTCAAAACTGATGGAGAAAAAAACCAGGGGGAAGTTATCAAGGGTACGCCCGGACTCCAACGATCGCAGAGGGTCATCTGTTCCGGAAAAGAAAAAACGTTCACAGACAATCCCTTCCATTTCCCCCAGCAGGGCATAGACCAGTTGAAATCCAAGGCTGGACATGCCAACAGAATAGGAATTGGGATAAATCAGGGCAATTGGCAACTGCCCTGTCCATTTCTTTAAATAGCTCCCTCTTTCCAGATCAAGTAGTGAGCGACGATCCATATCAGGGAATAAGGTACAGACTGCCGGTTGCAGGGTAACTATCGAATTCCCTGCAACCTGTTACCTCTCTCCTGTCACCTGTATCCTGTAATCGTCCTGTCACCGGTCTCCTCAATTTGCCTTTTTCCGAAGATACGTTGGAGTCTCCAGATAATCCTCATTCCAGGGCCGCGATTCCTTTTGACTGCGTCCCACCTCTTTACGGGACGAGGAAACACCAAGGTTATCAAAACCTTCAAAATTAGATTGCAGCAGAGGAGTGACAAAGGTTGGCCGCGGGTTGGCTGGAGCCGGTGCAACAGGGGTCTCCTGCGTGGCTGCAATTTTCACTGTCTTACGTGGTTCATCCATCAGAGTGATCGGCTCATTTTTCTTGACCACATTACCTATTCCCGTCGCGATAACAGTAACACGCAATTCATCACCAAGGGTTTCATCGTAAAGTACACCCAGAACAACCTTGGCATCCTCATCCACCTTACTTTGAATGAGAGCCGATACCTCCATATATTCAGCCAGAGTTAAACTCTCTTGTGTTGCCGAAATATTAATAATTAAGCCGCGGGCGCCATCTATCCCCACATCTTCAAGGAGCTGATTGTCAATAGCCCGTTTGGCCGCCTCGGTTGCCCTGTTTTCACCAACGGCTGCGCCGGATCCCATGATGGCAGGCCCCACTTCTCGCATGACCGTGCGCAGATCTGCAAAATCAGCATTAATCATTCCCGGCACATTGATCAGGTCGGTGATCCCCTTAACCGCCTGCAACAGAACAAGATCGGCCATGACGAGCATATCGGCAAGCCTGGTATTTTTCTGCATCAGAGAGAGAAGCCGATCATTGGGAACGGTAATGATCGTATCCGCATATTTCCGCAGTTCTTCCCAACCTGCTTCGGCATTGCGCATGCGGGACTTACCTTCAAAATGAAACGGTTTGGTCACCACTGCTACAGTGAGTGCACCCATTTCCTTACTCACTTTGGCTACAACGGGGGCAGCACCTGTTCCGGTACCACCACCAAGCCCGGCTGCGACAAAAACCATGTCGCTACCCTTCAGAACCTTCTTAAGTTCCTCGAGTGATTCATGAGCAGCCTGGGCACCGATATCCGGATCAGTGCCTGCACCCAACCCTTTGGTGATACTGGGCCCGATCTGCAGACAGATATCCGCAAGCGACTGGTTCAGGGCCTGCTTATCCGTATTGGCTACAATAAACTCAACACCCTGCAGCTTATTGTTGACCATGGTGTTGATGGCATTCCCACCGCCACCGCCGACACCAATAACCTTTACCACTGCAACCCCTTCTGTTTCCGCCATTCTAAACGGCATAATCTCACCCCTGAGTACGATTTGCCAAAGCCCCCTGCTTGCGGGCCTGTTAATAACAATATCACCAGATAGAATATAGCACCTGCTGACACTCGCTTAAACAAAAATAATCAGAATCACATGATTTTTTTCATCAACATCTTCATGCGCCCGAACATTGAAGAGTCACCGCTTATTCTCTGCACCCGATGCTTACGGCCATACATGACCAGACCGACAGCAGTTGTGCAGCGCGGGGTATGAACCTCTTCTACACGCCCTCCAATCTTCACCGGATACCCGATTCGTACCGGCAGATCAAATATCTGTTCGGCAAGGTCCACCAGATTGGCAAGCAAAGCTGTTCCACCAGTAATTACTACCCCGCCGTGGATCTTATTTTTTTTCCCGGAGTGAATAAGTTCCTGGTTAACCATCTCCAGGATTTCCACAATACGGGCCTGCAAAATATCCACCAGAACCTTCTGGGTCACCTTACGTGGTTCCCTATCGCCTACGGTCGGCACATCAACCACGTGATTCGGTTTGATCAATGAGGCGATAGCACTGCCATAATCCTCCTTTAAGCGCTCAGCCTCCTGGAGTGGTGTCCGCAATCCCACCGACAGGTCGTTGGTCAGGTTATGTCCACCAAGCCCTATCTCACAGGTGTGCCTGATAGTCCCGTCGCAGAAAACCGCAAGATCCGTGGTGCCACCCCCGATGTCAACAAGGGCCACCCCCAGCTCCATCTCATCGGCACTGAGTACGGCATAGGCTGAGGCGATGGATTCCAGCACCATATCCAACACCTCCAGACCTGCCTTCCGACAACAGGTATAGAGATTATGCACGGCGGCCATGTCAGCGGTAACAATGTGTACATTGGTAACGAGACGAACCCCGGTCATTCCCAAGGGGTTCTGAATCCCAGTATGATCATCCACCATATACTCCTGAGGCAGGACATGGATAATCTGCTGATTTTCTGAGATCTTCACGGTCTTGGCCGCCACAATCACATCTTCGACATCAGCCTCTTTGATCTCCCTGCCGTTAATGGCCAGGATTCCGGGACTGTTGAACCCTTTAATGTGATTTCCGGCAATCCCCACATAAACAGTATGCAGTTCGCATCCGGCCGCCTCTTCCGCCTGTTCCACGGCCTGCCGAATAGATTTGACGGTGGACTCGATATTGACCACAATCCCTTTTTTCAATCCCACCGAGGGCGCAGTACCCACACCTATGATATCCACCCCATCATCGAAGACCTCTCCCACGACGCAGCATATCTTCGTGGTTCCAATATCGAGCCCAGCCACGACCTCACCTGGCGCCCGTTTTTCACAAGCCTGCTCCTCTTCAACCACTGGTTCTATATCATTCATTTCATTTATTTCACTCATCAGTTTTCAACCCGATCCGCTGTGTGCCACCAGCACCTTATTCTCCAAATAATCCATACGGATATACGCAACATCTGCAATGGTCATTCCCTGCTCTGTTTCTTTATACAAAACCTCCAGCACCCTTTTTAAACGACTGTATTTCGTTCTGATAGCACCTACACCAAAATAAATGGGAAAGGGGTAATCAGCCAGATAGATGGTCATCCCCGCATCACGGTCAACATGAATCTCAGAGAGATTCTGGAGCGGAAGATTAGGATTATTCTGTCTGACAAGTTTGAGCAAGGCTAATGCCTCACTGATCCTCTCCGACCGACCGCCATCGCCGCCCCCACCATCCTTGGCTCCCACACCATTAGGCCTTCTCTGACCGATATTTCCCTTTGTTTCCAGGCCGGTTATAACCGGAAGGTCCATATCCTGTCCAGGATCAACCGGCGCAAAAACAACCCCGTTCTTATCCATATAAAAAAACTGCCTGCCGCCAGGGACATCCTGAGTTATCAAGGCTTCAGGTACATATTCCTTAATATAAACTACCACCACATCGGGCCAGTCACGCGTAACCTCTACCGCCGCTATCCATGGATGCGATCTGAGAATGGCCGCGATATGTTCCGGATTAAGCCTGACCAGACTGGCCTGATACCTGATGCCGGTAAGTTCTCGAATCATGGCCGGAGAGGTCTGCCGACAACCGCTAATGCTAATTTCCTGTATCTTGAAAATGTTCATGCCTGACACAGCACTCATCAACGGTGAATAAAGCACAAAACTTAACAATACAACAAAAGCCAGAAGACATACCGGTATCAATCCCCTCGGAGTCCTCCTTTGTGCCACAACAGGTACCCGCTTCAAGCCCTTACTTCTGGCCGATCTCTTAAACAGCGATCGTATCCTGCTGATGATTCCGCCACGTTTCTGATGTTGAGCAGCAGACCTTGAGGTAAATACAGGTTGATTCCCACGGCCCGCAATTCCACTACGAACACTTCTGTTGCCCTTCTTAGGTAAGCGAAAGAGAGAGCCTATGTTTTTCAGAGAGTTCAACACTTTTTTTTAAAGCCCTTCACCATACGTCAACAAATATTCAGAGAAAATGAACTTCCGGTTCAAGCACGATTCCACTGTCCTCCTGGACCTTGAGCCGCACTTTTTCCATCAACTCCAGGACATCGGCGGCCGTAGCCCCACCGCTATTCACCAGAAAATTAGCATGAACGGGTGACACCATGGCGCCGCCGACCCTGAGTCCCTTCAGGCCACTGGCCTCTATAAGGCGGCCTGCGGCGTCTCCTTCCGGATTTTTAAAAAAAGATCCGGCATTGGGCTCTCCCTTAGGTTGCTTCATCCGGCGCTTTGCACGATAGGACTGACATAGGTTTCGTATCTGATCCTGATCCGCCACCACACATTGTAATTCCACCCCCACCACCACCCGATCCTTTTCTGTACGATAATGATCATGCCAGGTTCGATAGCCAAATTCGAGCTCTGCTCGCGGTAGGGTACAGACTTGACCTGATGAGTTGATACAGGTGACGGAAACAAGAACCTCAGCCAGTTCACGCCCCCAGGCCCCGGCGTTCATGATCACTGCGCCCCCAATCGTCCCGGGAATTCCAGCCGTAAATTCGACTCCCGAGAGGGACTGATCCACGCACCAGTCAACAAGACGGGTAAGGCTGCATGCGGCTCCGACCTGAATGACACCCCCGCCATTCTCTACTCCATCTCTACGGGCAATAGAAGTAAATCCTTTGCCGAGAATAAGGACGACCCCATCAAATCCGGTATCACTCACCAACAGGTTGGTTCCCCGACCAATAACACGCCACTGGATCTTCTGCTTTTTGAAAAACACAAGCAATCGTTGAAGCTCCGCAAGTTCCTCGACCGTAATCAAGGCTGCAGCAGGACCACCTATAGCAAAGGAGGTATAACCGCTCAAAGGGCAATCCCAAAGTACTGGGCTGCTTACCAGCGATGCCAGCTCCTTCCTCAACTCACTACCCATTGCCATTTATGTCTTCCCGAGCAGGTCCAGCAGGTCTTCCCCAGCCCGCACAATATTGCCGGCACCGAGGGTCAGCACCAGATCATCCTTAACCAGAAGGGGCAACAATGCTTCGGCCAGCCCTTCCACTGCCGGAATTAATTGGGTGTGACGCTGCCCATGCTGCTTAATATCCAGCAACAAATTCTCACTACTGACCCCGGGAATCGGCATCTCACTTGCGGCATAAATATCTGTCATCACGAGGAAATCCGCCTGATGAAAGGCCGTCAGAAAGTCCTTGTACAGAGCCTCGGTCCGGGTAAAGCGATGGGGCTGGAATAGAACCACGAGCCGTTTTTCAGGCCAAGCCTCTTTAATGGCAGACAAGGTTGCCCTGATCTCAGTGGGATGATGACCATAATCATCAATGATCGTGATACCCTGTGCTTCCCCTTTCAACTGCATCCGGCGCTGCACCCCCTCGAAGCTGCCGAGCGCCCCGGCAATAACTGTAAAAGGGATTTCCAGTTCAAGCCCCACACAGACCGCGGCCAAGGCATTATAAACATTATGACGACCCGGCAGAGAAAGATGGATCTCGCCCAGCTGTGCGTCACCTTTCTTGACCACAAAGCGGGTCCTTCCCCCTGCCGCCTCCAACTGCTCCGCATGCACATCCGCCTGAGCCGTGAGTCCATAGGTGATCATTCTCTTCCTGATCGCAGGCAGAAGATCGGCAATATTGGCATCATCGAGACAAAGGATCACCGCACCATAAAAAGGGATCTTATCGATGAACTCCATGAACACCGACTTGATATGGTCGATATCCCGATAATAATCAAGATGTTCCAGATCAATATTGGTAACCACCTCAAGCACGGGAGAAAGCTTGAGAAAAGAGCCATCACTCTCATCGGCCTCAGCCACCAGAAATTCGCCTTCCCCGAGCTTGGCATTGCCGCCCAGGCTGTCAACCTTGCCCCCAACAACAATAGTTGGATCAAGTCCGGCCATGGTCAGCATCCAGCTGACCATGGAGGTGGTGGAGGTCTTGCCGTGACTGCCGGCAATGGCAATTCCAAATTTTTTCAGACGCATCAACTCGGCCAACATCTCCGCCCGCTGGATCACAGGGATACCGGCTTCATGGGCAGCCACTACCTCCGGATTAGTCACGGCAATGGCCGATGATGTCACCACCACATCGGCACCACTCACCCACTGTCCCTGATGACCGGTATAAATCATTCCGCCAAGAGATGCCAGATTGGCAGTAATGGCAGAGCTGTACAAGTCAGAGCCTGATACCTTATATCCCAGGTTCAACAGCAGTTCGGCAATACCACTCATACCGATGCCGCCGATTCCGACAAAATGAATATGTTTCGTTTTCTTATACATGATGTATATCAGTTGGTTATCAATTCCAAACAAACATCAACTATCCTTTCCGCGGCATCAGGACGTGCCATGGACTGCATGGCCTCTGCCATCTCTTGCAATCGTCCAGGATTACTGACAAGAACAGCCAGGGCCTCTGCCAGTTTCCTTCCCGTCAGTTCACGCTCCACGAACATCACGGCCCCACCACTGTCAACATAATAGCGACCATTCTTATATTGATGATCATCAGCGGCAAAGGGATAAGGGATCAGCAGTGCAGGTTTTCCAAGAACTGCCAACTCGGCAAGGGTGGTAGCGCCAGCTCTTGAGACCAGCAAATCACTCTTTCCATAAATCTCTGCCATATCGGTAAAAAAAGCTGCCACCGTGGCCTTGATTCCTGCCTGTTCATAAGCCAACCGCACCATCTCCTGATCCGCGACGCCTGTCTGATGAATAACCTCTATGCCTGGTGGCAATATCTTATCATACTTGGTCAAGGCATCCACCATCAGTTCATTGACCCGGTGCGCGCCCAAGCTGCCTCCCAGGATCAGAATCCTTACCTTATCACCGTTTTTCCTGGGTGGTCGCTCTTCATCCATCCTTGGAGCGAGCGACACTGGGACATCCTTGGCCTGCGACTTCCCGGCCAGTTCCAGGATCTGACGACGCACAGGATTACCGGTCAGCACCATTTTTCCTGCCGGGAAAAAATTCTCACTGCCGGGGAGAGAAAGACAGATTCTTGTGGCCAAGCCACCCAATTTTCTATTGGCTAGCCCCGGCACCGAATTCTGTTCATGAATCACGGTTGGAAGCCCCAGAATCTTTGCTGCAGCCACCACCGGTCCCGTCACATAGCCGCCGACACCCACCACTAGATGCGGGTGAAAACGGAGGATATGCCAGAGGGCCTCCACCAGGGAGAGCGGAAGTAGAATCAGGGCCTGAAGCAAAGCCAAGGCCCCCTTTCCTTTTAATCCTTGGCAATGGATGGTCCTGGTACTGAAACCATAGTGGGCAAGGCTGCTCTTATCCATTTTCCGTCGCGTTCCCACAAAAAGTATCTCGGTACCTGGAAAACGGCGGCACATGGCCTCTGCCGTGGCAATGGCCGGGAAAAGATGTCCCCCGGTCCCGCCACCGGTAAGCAGCAGCCGTATGGGTTCCTGCCTCTTCCCCATCAGATATCACCATCCTGGCATGCGACAGGCCCTGACTGGTCAATCATCCTCTGTACTGCCGCCGCAAAGACCCTGCCCCGATGGCCATAATTCTCAAACATATCAAAACTGGCACAGGCAGGAGAAAGCAGCACCGTATCCCCAGCTCTGGCAAGGGACGCCGCCAGCGTCACCGCCTCTTCCATTGAACAGGCCTTCCGCAGCTCAGTCACCCCTGCCAGAGCCTGGGCGATCAGCTCTGCGGCCTCACCGATCAGGATCAGAGTGCGCACCTTTCGAGCGACACTCTCTTGCAGCAGAGTATAATCATCGCCCTTGTCACGGCCACCGGCAATAAGGATCACGTTCCCCTTAAAATTTTCCAGAGCACTGAGAACGGCTCCGGTATTGGTGGCCTTGGAGTCATCATAATAAGAGACCCCGGCAGCCTTCCCCACTAAAGCCATTCGATGAGCCGCCACCTGAAAGGCAGCCAGACCCTTCGCTATCAGCTCTTGCCCACAGCCTAAGCTGCGGACGGCAAGGATGGCAGCTGCGCTGTTCAATGCACCTGTAGCAGTATCAAGCATGGAACCCGTAAGGTCATAACGCTCTTCGCGTCCTTGCCACAAAAGCATAACCCTATGATCTTCAATCCGCGCCTGACAGTCCCGGCCATGCCCAAAAAGCAGCTGCCGCTGCCCGCCACCAAGGCCCGGCAACATTTCTCGACAATAGTGATCATCACCGCTGAGAATTGCCGTGTCATTCTGTCCCTGCCTGGAAAAAATCTTCATCTTGGCCGCCACATAGCAATCCATGCTGCCGTGACGGTCCAGATGATCCGGAGTCACATTGAGGAGGATCGCCACATCAGCCTTAAAGGCCCCTGCTGCCTCCAGCTGAAAACTTGACAGTTCAAGGACCAGCACATCAACATATTCAGGATTATTGAGATACTCAAAAAGCGAAGTACCGATATTGCCACCGACAAAGACCCTTTTTCCGGCCCCTTGCAACAACTCGCCAATCAGGGAGGTCACAGTGGTCTTACCATTGGTACCGGTGATGGCAACTACCGGTTTGTTGATGAGCGGAGCAGCCACAGCCAATTCACCCAGCACCGGAATCCTAAGGGCTCGAAGCTGCTGGAGGATCTCCAGCTCCTGCCTGATTCCGGGACTGACCAGAATCTTATCAGCCTGCCTGAGAAAGTCCAAGGTGTGACCGCCCCATTCGTATTCCACCACATATTCTGCAAGAAAGTCCCGGTCTGCTGTCGGTAACTGCTGAACGTCCCTGGCGTCAGAAACCAACACCCTCACCCCCTGCGATACCAGATAACGTACCGCCGCCCGGCCAGAGACTCCCAGCCCCATCACCGCAACGCAAGACATTGACACTCCTGGGATGGGTAAAGAGGGATCATGCCTACCGACTGCTTTGTTAACTTGCCTGGTCATCAGCGCAGCTTCAAAGTAGCAACGGCTATAAGACCCAGGATAACAGAAACAATCCAAAACCTGACCACCACCTTTGGTTCGTGCCAGCCTTTTTTCTCAAAATGATGATGAAAAGGTGCCATAAGGAAGATCCGTTTGCCATTGGTCATCTTAAAATATCCCACCTGCAAGATGACGGATAGCGCTTCCATGACAAAGATCCCGCCGACAATGGCCAACAGGATCTCCTGTTTGATAATGATGGCCACCGAACCCAAGGCCCCGCCCAGAGCCAGCGATCCGACGTCACCCATGAAGATCTGGGCCGGATAGGCATTAAACCACAGAAATCCTAGAGATGCCCCGACCATCGCCCCGCAAAAGATAGCCAGTTCGCCTGCTCCCGGCACAAAGGGAATTTGCAGATACTCCGCCAGCACGGTATGTCCGGCCAGATAAGAAAAGATAAGATAGACCGCTCCGGAGATAACCGTTGGGCCAGTGGCAAGACCATCAAGACCGTCGGTAAGATTTACCGCATTCGAGGCTCCAACAATGACCAATACCGCAAAGACAACATAAAACCAGCCAAGGTCAGGATGAATATTTTTAAAAAAAGGTACACTCAACTGCCCGTCAAATCCTGGATGCAGAAGCACAAAGAGACCAACCACGGAAGCGCCACCAATCTGCAGAATCAGTTTCCCTCTGGCACTGAGCCCTTTGGTGTTTTTCTTGTGCACCTTTTTCAGATCATCAATTGCCCCGATCATGCCGAAAAACAAGGTCACAAAGAGCAGCAACCACACCAATGAACTGTCGAGTCTGGCCCACAACAGTGTCGAGCAGGTAATGGCAGAGAGAATCAGCACCCCACCCATGGTGGGCACTCCCTGCTTTGCCAGATGAGTTTCCGGCCCGTCATCCCGTACCACCTGTCCAATCTGAAAATGCCGCAGAGCCCTGATAAACATTGGTCCCAGGATAATCATCAGCAGAAAGGCCGTCACCGCACCGCCAATAGAACGTACGGTGATATAGCGGAAGATATTAAAACCGCTGAAAGCGGTATGCAGTGGGTAGAGAAGATGGTAGAGCATAACTTACGAGTTTTTATGGTTATTTTTTAAACCACTCAAGCTGTTAAGCCTGCATGGAATTTAGCTGACAGCCAAAAGTCTACAAACTTTCCTGCAACTGTTCTACCACTTCTTCAAGGCGCTTCCCCCTTGAAGCTTTGACCAGCAGCCAGTCACCAGCCTGTAACTGACGTGCGGCCAGAAGCTCTTCTATCCAGACCACCACATCCTTCTTCTCCCGAAAAACCCTGATGCGCTGACTGTCCATACCTGCCATTCTCGCCCCCGTGGCAGTCTCTGCCGCAAAATTACCGATCAGGGCCAGATAATCAATGAGCCGCTCCGCCGCATACCCTCCCACTTCCCGATGGGCCTCAGCGCTGGCCTGCCCCAGCTCCAGCATATCTCCCAGGATGGCCAGCCGCCTTCCTTTACCCTGCTGAGCAAGGGTCGTAAGACCTGCCCGCATTGAGGCCGGATTGGCATTATAAGTATCATTGAGAATATACAAATCCCCCTTGCCTTTGACAATCTGCATTCGTTTATCAGCAGGCTGGAATACGCTAAGCCCTGCGCCGATCTCTCCTATACTAAGGCCTGCAGCATGGGCAATGGCCGCAGCAGCCACCGCATTGGAGACATTATGAACACCCGGAACATGCAAGGTCACAGAGATTGTCTCCAATGCGATATGGAGGACAAAGGTCTGGGCGCTACTTCCCTCATTCCATATGGCAGAAGCCCAGACCTGAGGTCTGTGACGCATACCTTCTTCACCTGCTGAATAAAAAACCTTTTTCTGCGAATACTTTTCAGCACAGTTCCGCACATGGGGATCATCCAGATTAATCACCAAGGTACTGCCTTCACCACTTCCGGCAAAGAGCTCTTCCTTAGCTCGAGCAACCCCTTCGATGGAGTGCAGCCCCTCGAGATGCACGGCATGGACATTGACAATACAGGCGATATCAGGGTCAGCAATACGGACAAGCCTGTCAATCTCACCTGGCCGGTTCATCCCCATCTCAAGAATTGCAGCCCTGTGGCCTGGATTCATGGGCAAGAGTGAGAGGGGTAGCCCGATAAGATTATTAAAATTGCCTCTGGTCTTCAATACCTGATCAAAAGACGCCTGAGTCCTTGGATTCAACTCCTGCCAATGCTGTTCAAAGATCGCCGCAGTCATCTCCTTGACCGTGGTCTTGCCACAACTACCGGTAATCCCCACCACCAACGGCCCACTGATCGCCTTCATCACCTGCCGCCGATATGCGGCCAGATCACCCAAGGCCTGTAAAGTATCATCCACCAACAGACAGGGAATACCAGGAAGCGCCTCCAAATGAGTTCCACGGCGAATCACAAGACATCCTGCACCAGCAGAGGCCACCAGTTTCAGAAAATCATGACCGTCAAACCTCTCTCCGGCCAGGGCCACAAAGATATCACCCGCGACCACTTTCCGGCTGTCGGTGACCACTGATCCAAGAGAAGTTATTCCCCTCCTCTCTCCGATCAGCTCACCGTGAGCAGCGAGACGAAGATTTTCAAGTCTCCAGCTGGTCAATCCTTTTCGGACCTCAAGAGTGTCATCAAAGAAACGCCTACCATCCGGCCCAAGCTGATACCGTTCATGCCCTTTCCCAGCAATAAGTACAATATCTTCGACCGTTGCCGCAGCAATGGCCAAGGATATTGTCTGGGCACGATCATGAAGCACCAGAAATCCCTTTTCATCTCCGGCCGAAGCCATGAGCCAGGAAGATTCCCGTTCTTCCAGATCCGATAAGCGGACACCGGAGGCTATCTGAGCCATGATCTCCTGGGGTGATTCACTCCGGGGATTATCGTCGGTGACCAGTACCACATCGCTGCAACGACCGGCGATCTCACCCATGATGGCCCGTTTCCCTTTGTCCCGATCACCGCCGCAGCCAAAGACACAGATCAATCTCCGATGCGGAAGCCGGGAAAGAGTTTCTAAGACCTTTTCCAGGGCATCCGGGGTATGGGCATAATCAACAAACACCGCTGGCCGGAAGTGTTTTTCCTGTTCTGCCGCCATTATCCGCTGCAGGCGTCCCGGCGCCCCGGACGCCTGCCCCAGCATCATAGACAAATCTTGCACCTCAACTCCCAGGGCCAGCCCAATCCCCATCACGGTCAACAGGTTTGCAACATTAAAATCACCCACCAGAGTAGTCGTAATCTGAATTTCATCTTCGGAAGCATGCAGGGTTATGGTAGTGGAATTCAAACCTGACTGGACACGCAAAGGATAAATATCACCGTTTCCACCACACTGCCACACCTGAGCGCCCTGAATTTTACACAAGTCAAGCAGTTGTTGCGTCCTTTGTTCTTCCTCAGGATCATGACCTGCTGTCCGGGTAATAACAGCTTTGCCGCCCTTTTTCAGATGATCACGAAAGAGGAGGGCCTTGGCTGTAAAATAATCAGCCATGTCCTGATGATAGTCCAGATGATCACGAGAGAGATTGGTAAAGGCAACCACATCAAATTGCAGATCTCCAAGGCGGTGCTGGACTAAAGCGTGGGAGGAAACCTCCATAATCACATGGGTTACACCGGCATCAGCCATCTGCCGCAAAAGAGACTGGAGCAAGAGCGGTTCAGGAGTCGTGAAGGGGGCTGGAATCTTAAAATCCTGCCCCTTAGCATCACGATACCGATAGTTAATCGTGCCGATAACCCCAACCGCCAGCCCCTGCTGTCTCAGGACACTCTCAAGGAGATAACTGACCGTGGTCTTACCATTGGTACCGGTGACTCCAACCAGGGTCAATCCCTGTGCCGGCTGACCATACAGATTGGCCGCAATCTGCGCATAGGCCAGATGGCTATCTGCAACCACAATCACACACTGACTACAATCAGCAAACTGCTCTGGCCTCACCCGGCCTTCTTCAACCACCAAGACCGCAGCCCCACTGGCCATCACCTGCTCCAGATAATCATGCCCATCCGTTCTGCTTCCGGTAAGGGCCACAAAAAGCGACCCGGCCTGTATTTTCCGGGAATCAATCGTTACATCAGAGACGACTATTCCTGCGGGCAGTTTTTTACCCAAAAGCGAATAAGCCACAGAAGCCAGAAGCGTCTCAAGCAAGTCTTGCTTGCAGTTACACTCTTCAACAAACAGCTTTTCGGGTCTTACACTATCCATTAAAAATAATTGAAAGATAAAATTTAGAACCTTAATCAGTCACCAGACACACGTGAATGAGATTTTCAGTTGAGAGTGCAAAAGGACTTTGGTCATTTATTTCCTCAAAGCACCCTTTATTAGTTCAATTTTATTTTTTATATTGCTCTCACTCGTGGATTTTTTTTTACCAGCTACGTGATTGCCTGCTTGTTCATCTTTCTTCAAGGTAAGCAGGCAATCTTTCACCCCGCCAAGCGATATACCAGCGGTCGGGCTCTGGGCCACAACACGGCCTGTCCCTTGGATCCGCACCTTTAGTTTCTTATCCTGCAATACATGCAAGGCCCGCCTCAGACTCATGCCGGAAAGGTCAGGCATGAGTGGATGGTGCCGTTCCAGCATGGTCTCCAGCCCGACCGGATTTTTTTTCTTTTGTTCCTGCTGGTAGTTAGTCTCTTTCCTTTCAGACTTACTCATCATGTCGGAAAGATTTTTATGCACCTGCTGCAGTGCCACCATTGACGGCAGGATCTTCCCCGCCGGCCCGACAAGATCAAAAACATCTTTCGCTGAGTCAATGGATGGTTCAAGATATGGTTGACGCACCATTACCATAAGAATCAGTTCCGGTTTGTCTGCCGGCAGCAAGGCAAACATCATTCTGGTTCTGAGATATTCGCTATTTTTACCAACCGGCTGCAAAGAGAGATCCGGGACATCAACAAAAACTGAATCAAGTACCCCTTTCTGTCCTTGGGCCTTTAATAAACTCCATGTTTCAGCCAATGCCGGCTGCAACACCTGCCCATGTTCTTCACCGATCCCCTCATCCCTGGTTCCCGCACCATCAGGACCTCCCTGTCCATTACCTGCTGCAAAAGATCTGAAAAAATACTCGCGGGCACCATTCCGCTCCATAATGCGATCAAGCACATGCGGCAAGACCTGATGGCCACCATTTAACAGAGAGTTCAAGCCAATAAGTATCTGTATGGGCGTTGCTGTGGACGGCACGGTTCCCGTTCCACTTTCTGGTACAACAGCTTTTCTCCCAATCCCGCCAACATCAGGATGAATATCCTGCATCGAAAAATCCAGATCCGGTGCGGCACTCAAGCCCAACCGCTGCCACAAACGAAGTTCGCTTCCGCTATCAGAAGACCCTGCCGTGATGCTCCACGGGTAGCTCTGCTTTCCCTGCCGCCAATCAGCCTGAAGTAAAGCCGAGTCATGAAACAACTTACTGATTCCACAAGGAATAACCACAGGCTCCAACAAGATATTGGCAAAATTCTGTTTCTTATATTGATAAAATAAATTCGGATCGAAGGAAGGGAAATTTGCATTGGCAACGATTGCACCCGTTTCTGTCTCCATGAGAAGAGCTACAATCTCCGCATCCTCATGTACCGCACCAAGGGCTGTCACGTATTTTTCAAGAAATTCCTGTATCTTCAGGTCGATGGTCAGGACAAGATGCTGACCACTGATACCGGTCTTATAATGGCCTGCCAAATCGATCTGGGGAAAATCATCCCGACTGATGCTGGCCTGATCAAGGAGACGATTATAATAACGCTCCACCCCGGCCAATCCCATATTCCGATCCGCAAAACCAATCACATGAGCGGCAATACTTTTATACGGATAATAGCGAACCTGTTCCCGATGCAGAAAAACACCCGAAAGATGAAGATCCGCCACTGCCTTTTCTTCTTCCAGGCTAATATCTTTAGCCAACCAGATCCGCTGGTTATCCTTATCCAGACGGGCCAGCAGCTCTTGCTCATCCAGACCCAGAACTGTGGCAAGCTGCCCGGCACTGCCATGCACATCTTCCAGCTCTCTGGGTCTTACATAGAGAGAAACCCGATCAAGAGATAAGGCCAACTCCTTGAAGCTACGATCATAAATCGTCCCGCGTACATTTTTTTCCTTATCTGTCGCCTTCTCCTGCCCGGAAAATATCTTGTAAACAAAGCCTGTAAGCGCAGACCAAGGATGGTCCAGTGTCGAGGGCGCTAAGGACGGCGCAGGAGCGACCGCCTGCCTATACAGAGCAGCACCAGCTACAACTCCTGCGACAACAATCAGGGCAATTCCCAAAAATGCCAACCCGCTTCGCCCGCTTTTCTTTCCCCTCCGACGCGACTGGATGACCATCTTAGCTCTAGTTAAACTCTTATTTGTAAAGAATAATTTTGATCTTAGAATAATAGGAAGGATATAAGAATTCGTCAGGGAATACCCTGAGAAGGTCACTCCTATGCCACCCTTGACACAGGAGTAGTCCTGATCGTCCCCTAAAAGCGGGTAATCTGTTCTTTTCCAGGGACATAGAGCGCGAGCTGACTTGCCGCTATCTTATTGAGATACTCAGGAGAATAAAGACGGGCCCGCTCAGCCCTGAGCTTGATATGTTCATCCATAAGGACATAACGACCTTTTTCTGCATCCTCAACAACTAAAGCTAGCCGACCAGCAGAGGATGTCAGCCAGAAATTCACCATAAGAAGCAATGGACAGAAGAAGAGCAACACCTTCCCTACAGCCATCCACAATATTTTCGGACCGAGCACACTAAGAGCTTTTTGCCGCAATTGCTGGTGCATTGACGATGACATCATGGGACGGCTATATGCTTGGACAGATTGATTGATAAACATAGTACACTCCCTCCGTTGATTTCTAATAAAACAATACGATCAGGTTCAGACTCTCATTTCCTGGCCGCCACTCTCAATCGTGCACTACGCGCCCTGTAATTTGTCGCAATCTCAGCTGCTGTCGGCATTACAGGTTTGGAGGTAAGGATCTCCATATCGCCCTGTTCTCTAAATTTTCGTTTCACCAATCGATCTTCCAGAGAGTGAAAAGAAATCACACAAAACCTTGCCCCGGATCGAAGCAGTGACGGAGCATCATCAAGAATTCGGGCCAGATTCTCCAACTCCCCATTCACGGCGATTCGCAGGGCCTGAAACACCTTGGTGGCCACATGAATCTTCTCGGGATGAAAACGCCGGGGGATTGCCTTGGCCACAACAACTGCCAGTTGCCCAGAGCTTATGATCTTCTCTGGAAATCGGGACCGTACAATCTCTCTGGCAATCGGCCTGGCCTGCTTTTCATCACCATAATAAAAAAAAATGTCTGCCAGTTCTTCTTCAGTACACGTTGCAAGCAGCGATGCTGCCGTCACTTCCCGCCTGGTATCCATCCGCATATCAAGGGGTTCATCATGCCGGAAACTGAAGCCGCGGCCTCCCAGATCCAGTTGCAGGGAAGAAAGACCGATATCTATGAGGATACCATCCACCTGCTCGACTCCGAGCTCTGCCAAACCGGCACCGATCTCGGCAAAATTACGTCTGACAATGGTCAGACGGTCGCCAAAAGGCTGCAATCTGACCCGACTCCTGGCAATGGCATCTTCATCCCATTCAAAGGCAATGACCCGACCATCCGGTGCAGAGTGGCGTAAAATTGCCTCGGTGTGGCCGCCAAGACCTAATGTACCATCAACATATAATCCGCCTGAGCGGGGAGCGAGATAATGGAGAATCTCGGCGGGTAATACTGAACAATGAACAGATTCTTCCTGCTCCTCGGGCTCCATCAAAAAATACCCAATTTGGCCAGACTCTCCGTATAATCCCCAAAATTCTCCCGGGTGGCCTGATTTTCCATCTCCCAGGCCTCTTTGTCCCAGATCTCCACATAGTCGAGCATCCCGGTCAGCACTACATCCTTGACTATCCCGACCTCACTGCGCAGCGTGGGAGGAAGCAACACTCGACCCTGCTTGTCAGGTTGACACGGTGTTACCCCGGAGACCACCAGACGGATAAAACCAGTCAGCCCAGGCTGTTCACGACCATTGGTCAATAACTTATTTTCCAGAAGCTCCCATTGAGAGACAGGGAAGATGCGAAGATGAGCACCCCAACTGGTCACCATCAACTCTTCAGAATCATACTGCGCAAGGACGTCCCTGAATCTACTGGGGACATTCAATCGTCCTTTAATATCGAGCGCGTGTTCCGACCTGCCGCGAAATCTGCTGGCTGTTAAGTTGCTGTTTTCCATGGCCTCCCGCCACCCTTTTCCACCCCACTCCCTTCTTCACCACTTTACACCACTATATACCCTTTTATAGCAGGAGGAACCCACTTGTCAAGATTTTTTCCCAATTTTATAAAAAACGATTAGCTTCATGCAGTTAAAGGCAAAAAACACTATATAAAGTACAACACTGATCAAAATTACGCAACAGAAGACACATCATGGACATCACCCAAGAATTAATTCATGAATGACCTGTTTATCAAAAAAAGCATCCTACTGAAATCACGGCCTAAATTAAAAAACATTATTTTTGGTTTCAACAAAGAGGACAAAAAGAAAAAAACAAGGAGGAAAAGAAGAAGAAGTAATGACCTTCACAAAACTGGTCAGAGACAAAGCAAGAACGCTTAGCCCGCATTTCTCATTAGCCCAAAATTCCATCAAAAAATCATAACCGACGAACCAAATTTCCGTCCTTGAGGCCAAGATGACAGATGTCAGAGGCAAATGACCCATTTATCCAGTCATTTGTCCCTGACCCGTGCTGATTTTCGCTGAATTATCCATCAACAGGACGCACCTCTCCTGTTG
>Ga0180732_1000406_pt1 | contig 38318 bp, 33 predicted proteins | sample KR11_01MetaG_FD_148674 | JGI IMG/M metagenome (GOLD analysis project Ga0180732, IMG submission 148674) | Groundwater microbial communities from the Olkiluoto Island deep subsurface site, Finland - KR11_0.1 MetaG | ecosystem: Environmental > Aquatic > Deep subsurface > Groundwater | place...
AGAGATCGCTGAATACAACAGCTGGGATTTGATCGCCACTCGGGAGCTGTATGATGTCTGGAAGAAATATATAAATCTTGGTAATTTCTAATGTTATTGTTAAATTTTAACGCGCAAAAACACGATTCTTATAAATCGTGTTTTTTTATATTTGGCTTATTCAGTTTCAATTGCTGTTCCCAAAATCGCGTCTTTAATCACAAAATTAACCAGAGAGTAGGAAGCGAAAATCACCACCAGTCCGATGGCGGCCCAGACAATAATATTTTTTCCTTTCGTAATCTGCTCGGCATTGCCGGCGGCTGTCATCCATGTAAAGCCGCCGTAGATGAACATTACCAGAGCGATTGAGCCGACTATGCCCAGCGCGGCTTTGATGACTTGGCCGATAAGCACAGGAATATCTTTGCTTGTTTGATCGCCGGTGAGGGGGTTGGTGAGGCAGACTTCGCAACCAGCTGGGTCGGCTGTACCGCTCGTACAACATGCGGCATCAACAGAAATATAAGGAAATAATAATAGTAAAAGAAATAATATAAATATGCTTTTCATAATAATTGATGTTATATTAATTTGATCTAAACCTAATAACATTATAGCAAAAAGAAAAGGGAATAACAACCATGCTATTCCCTTTAAAAATTTTATAAAATCGCAAACTACATAAGTCTCTGCGATTTGACAGTTATTGTTTCGCCTTTAGGCGCCTTGGCTTTGAAAAAGTTGCCACGCCCTCCGGTATATTTGTTTATTCTTTCATAATAATCGGAATGTTCAACCCATTTTCCTCCTTCCCATAGTTGAAAGTTTATTCCAGTTATTATAATTTTGTCTCCAAAATTGACATCTTTTCCGGCTTCAGCTATTTTTATCTCATTATCTTGGCCAGTATAACTTTGCTCAAAGACCGTTTGCCATGTTTTCTCTTCGCCGTTATCGCCGGGGCTTTTATCATCATCTTCATCTTCTAAGAAATAATCTCGTAAACTATGTTTCCACCCATTAACAATAGGATTATTCCACGGAGTATTTAATGAAGGAGATTTGGCCACAATACCTTCAGCTTTCTTTGCGATAGTTTCAAGATAGTATTTTGCATCTTGTTTATCACTTAAACTTGTTTCATGATTATTAATAATCGCAAGAGCTTTAGCATAATTTATTTCTTTATCAGGGGTTTTCATCATTTCTGTAAGCTGCTGCTCTATGATTATTTGATTAGCTACATTTAACGCGGCTTTAATGTTGCGCTCATGAGGGTTAACCGCGCCAAAAAGCTGCAGAGAGCCATAACTCAAAGAAGTAAAAAGAAATAACACCATAATTGACCATAATATTTTATAGGACCATCTTTCATGCCATATTTTTCCTCTATCAAAAATAAATGACAATGCAACTAGACAAGCATTAAAAATTAAAAAAGATCCAATACCCGCCATGTCAGAATATTTTGCGCACTTTACCAAATTTATGCCAGTAAATATATACCATGCATAAATACCGTTAGAAAGAACAAGCAAATACACTATTGGAATTGCAAGTTTATTTTGTAGTTGTGACTTCCAGTAAGCAATCATTACTATGCTTATAATGATACCTGCTTGAATCCCGAATAGCGCAAGATAAGTTGAATTTTCCCAGCCAGGTTTTAAGTATATAACAGCCGCTAATGTCGCGCCAATGATTGTGGCCGTCCACATTCCTGCTGACTGCCACCATTTAGTAGGCTTGAACATCCAACGATTTACTACAAACCAACCAAGACCAAAAATCATAAAAATTATAATTGTGGCGGTTATAGTTGCATATATGTTTGTCCCGCCAGATGTTCCTGTTACTATATTTTGGATTTTTGTTGTTACCCAAGGCAAAAATGTCCAAAAAAGAAAAATGGCAGCACCATATGTTGCTATGGTTTTTAATGTTATTTCCCAGCTAAACTGTTTAAGATATAGCTTATCCGCAATAATAAATAACGGAATACCTAACAACATCCAAGATAAAATAATTTCTATATTCATTACAATCTCCTTTCAGTTATATGCTTCACAAAAAGATCATTGTTCAAATTAGAATTTTTCGGCTCTATCAATTTTTGCAATCCTTCACGCGCTTTATTTCTTAGATTAAATTCTCTTTGTTTTTTTTCAATTAATTCATCTGGAAAAAGAGTGCCTGCGATCCCTCTCAAGCGAGAAATTTGTTTCGGTTTAACGCCAATTTTTGGTTTTTCTTTGGAGAATACAATTATCATTTCTGCCGGCTCAAAGCTAAAATCATTTTTCTCTAATTTCACTGTCATAAAATTAGTAAGAAAATCAGGATATTTAACCTCAAAGTTGATAACAACGCTTTGGTCAATTTGCAACAATGTTGGCTGTGTTTCGCTACCAAGCCAATATTTTTCCGTTTCGCTCGAAAGCGTAAAAGTAATGATATCATCCAAAAAAATAACTGTATTTTTTCCTAATTTAGGACTTTTTAATATCATCCCTTTTGGCTGTATGGATACCCATCCTTTCTCGGCTACAACTGTAGACGGAGAAACAACTGCGTTACTAAGACTACCCGCGATTTCAATTTTTATTTTTGTCTTTTCTTGTAAAATTGTTTCATTAAGAAAAAGCCAGCAAAACAAAGCAATAATAATAATTATTATTACCGTTGCTATTACTATTGGTATAATATATTTTTTCATCTTTTCCTCCTCATAAATCCCTTAAGAATATCCAATAACTCTTTAAAGAAAAACACTCTCTCAACTACTCTTCCTGTATCAGATATACCGCTCTTGCCTTTGATTAATCCCATAAATTCTCCTGGTAGCGCATATATAAATAGCGCTACAAAGGCAATTATCCAATCAATAATATCTAGTAAGTGGTGTTTACTGGCTAATGCTTCATTGCTAAATGGAATATTCCATTTACCTTCAAAATTAGCTGTATTATAACCAAAAAATTCTATCGCATTAATAGATTTTCCTACATCCATAGCAGTATTTTCGTCTCCTGGCATAAATATTCCAACTAATCCAATTATTGTATGATACAAGATAGCAATGAGAGCAAAAGACAGAGGGAAAGTTGGATAAAAATTAACCAACTTTTCCCAGTTAATTGTTTTCTTTTCTTCTTTCTCTTCTATTATTAATTGGTAAGTAAGCTCTTCTAACAAGTAAAATGTTAGTCCGACAAATAAGAAATATTTTGTGGCAAATAACAACGAATTAGTTAGAAAAGACGGAAAAAAGTAACTAAACAAAATAATTCCGCATAAGAACCCTGTTCCTAATAAAAATTTGGGGACAGCTACCTTAAACAGGATCGCGCCAATAATTATTCCAAGTGAAATGCTGGCATAACTTCCGTTAGCATAATTCAAGAATATCCATCCGATAACAAAAATGGGCACAGCTTTTGCTAAATATTTAAGTATTGACTTAAATTTGTTTTTTACATTATATCTTGCGCACCTGTAAATTTTTGTTAACCCTTTGCCCATATCAGGCAAAAGCTTAACGGAATCAAAAGCTTCTGCTGGAGAACCATCAATTTGTACTCGAATTGTAATTGTTTTTTCAACTTGATCAAGCGATACATTATGCGTATAATGTGTTTTTCCATCTTCACCTGTTGCGGCGTTTAATAGAAGATTAAAGTCATCATCATAAAATGAAATTGGACAATTAGTTTTAATCTTTCCATTAGTTCCTATTACTAAAGCTTCAAAAGTTACATTGATTCGGTTGCTGACAATTTTTACTTTGCCATGTATAAGACGAATTTTTTCCGTCTTTACATTTTTTTCCTTTTTTTCCTTTTTTTCAGTCATATTTTCCTCCTCTTGCCATCCGGCAAATAAAATATTAAATTGTCAAGGTCCGAATAGACCTTTTTTTTGTTTGTTTTCGCGCTCGTTTTCGCGCTTGATCGGCTAAAATATCAGGCAATCAAACAACAGCGCGACTTAAGGCCTTTAATAAAACATAGTAGCATAAAACAAAAAAACCGTCAAGCGTGAGACGGATTTTTTATCTAATATTAAATAATATCTTTAATATTTTTTACTATACTTTTTTACTTTGGCTATTAAAAAGTTTTCAACTTGTTGAAAATCAACATTGTTATTATTTTTAAACATAATCGGCTCTTTTTCTATGTCATCAAAATAAACCAAACTTTTCAAGATTAAATTCGCGTCTAATTCAGGCATAATTTTGTTGGCTTTTTTAATCAGCTTGTCCAATGGGATTATTTTCAAAATAAAATACAAATCAATATAGTCTTTGCTGCTTGCCCTGCCGGCGATAGCTGATAATTTCATACAGCCGATATCCGCGGCAGAAGCTATTCTTATATTTTTTTCATCAATCAATTTTTCGCTTAATTTATATTTATAAGTAAAGAAGCTTAATTTAATATTGCCGTTAATAAATACGGATAAAGTATTTTTTTCTTCCTGGGTTTTTAAAATTTTACGCCCTTTAAAAATTTCTTTAATTTTATTAAACAATTTTTTAGTATCAATATCTTTAGGGCAAAAAAAATCAAAATCAATGCTGTCGCGATGCCCGATTTGCAAAGCAAGCGCTGTCCCGCCGGCTAAATAAAAGTCCTTTTTAAAAGCATTTAACAGAGGCAGGATGGACAATCTTTTTTTGTCTAAAATATTATAAAACATATTTATTTAATCCTTTTATTTTTAGCCGGCTTGACATTAAAAATAATTGACCAATAATTTAATGATTTTTTGCTCCAGTCGCCCGGCAAAGTATTAACAATGGCGTTTTTTATTTCTTGCTTTGAATATTTCGCAAAAAGCCAAGCAGTCGCTTTTTGAGATCCAAAATTAAGGACATTCGCGATGATCCTTTTTTTATTCTTTTTCAGGTCTAATTTATTTGTGTTATACGACCATAAAAATGGCTTTACGCATTTTGGTATCATATTAATATTTTCGCATAAAATAATTAAAAAAGCAATGACAGTGAACAGTTGCATGAAGCTCTTCGCGATTGCGGAGAAATAATAAATAAAACATTGCGTTAGCAAGGGCGAACCCTTGTAATATTTTATGGCTTGTGATAAGATATAGAAAATAAATAACCGCCTATAATATAATCTTCGCCTTAAGGCGGGCGAAGAGCTTCCCCACGGGGAGGTTATAAGGGCTTTTTTTATTGGTTACATAAATTAAAAAAATAAATTAACCAATTTAAATCAGCGTAAATTTATATGGAAGAGCAAAAAGAAAATAATAAAACAAAAACAGCCGGCGAGAAAAATTTTGCCGAATTATTAAATGACGAGATTATTAAAATTCCGCAACAAGGAGACATAATCTCCGGCGAAGTGCTGTCTGCTTCAAAGGCGGAAGTCCGGCTTGATATTAATGGAATAATGACAGGAGTGGTGCGCGGTCAGGAGCTTTACCACGAAGCGGAAGAGTATGCCAACTTAAAGCCGGGAGATAAAATTGAAGCTACTGTAATAGAAGAAGACAATGAAAATGGCGAATTGGAATTATCTTTCAGGCACGCGGGCCAGCAAAAAGCATGGGGCAATTTGATTGATTCTTTTAAAAACAAAACAGACATTAAAGTCAAAGTTGATGACGCCAACAAAGGCGGGCTGGTGATAAGCTATGCCCAAATTGTTGGTTTTTTGCCTGTTTCCCAATTAGCTCCTGAAAATTATCCCCGGATCAGCGGCGGAGACAGGGGGAAAATTTTGGAAAAACTTAAGTCGTTTATCGGCAAAGATATGAAAGTAAGGGTCATAAACATAGAAGAACAAGAGGGAAAAGTTGTGGTGAGCGAAAGAAAGGCGTGGCAGGAAAAGCAAAAAGATGTAATTTCCAAATATAAAGTCGGCGGCTTGGTGGAAGGCAGAATCGCCGCCATGACAAGCTTTGGAGTCTTTGTGAGTTTTGACAAAAATTTGGAAGGACTGATACATATTTCCGAGCTGGCGTGGCAAAGGATTGACAACCCGGCGGATTTATTTAAAGTCGGCGACCAGATTAAAGCGGAAATTATTTCCATTGACGGATCAAAAATATTTTTGTCAGCCAAGCGGCTGATTAAAGATCCGTGGAAGAATGTCGCCAAAAAATACAAAGAGGGCCAAACCGTTGACGGCGAAATACTTAAGGTTAATCCATTCGGCTTGTTTGTCAAGCTGGACGCGGACATCCACGGGCTGTCGCATATCAGCCAGCTGAATTTGGCGCCAGGCCAGAAGATTCACGATGTTTTCAAGCAAGGCGGCAAACAGAAATTTATTATCGCTTCCATAGATGCTGAAAATCATCGCCTTGGCTTGGTAATACCGGATGGCAAAACAAAGAAACACGAAAACACTGAAACACGAAAACACGAAAACACTGAAAACACGAAAACACGAAAACACAAAAACACTGAAAACACGAAAACACAAAAACACGAAAACACAAAAACACAAAAACAAGAAGGCAAGAAAGAGGAAAAGGAAGAAGAAAAAGATAAAGACAAAGACAAGAAAATTAAAAAGAAAGACGGTAAAGAGAAAAAGGAAGATAAGAAAAATAAAAATAGTGATAAAGACAAAAAAGAAGTTAGCGAGAAAAGTGCAGTAAAGAAAAGCGAAAAAACTGAAACAGACAATAAATAAAAAGTTTAAATATCAAAAACTCCGTTATAAAGCCGGGGTTTTTGATTTGCTTAAAACATAATAATATTATATAATCAAAACATCCTTGATAAATAATAAACCTTAATAATTATTCGCATTATTCGTAATTTGCGGTATTCGCATATAATTTGTAGATTCGCATTATATTTTTATGAAAAACTTGATTAAAAATTTTTTAATATTTTTTATCGTATTTTTGGCGATTGCCGCTTTATTCAGCGCGTTTGGAGGAGGCGCTCCAAAAGAGGAAAAAGTCGGCATTGAGATGCTGATCAGCCAAATCAACAATGGCGAAGTCGGGAGCATTGTTATAGAAGGAGATGAGCTGAAAGTGGCTTTGACAAGCGGAGAAAGCGAAACAGTAAAAAAAGAAACCGGAGAAACATTATCCGAACTGTTGAATAATTTTGGAGTGGAAAAAGAAAAATTAGCCAATATCAAAATTGAAGTCAAGGATGAGTCAGGGCTTGATTTTTGGCTCACTTCCATACTGCCGTTTTTGCTGCCGTTTTTGCTGATCGGCTTTTTTATTTATTTTATGATGCGCGGGGTGCAAGGCGCGAATACGCGCGCTATGATGTTCGGCCAGTCCCAGGCAAAGGAATTCAGCAAAGACACCAAAGACAAGACAACTTTCAAAGATGTTGCCGGAGTAAAAGAAGCCAAGGAAGAGCTGAAAGAAGTGGTTGAATTTTTAAAGCAGCCGAAGAAATTTCTTGAGCTTGGCGCCCGCATTCCCAGAGGCGTTCTGCTCTTGGGCAGCCCCGGCACCGGAAAAACTCTTCTTGCCAGAGCAACGGCAGGCGAAGCGGAAGTGCCTTTTTTCAGCATTTCCGGATCGGAATTCGTGGAAATGTTTGTCGGCGTGGGAGCGTCGCGCGTCCGGGATTTATTCAAGAAAGCCAAGAAGAACGCGCCCTGCATTATTTTTATTGACGAAATAGACGCTGTGGGCCGCAAGCGCGGCGCCGGACTGGGAGGATCGCATGATGAAAGAGAGCAGACATTGAATCAAATTTTAGTTGAAATGGACGGCTTTGAGCCGAACACCAATGTAATCGTCATGGCCGCCACCAACAGGCCGGATGTTTTGGATATAGCCTTGCTCCGCCCGGGCAGGTTTGACCGCCGGATAACATTAGACGAGCCGGATATTGCCGACCGAGAAGCCATACTGAAAGTCCATGCCCGCAAGAAGCCGCTGGCCAAGGAAGTGAGCTTGAGGAGAATCGCGGAAAGGACCCCGGGATTCAGCGGAGCGGATTTATCCAATTTGCTTAATGAAGCCGCGATACTGGCGGCCAGAAGAAACAAAAAAATAATTGAAATGGATGAGTTATTTGAATCAATTGAAAGAGTTATGCTGGGGCCGGAAAGAAGAAGCCGGATTTTGACCGAGAGAGAAAAGAAAATCACCGCCTACCATGAGGCGGGCCACGCTTTGGTGGCGCATTATTCTCCGCGCATCGATCCGGTGCAAAAAATTTCCATTATTGCCCGCGGGCAGGCAGGCGGCTATACCATAAAATTGCCTATCGCCGACAAGCACATGTATACCAAGCAGGAATTTATTGAGGAAATAGCGGTTCTCTTGGCCGGCTATATGGCGGAAGAAGAAGTTTTTAACGAGATTACCACCGGAGCCACTTCTGATTTGCGCCGCGCCACCGGCTTGGCGCGAAAGCTTATCACCGACTATGGCATGTCGGAAACTCTTGGCCCCCGCACTTTCGGGGAAAAAGAAGAGATGATATTTTTAGGCCGCGAAATACACGAGCAAAGGGATTACAGCGAAAAAATAGCCGAGAAAATAGACACTGAAATATCCGCCTTCATAGACCAGGCGTCGCACAAGGCAAAAGGCATAATCAAAGAGCAAAGAAAAGATTTGGAAAAAATCGTCAAAGCCCTTTTAGAAAAAGAAACATTGGAAAGGGATGAGTTTGAGAAGATAGTCGGGGCAAAGAAAATAAATAATTAAAATATTGTATAGTTAGCGGGTTAACGAGTTATTGTTTAAAGTTTAATTAACTCGTTAACTCTTTAATTCGTTAACTAAGCAATAAATAATATTTTAATTATTTATAAGTTATACGTTACGCAAAGTTTTGTGTTATAATATGAATATAATTTTTAACAAGTATAAATTTTATGTTTTACAGAAAAATTTTAAAACAATCTTTGGAAATAAATTGGCGCAATAAATATTTGTGGTTTTTCGGGCTATTCGCGGTTTTGCTCGGCGCCGGAGGAGAATATGAAGTCCTGTTCCGCGGCTTAACCGGAGATATGAATCAGGGCTTTTTGCAAAGCGCGGGCAGAATTATCCAAACAGGATTATTCAGCAAAAGCGCTTTAACGAACATCGGGTTTTTAATAGCCAATGACGCGGCTCATTTCGCGATTCTTCTGCTGGCCGGATTGATAATCCTTGCCCTGTTCTGCTTTTTGGTTTTTACGGCGATCGTATCGCAGGCGGCGATAGTCAACAATTCAGCCGCCATTATCAAGGGAAAGCATAAGGCCAAGCTCGGCGTTAAAGATGGGGCGCTAAGCGGCATAAAAAACTTTTGGCCGGTGTTCGGATTAAACGCGATAGCCAAATTGGCTGTATTTTTGGCTTTTTTCTTTGTTAGTTTGCCTGTTATTTTGACTGCCAATCAAGCTGCCGCGCCAATCGCCAATTCAGTTTATTTTATTATTTTTATAATTTTAATTCCTCTTGCCATAGTTTTTTCCTTTATTATCAAATACGCCGTGGCTTATGTTGTTATCAGCGGCAGCGGCTTTAAAGCGTCAATTAAAAATGGCTGGGAATTGTTTGTTAAAAATTGGCTGGTAAGCGTAGAAATGGCTTTTATTTTGTTCATGATAAATTTATTGGCCGGCTTGGCTTTGGGGCTGGCAATATTAACTTTGGCCATACCGTTTGTTTTGATGGCTTTTATTTTTTATAAATTTTTCGCCGCCGTCGGATTCGGGCTGATAGTGGTCTTGGGATTCATTTTTATTTTGCTTGCCATTATTTTAACCGGGGCATGCTTGGCGTCTTTTCAAATATCATCATGGACTTCTTTATTTATCGCGCTTGCCGGCAAGGGCGGGACCAGCAAGATCGCAAGAATGGCGGAGCGCGTAAGGCGCAAAATATAACGCGTAACGATTCTATTAAATTATTTGATAGATACTTGTTGATGATATGTATTTGCGCCTCAGCTCAGCTGTGGCGCGATATTTTTTAATTCATCATTCTTTCCGCATTTACAATTATAGTTATACTAAAAATTACAGTTAATGCAATAATGGTAAAACCATGATAATTGAAATGGGGTTAATTCAGTAAGTTAAAATTTTTCTTGATAAGAAAGAATTCTTTGGCGGGGGATATATTATTAGGAAGTATTAGACTAAAAAAACTGAATTTGTATAATTTGCGTCAGTTGATTGACGGAAATTAGATTATTTATTAATATTGGGAATATAAATCCCATTATTCTTATAAATATTGGGATTGGCATCTATAATATTTACAAAAAAATTATGCTTAAAAGATTTTACAATTTAGAAAAAATGATTAAGCATGGCAAAGTGCTTATTATTTATGGTCCGCGAAGAGTTGGAAAGACTATTCTGTTAGAAGAATTTTTAAACAAAACAGATCTAAAATACAAGCTTGATTCTGGAGATAATATCAAAACACAGCAAATTCTAAGCTCTCAGGATTTTTCCCAAATTATAGAATACGCTTCGGGGTATGATCTAATAGCGATTGACGAAGCTCAGCAAATTCCTAATATTGGAATGGGATTAAAAATTTTAGTTGATCAAGTTCCAAATCTTAGAATAATCGCCACAGGATCATCGTCTTTTTATTTATCGCAATATATTGGCGAACCTCTTACTGGCAGAAAAAGGACAATTATTTTATATCCGCTTTCTCAGATGGAGCTTTTGGAAAAATATAATAAATATGAGTTAAAGGAAAATTTAGAAAAATTTTTAGTTTTCGGGACTTATCCTGAAATAGTTATAGCTGAAACGCAAAAAAATAAAATTATGGTCTTGGAGGAAATAATCAATTCTTATTTATTAAAAGATGTTTTGGCCATTGATAAAATCAAAAATTCCAGCCAATTATTAAAATTGTTAAAATTATTGGCGTTTCAAGTCGGCAGCGAAGTTTCGTTTAATGAATTAGCGACCCAAGTGAAATTAGATGTCAAAACAGTTGAGAGATATTTAGATATTTTAGAAAAAGCGTTTGTTATCAAATATTTAAGCAGTTTCAGCCGCAATTTAAGAAAAGAGATTTTTCGCAAAGGTAAAGTTTATTTTTATGACAATGGTATTCGCAATGCGATAATTGAAAATTTTAATTCATTGGAAAATAGAAACGATGTCGGCGCGCTATGGGAAAATTTTATCGTAATGGAAAGAATAAAAAAGCAAGCTTATCAGCCGATTTATTCCAGCAATTATTTTTGGCGGACTTATGATCAAAAAGAGATTGACTGGGTGGAAGAAAGGGATGGAAAATTGTTCGGCTATGAAATTAAATGGGGCAATAAAAAACGCAAAGAGCCAAAACTTTGGAAAGAGACCTATTCTAACGCCGAATTTAAAAGAATAAATAAAGAAAATTATTTAGAATTTATAATTTGAGAATCTAAAAACCAATCTTATGCAAAACCAACCGCAAAACCTGAATCAAGATTCGGGGCAAAATCAAGATCAAGAGCAATAGCCCAAGAAAGAGCGCTTTTCTTTGATGACAATCAAAACGCTTTTAGTCGTTTTGATTTTCACCGCGCTGGGGATGATTATTATCGGCGGCGGCGTGATAATTATGAAATATCATAATAGCGCGGTAAATAATAAAACAGTAAAGCCGGCTAATTAAGAAGTTGAAAATTATTACAATTTTTTAGAAAAGAAATGCGCCGGCAGCAGTTGCTGTTTGTCTTCTCTAAAAGTAATGCGAGAGAATAATTATAAGGAGGCGGATGAAAATTATAAATGTCCAAATGGATTTAAGACAAGCGGATTAAGATGTGAAAGTTCTTTAAGCTGGTGCGAGCCGAAGGAAAAGATTGAAATAGATCCAATGTTTTATTGTGATTCAAAAGAAGATTGTATTCTTATAAATTTTGACTGCAGTTCTTGTGATTGTGATTTAAAAGCAGTTAATAAAAATTATAAAAAAGAAATTTGCAAAAATTACACATTTTAAATTCATAGATTTATAAAATTAGTAAAAAACCAAGCGGCTAAGTTGATATTTCTGATTTTATACAGTAAAATGACTGTGGTGAACAAAAAAGAGTGTTTTTCTTCAGAATAAATAGTTTGTGTTATGAGTTAAGATTTATGCGTTACGCGTTATGCGTTACGCGCTATACATTTATGCCTGACAACAAAAAAGCACAATCAATTGAAGATTTAATTTTTTCTTCGGAAAATTATTCCGATGAAGATGAAAACGCCCAGCAAAAATTTTCCAAAAAGCAGAATGAAATAAACAAAAAAGACATTGAGCGGATAACCATGCAAAAAGCGGCCAGCCAAGGGCTTCCTTATATCGGCCTGGTCGGTTTCGCCATAAGCCTTGACGCTCTGTCTGTCATCAGCGAAGCCGAGGCGATCAGGCTTTCCGCTGTTTGCTTTTATTATGACGGAGAAAAAATACGCATTGGCTCAACCAATCCGGAAAACATTGAAATTAAAAATTTGTTGGATAAATTAAAAGAAAAATATCATTGCCAAGGGACGCTTTATTTGATTTCTGAAAATAGCTTGAATTTTGCTTTCATCCTTTACAAAAATATACCGAATAAGCGCGTGGAAATCAAAGGGGTTCAGGTGACAGAAGAAGAATTAAGCAAGCACAGCGAAAAATTTTCCAGCTTTAAGGATTTGCAGGAGCAGATAAATAAAGCTGAATTGACTGAAATGGTATCCATGATATTGGCGGCGGCAATCAAAGCAAACGCTTCCGACATTCATATAGAAGGAGAAGAAAAAGCTATCAAAGTAAGATTCAGAGTGGATGGCATATTGCATGACTCGGCTGTTTTAGGCAAGGAAGCTTGGAAAAGGCTCATATCGCGCATGAAAATGCTGGCTGGCGTGAAAATTAATGTTTCAGACAGGCCGCAGGACGGCAGAGTGTCAATTTATTTGAAAAACGAGCGCATTGACATCAGGGCGTCTTTTCTGCCCACATCTTATGGCGAAAGCGTGGTTATGCGCTTGCTCCGCTCCAGCACAGTTAGATTGGAGTTTGAAGAGCTGGGCATTCGCGGGCAGGCGTTTAAGCAATTAGAGCGGGAAATCCTCCGCCCTAACGGCATGATTGTCACAACAGGCCCGACCGGATCAGGCAAAACAACAACGCTTTACGCTATTTTAAAAAAACTTAACAATCAGGAAACCAAAATAATAACCATTGAAGATCCGATTGAATATCAGATGGACGGAGTTAACCAGTCGCAAATCAGCGATAAATACACTTTTGCCAAAGGGCTTCGCTCAATTGTGCGCCAGGATCCTGATATTATTTTAGTCGGCGAAATCCGCGATCTGGAAACGGCTGAAATAGCCATTCAGGCCGCTCTCACCGGGCATCTGGTTTTGTCTACCATACATACGAACGACGCGGCAGGCACGGTTCCAAGATTTTTATCAATGGGCGCCAAGCCGTTTTTGCTCGCGCCTTCCATCAACGCGGTAGTCGGCCAGCGCTTGGTCAGAAAAATTTGCGGTAAATGCAAAAAAGAAGCGAAAATCAGTCCGGAAACAATGGATAGGATAAAAGAAAATTTTGATCAGCTGCCGCCGGAAGAAAAAAAAGCGCTGAAAGGCAAAATTTCGGATTTAAAATTTTATGAAGCGGACGGATGCCAAAAGTGCCAAGGCATCGGCTATCGCGGCAGAATCGGCATTTATGAAATTATGATAATGAGCAGCGAGCTGGAAAAGATAATTTTATCCGGCAATGTAAGCGAGTATGATATGCGAGCCGCGGCGGCAAAAAACGGAATGGTTACCATGGCGCAAGACGGCCTGCTTAAAGCGCTGGACGGCATCACCAGCGTTGACGAAGTGTTTAGAGTAGCGAAATAAGTAAGTAAGAAGGCAGAAGTAAGAAGTAAGAAGTTTATGGATAATAAATTCAAATTATCAAGATGTATAAATATCCAATATCCAATACGCAATGTTCATTCAATACTCAATAAAATAATAATCAATAAAATTAAATATTGAATATTGAGCGTTGAATGAATGTTGAATATTGAGAATTGAATATTAAATTAAAATTCATTAAAGAAGGAATAAAAGTAAAAATTAGTTATTTTAATTTCTAACTTCTTACTTCTGCCTTCTTACTTAATATTCATGATTAACAAAAATTTCACCAAAAAATTAAAACAAGATTTTGAAAAGCACGCGGCTGAAAGGAGGCAGATCATCAGCTTGTCAAACATCGCGCTGTATGATTCAAAAAGGGCGATTTTTTCCCTGCACCGAGGCGATGTCAAAAAAGCGCAAGACAGTTTGTTGGAAATAGAAAAAATTTTAAAAAAACTGGAAACAAAATTCGGCCGCGCGAGAATTTTTGAGGAAGGAGCGTACAAAGCGGGCGCGGAAGAATACGCGGAAGCGAAATTCTTCAGCTTGTTTTTGGCAGGCAAAAAGGTTGATAAAATCAAAGAGGTTAATTTGAATTTTGACAGCTGTTTGGGCGGCTTATGCGATTTTACCGGCGAGCTGACAAGGCGCGCGATTAACATGGCCGCGGCCGGCGACATAAAAGAAGTTGAAAAAATAAAAAAAGTTATCAACGATATTTTAGCCGAGCTGGTTGAGTTTAACATGGCCGGATATTTGCGCACCAAATACGACCAGGCAAAAGGCAATTTAAGAAAAATTGAGCAGATTGATTATGAGATTAAGATAAGGCGTTAGTCAAATAGTTGATTAGGGATTAGTTAATTAGGTGTTCAGGGAAGTGTTTTCTACCGACCCCGCCTTTAGCGGGGGTCGGGTTTTTGAAGCTTTAGCTTCGTTGAAATTAGCGGCTAAAGCCGCTATAACCCGGCCTGAAGGCCGGTAGAAGATAAAATTTTTTATGCAAAAAACCAAAAGACCGAAAAATTATTATCTGGCGGCCGCGGTAATGGTCGGATATATCATAGGGGTTGGCATGTTTGGCCTTCCCTTTCTTGTTTCACGGGCCGGACTTTTGAGCTTTATTATTTTAATCGCTGTTTTAGGCCTGGTTCAATATTTGCTGCATCTTATCTACGCCAACTTAATCGTGGTTACCGAAGGATACCACAGAATGCCCGGATACGCGGAAATTTATTTGGGGCGCCGGGGCAAGATTATTGTTTTCATAGCCAAATTAGTCGGCAATTGCGGGGCTTTGCTCGCTTACATTATTATTACCGGCATTTTTTTAAACCAGCTTTTAGAACCGCGCTTCGGCGGCAATGAATTTATATACGCCAGCATTTTATTTTTTGTAGAAGCCATTATAGTGTTTTTCGGCACCAAGATGATTGCCAAAACAGAGCTTGTTATGTCCGGCTTGCTGATTTTAGTCGTAGCTTTAATCGCCGTGAAAGGATACGGGGCGGCTGAGCCGTCCAATTATTTTTTAATTGATTGGAAATATATTCTGCTGCCTTACGGGGCAATGCTTTTCGCGCTTGATGGAGGCGGGTCGCTTCCCATTGTCGCCAAGCTGCTTGGCAGAAATAAAAAGAGCATAAAAAGCATTGTTAGAATCGGGACTTTTCTGCCCGTAATAATAATATCAATTTTTACTTTAGTGGTTGTTGGAATTTCCGGCAGCCAAACCACGCCGGACGCGCTTACCGGCGCCGGGCTGATCATAAACAATGGCGTAATATTTTTTTCCTTGATATTCGGAGTGCTTACCATGGTAACCTCTTTTCTCCTGGTGGCGCAATCCATTAAAGAAACCCTGCGGTGGGATTTCAAAGTCAATAAATATTCCGCCTGGGCGATAGCTGTTTTTGCTCCGTATATTCTTTATGTTTTAGGCATGAAAAATTTAATTGATGTAATCAGCTTTGCCGGAGCAATAGCCGGCGGGACAAGCGCCATAATTTTAATCTTAATATTCATAAAATTAAGCAAGCAGAAAAACAAGCTTATTTTATTTAAGCGCAAGCCAAAAAAAGCGCTGGCTTATTTTTTAATTCTGATGTTCGCGGGAGGCATATTGTATGAGGTTTTTTATTTTTTGACGCGGTAAATATAATGCGAATCCGCAAATTTATGCAAATACTACAGATTGCAAATAATACGAATAATAATTTCTCGTCCGCCTCGCCGCAGTCTCCTGAAAGGGACTGCGGCGAATAAGCAGGCAAATCGTCGCAGTCCTCTGCGGAGAGACTGCTGCGAGGCGGAAGATTCGCATTATTGAATTGATATGAAAATAGCAATTATTTCCGATATTCATGACAATTTAGTAAATTTGGAAAAATGCTTAAATTGGTGCGGGCGGAATAATATCAAAGAAATTATTTGCTGCGGGGATGTGACGAATAGCGATACTTTAGAATTTTTGTCTGAAAATTTTTCCGGCAGGATTCATTTAGTGCGCGGCAATATTGAACTTTTTCCTGAAAGCGAGCCGGAAACATATAGTAATATAAATTATCACGGACGTATCGCCAGAATTAAATTTAACGAAACACAAGTTGGGATTTGCCATGAGCCGTATTTAATAGACTATGTTTTTAAAAAAGGCGGATGTGATATTATTTTTTATGGCCATACGCATGAGCCGTGGGAAGACCGGAAAAATGGAGCCAGATTAATTAACCCGGGAACTTTGGGAGCAATGTTTTCCAAAGCGACTTTTGCCGTTTGGGACACAAAAAGCGGGAACATTGAATTAAAAATTTTGGAAATCATATAATTCAAATCTACAAATTATTATTCAAATGCTTCAAATGATAATTATCAAAATAATTTGAATAAAAATCATTTGAAGCATTTGAATGAATTTGAGGATTTGAATTATACTCGTATGGATAACAAAATTAAAAAAACAGCTATTGCGGCCGCGAAAAAAGCAGGTAAATTTGCTTTAGGAGAATATAAAAATTTTGATCGCAGGACAATAAAATTAAAAACGCGCCATGATATCGTGACTAAAGCTGATTTGGCTTCAGAAAAGATTATAATCAATACGATAAAGAAAAATTTTCCAGAGCATAGAATTTTATCTGAAGAAGCGGGCCAGACAAAAAACAAGTCTGATTATTTATGGATTATTGATCCGATTGACGGCACAACTAATTTTTCCATGCATAATCCCCTTTGGTCCATATCAATAGCATTGGCTTTTAAGCAAGAGATCGTTTTAGGCGTTATTTACGCGCCTTGCCCAGATGAATTGTTTATAGCAGAAAAGGGCAAGGGAGTAAAATTAAATAATAAAAAAATTAAAGTATCAAAAGTAAAAGCGGGAAAAGTTTTAAATGCTTTTTGCCACAGCAGCAGGAAAAAAGACATTCAAAAGGCGATTAAATATTTTAGCTATCAAAAATTGCACGGTTTGGACTGCAGGCAGATGGGAAGCGCCGCCATTGAACTGGCTTATATTGCTTGTGGACGGATAGAATCAATTGTCATACCCGGAGCTAATTCATGGGATGTGGCAGCTGGCGCGTTAATGGTCCGAGAAGCGGGCGGTATAGTGACGGATTTTTCAGGCAATCCGTGGAAAATAGACAGCGCGGATATTGCTGCCAGCAACGGGCTTGCGCATAAGGATATATTAAATATAATAAAAAGGATTTAGGCATTTATTTTTTTATATGAGCAATGTTTTAAATAAAAAACAACAGCAAAAGCTGTCGCATATCGCGCGGACTTCAGTGGAAAATTATATTCGCAGCGGCGTTAAGCCGGAATTTAATGGTATAGACGAAAGATTGAAATTAAAGCAAGGCGCGTTTGTTACTCTGCGTAAACAGGGAAAATTGCGCGGCTGTATCGGGCAGATTATTCCTTCAGGAAAAGCATTGTGGCAAGTTGTAAGAGATATGGCAGTTGCGGCGGCTGTTGAAGATAATCGTTTTCTCCCGGTAAGAGCCGAAGAATTAGAAGAATTGAAATATGAAATTAGCGTTTTGTCAGCGCCGCGCAAAATAAATAATTGGCAGGGCATAGAGCTTGGCAAGCATGGGGTAATAATAAAGAAAGGCTTGCGAAGCGGAGTATTTCTGCCGCAAGTGGCGGATGAAACCGGCTGGAGTAAAGAAGAATTTTTGTCCCAGTTATGCAGCCAAAAAGCCGGCTTATCCGCAGATTGCTATAAAAATGACGCAGATGTTGAATTGGAAGTTTTTACAGCTCAAGTTTTTGGCGAGTGAGCGTTAACACGAAAACACTTGAACACGAAAACACAAAAACACGAAAACACAAAAACACAAAAACACAAAAACACGAAAACACGAAAACACTGAAAACACTGAAAACACTGAAACACGAAAACACGAAAACACGAAAACACGAAAACACTTGAACACGAATGCGCTTCTGTGTTTTCGTGTTTTGAGGCGAAGCCGAGTGTTTTCGTGTTTTGAGGCGAAGCCGAGTGTTTTCGTGTTTTGAGGCGAAGCCGAGTGTTTTCGTGTTTTGAGGCGAAGCCGAGTGTTTTCGTGTTCTAGTGTTTTAGTGTTTTTGCCAAGTACTGCCCGGTATAGCTTTTTTTATTTTTAGCAATATCTATAGGCGCGCCGACAGCAATTATTTCGCCGCCCATGTCTCCGCCTTCCGGGCCAAGGTCAATGATCCAGTCAACTGATTTTATGACATCCAAATTATGCTCAATAATTAGGACGGTATTGCCTTTGTCAACCAATTGGTTCAGCACATGCAATAATTTTTTTATGTCGTCAAAATGAAGTCCGGTTGTGGGTTCGTCCAAAATATACAATGTTTTGCCGGTTGCCCGGCGGGATAATTCCGTTGCCAGCTTTACTCTTTGGGCTTCTCCCCCTGAAAGAGTGGTGGCGGACTGGCCCAGCTTGATATAGCCGAGGCCGACTTCGTTAAGAGTTGACAGTTTTTGGCGGATGGCCGGAATATTTTTAAAAAATCCCATGGCTTCTTCCGCCGTCATGTTCAGCGCATCGGAGATATTTTTACTTTTGTAATAAATTTCCAAAGCTTCTTTGTTGTAGCGCTTGCCATGGCAGATATCGCATTCAACGTAAATATCAGGCAGAAATTGCATTTCTATTTTCACCAGGCCGTCGCCGGAGCAGGCTTCGCATCTGCCGCCGACAACATTGAAAGAAAACCGTCCGGCTTTGTATCCTTTGATTTTTGCTTCCGGCAATGAGGCGAATAATTCACGCATGGGAGTAAAGACGCCGGTGTAAGTGGCGGGATTGGAGCGGGGAGTCCTGCCGATTGGAGACTGGTCAATATTGATTACTTTATCAATATGCTCCAGCCCCTCAATTGATTTGTGCGCTCCGGGCCGGGTTTTGGCGCGATAAAATTTTTGGCTCAAAGCATTGGCCAGAATATCAGTCATCAGCGTTGATTTGCCGGATCCGGAAACGCCGGTAATGGCGATGAATTTGCCCAAAGGAAATTCCACGTCAATATTTTTTAAATTATGCTCGCTCGCGTTGGTTATTTTTAATTTTTTTCCATTGCCTCGGCGGTATTCTTGCGGCTCAGGGATTGATTTTTTTCCGGATAAATACTGCCCGGTTAGTGATTTCGCGCATTTTTTTATCCGCGCCGCGGTTCCCGCAGCCACTATTTCGCCGCCATGCTCTCCGGCTCCGGGCCCTACATCAATAATATAGTCAGCCGCCAGCATGGTGGCTTTGTCGTGCTCCACCACTATTACCGTGTTGCCAAGATCGCGCAGTTTTTTTAAAGTCCTAATTAATTTGTCATTATCTTTTTGGTGCAGGCCGATTGACGGCTCGTCTAGTATGTAAATGACGCCCATTAAGCTTGAGCCGATTTGGGTTGCCAGACGGATTCTTTGCGCTTCGCCGCCGGACAGAGTATTGGCGGCCCGATCCAATGTTAAATAATCAAGCCCCACATTAAGCAGAAAGCTGAGCCGGGCCCGTATTTCTTTGATGATTTGAGCTGATATTTTTTTGTTCCTGGCTGAAAGCTTTTTAGAGCTTTCCAGCTCGGAAAAAAATTTTTCTGCTTGTCGAATGTCTTTAGTCGTAATGTCATTGATTGATAATTCAACGTTATCCGCGGGAAAGCCGGGGATCTTTACCGAGAGAATCTCGGGTTTTAGCCGCTTGCCTTGGCAGGCCGGGCAGACAAGCACCCTCATGTAATTTTCTATTTCTTTTCTGACATAGTCGGATTCAGTCTGCTTATAGCGCCTTTCCAAATTGGGAATTACGCCTTCAAACTCCGTTGTTAGCTCGCCCGAAAAGCGGTCGCTTTTCCAGAAGCTATGTTCGGGACAGGCATAATCAACATTATAGCTTTTGCCGCCTGTTCCGTAGAGCGCTATGTCAAGCTGTTTTTTTGTGAGGTTTTTTATCGGAGTGTTCAGGTCAAAATTATATTTTTGCGCGACAGTGCCAAGTATGCGCATCAGCCATGACTGGCCGGCCGCGGTGTTGTGTACCCACGGCTTTATGGCGCCTTGGGCGATAGTGAGACTGGGATTGATAATCAATTCCGGATCAACTTCCAGCTTGGTGCCCAGCCCGGAGCATTCGGCGCAGGCGCCGTGCGGGGAGTTGAAAGAAAAATTGCGCGGCTCCAGTTCAGGCATGCTTATCCCGCAGTCGGCACAGGCGAATAGTTTTGAAAAGGTGATTTCTTCCCTCACCCCCAGCCCCTCTCCCACAACTGCGTTGCGGGAGAGGGGAGCTATTTTATTATAGCTTTCCTGTTTTGCATAGCTCCCCTCTACCGCATCAGCGGGAGAGGGGCTGGGGGTGAGGGAAATTGTGACAAGCCCATTGGAAAAATCAAAAGCTTTCTCAATCGCTTCCGTGAACCGGGCCATATCCTCTTTGTCTTTGCTTACGGTAAGCATGTCTATGACAATATCCATGCTATGCTTTTTATTTTTGTCAACATTCATGTCCCGCAGCTCTTCCAGCGCGCAGATGTTTTTATCAAATCTGACTCTGGAATATCCGGCCTTGGCGATGCCGTCCAGAATATTTTTGTGTTCGCCTTTTTTATCCTTGATTATGGGCGAGAGTATTATAATTTCTTTGTTGGTAAAGGAATCCGCCGCTTGCTTGACGATTTCATCAATAGAGTATTGTTTTATTTTTTTGCCGCATTTGGGGCAGTGAGGAATTCCGATGCGCGCGAACAGCAGGCGCAGATAATCATAAATTTCCGTTACCGTGCCGACGGTAGAGCGCGGATTCTGGGAGCAGGATTTTTGGTCTATGGCGATTGCCGGCGACAGGCCTTCTATCAGGTCAACATCCGGCTTGTCCATGAGGCCGATGAATTGGCGCGCGTAAGCTGACAAAGATTCAACGTATCGGCGCTGGCCCTCGGCGTATATTGTGTCAAAAGCCAGCGAAGACTTGCCTGATCCGGAAAGGCCGGTTATGACTACGAATTTATCGCGCGGAACTTCCACATTAATATTTTTCAGGTTATGAACCCGCGCGCCTTTGATTTTTATTGAGTTGTTAGAATGTATACGCATTTTATCAATTTTTACTCCCGCAAATCAACAAATCCACTACAAATTTACAAATACGATATAAGCATTTTAATGCGTATTTGTAGATTTGTGAAAAGATTTGTTGATTTGCGGGATATTCAGAATAACGCCGTTTATTATACAGTAATTTTTTGACTTTTGCAAGGCGTTGTGTTTATAATTAAAATAATCATGCAAACACAATTTATTACAATTTTATTAATTCTCCTAATCATTGGCATCGCGGCCATAATCTTTTTATTGTTAAGGAAAAAAGAAAATAATGGCAACGGGGACAAGCTAACTTCCATGATGGAAAGATTGTCAATGCTGGGGGAGCAGAACAAGGAGTTGCGGCAGGCCATGGATTCCAAATTGGCGGAAACGCACAAGGCAACGCAGGAGCAGTATAGAAACACGCAGGAACAAATCGGGCAGACCATCAAGACAGTGCAGGGCATAACAGGCCAGTCAGCCAAGCTGATCAGCAACGTGTCGGAAAAGCTGGCCAAGCTGGACGAAACCAACAAGCAGGTGGTTAATTTTTCTTCCCAATTGCAGAATCTGCAGGATATCTTGAAAAATCCCAAACAGCGGGGCGTGCTGGGTGAATATTTTTTGGAAGAAACTTTGAAAAATGTTTTGCCGCCGAATTCCTACCAAATGCAGTATGCTTTCAAAGACGGAAGTATTGTGGACGCGGTTGTGTTCGTCAAAGACAAAATCATACCGGTTGATTCCAAGTTTTCTTTGGAAAATTATGAAAAAATCCTTAATAGCAAAGACACTGAAACCAGAGAGCAATTTGAAAAGCTGTTTAAACAGGATTTGAAAATACGCATTGACGAGACAGCCAAATATGTCAAACCGTCCGAGAACACTATGGATTTCGCGTTTATGTTTATTCCGTCCGAGGCGATTTATTATGATTTATTGATTAACAAGGTAGGCGCGGTAAAAGTAAATACCAGAGACTTGATAGAATACGCGTTCAAGGAAAAGCATGTGATAATAGTTTCCCCGACTTCTTTTCTGGCTTATTTGCAGACGGTCTTGCAGGGCTTGCGCGCTTTGCAGATAGAAGAAAGCGCCAAGCATATCAGATCCAATGTTGAAAAGCTGGGGCGCCATTTGTTGAGATATGATGATTTTATGAAAAAATTGGGAATCAGCATGTCCACCACGGTCAACCATTACAATAACGCCTACAAAGAATTTAAAAAAGTTGACAAGGATGTGGTGAGGATCACGGAAGGAGAAGTGAAAATTGAACCAATGGAGATAGAAAAACCAAAGACAGATGGATAAATAATCATATAAATCATATAAATCCCTGCTAATTTTTTGCAGGGATTCATAAGATTTATAAGATGAATGAATATAGAATATAACAAACAAAACAACATCAAGGAGGCAATCATGGAGGTGATTGCTTTTTTTGACTTGTTTGATTATCCATTGACTGAATTGGAGCTATGGCAATATTTGAGCGTTAAATGCTGTTTGTTTGATATAAAAAATTGTTTAAGTTTAGATATTTTAGCCGCGGACGGGATTCTTGGAGCGGACAATGGATTTTATTTTTTGCGCGGCCGCAAAGAAATCATCAAAACAAAAATGGCAAGATATAATTATGCCGATAAAAAATTCAAGAAAGCAATATTGGTTGCGAGATTTTTTAAAATCATACCGTGGATCAGGATGATAGCGGTGGGAAATTTAATCGGCCAGCATAATTTAAAAAAACAAGGCGACATAGATTTGTTTATTATAACTAAAAAACACAGAGTTTGGATGACGCGTTTTTTCTGCGCCGGTTTTGCCCGGCTGTTCGGCCTGCGCCCGACGGAAAAGAACGCGCGGGATAAAATCTGCTTGAGTTTTTTTGTCAGCGAAGACGCTATGGATTTGCGGGGGTTGATGCTGAGCGCGGATAAACAAACATGCTCCACAGCCCCGATTGCGATCGGGGACTATGGAGCCGTCGCTGGACATCCGAAATCCGAAATCCAAAACCCAGCCCCGGTCAGCGGATCTGGGCGGGGTCCGAAATCCGAAATGGATATCTATTTTATTTATTGGCTGGCCTGCCTTGTTCCCATATACAACAAAGATGATATATACAATAAATTTATTAAAGCCAACAGCTGGATTAAAAATTATCTGCCAAACTGGCAGCCAACCGAAGCAAGCTTCAGGCGCGATTCAGGCAAGGGTTTTGCCGATTTTTATGAAGATGTTATTGATTTATTGATCGGAGGCGCTGAAAAAACGGTTAAAAAAATCCAATTGAATAAAATGCCGGAAAAATTAAAAACAGCAATGAATCAGGACACAAGAGTGGTTGTTAATGATAATGTGTTAAAACTATACGCCAATGATCGGCGGAAGGAGTATCGGAAAATGTGGGAGAAAAGTTTATTGGATATAAAGCTAAAAAATTGGATATTGCAATAATCAGTTTAAATCTGTATAAATCCCATGCTTAATTTTGCATGGGATTAAAACAGATTAATACGGACAATGAAACAGTTAAAAACAACAATAGAATACGGCTTATATTTATTGGTTTTCCTTCTGCCAATCCAAACCCGCTGGATTATTAAGCTTGGCGAAAGCGAGTATGGAACGGTTAGTTTGTATGGAACGGATATGCTGTTAATTATATTAATAGCGCTGTTCGTAGTTTTAAAATTCCAAATCTCAAATTATCACCGCCACAGCGGGATCCCGCAACGGCGGGACAAAAAACAAACCCCGCAACATCGCTGCGCGACAACGGGGCAGGTAAATTCAAAATATCAAATATCAAATTCCAAATCTAAAAAAATAAAAATTTGGTGGATTGTCGCGGGGCTGGAATTAATGATTTTTATCTCCATATTTTTTGCCGATGATAAAATGATCGCGATTTATAAGTATGGAGTATTTTTATTGGGAATCGGCTTGTTTTGGCTGGTGCTTGGCGCGAGTTATAATAAATTGAAATTGATTTACTGCTTTTTGGCGGGAATTTTTTTGCAGGCAACGCTTGGCATCTGGCAATTTTTAACTCAGTCAAGTTTTGCCTGCAAGTGGCTGGGCATGGCTGAGCATGGCGCGGGAGAGTTAGGAACATCGGTTGTGGAAATATCGGCAGGCGAGAGATGGCTGAGGGCGTATGGAGGATTGGATCATCCGAATGTATTTGGTGGTTTATTAGTAGTTGGATTGTTGATGACCATCGGTTTGATAGTGGAATATAACAAATTTAAAACCAGGAAATTTGTAATTAGTAATTTGAAATTCGGAGAAGATGTGAAACAAGAAAGTGATTTTAATAATATGCAATCTTGTAAAAAGGAAAGCCAAATTACCAATTACCAATTACCAATTACCAGCATTAAATATTTACTTCTTACTTCTTACTTCTTACTTCTTACTTCCCTTTTCTTCACATTTTCCCGCGGGGCTTGGCTTGGGTTAATTATTGGAATAATCGCGATGTTGGCGATAACAGTGGTTAAAAAAAATTTATTGGCGCAAAAAAAATTATTGGAGATTGTTTTAATATCAAGCGCGCTGATTTTTATTTTATTTTCCCAGTTTCAAAATTTGGCTTTAACCCGCTTGTCAAATGGCGCGCGGCTTGAAATCAAATCCAATTCTGAACGGATTAATTCGTATCAGGATTCATTGGAGATGATCAAAGACAATTGGCTGTTCGGAGTTGGGATTGGGAATTATACTGGGTATAATGCTAATCTGGCGAATGAATGCCAATCCGCGAATTGCGAATACGCTAATGCAAAGCAAAAATGGTATTATCAACCTGTTCATAATGTTTTTTTATTGGTTTGGGCGGAGACAGGAATTATTGGCTTGCTATTTTTTATCGCTTTATTGTTATGCGTTATGCGTTATGCGTTATGCGATAAAACAAATGCAGAAAGCAGAAATTTGAATATTAAAATTTCCATATTAACAGCAACGACAATTATGTTTATGGTTGATCATTGGTGGTGGAGTTTGCATTTTGGCGTTTTGCTGTTTTGGCTGGTCATAGGATTATTAGCAACTTTTAAAAAGAGCGAAAATTTATAACATTCGCTTAACTTTTAGCACTCTCTCATTATTAAAAAAACAAAGCTTTACGCCTTGTTTTTGCTAAATATATTCTCTTGTTATTCATTGTTGGCTTAAACGCAATGATTCCCCGATTTGGCGCAATGGGCATTGATTTTCATCCTTGCGAAAAATGTTATTTTGTTGAAATTTGCAAAATAAAATCTTAAAATTATTATTCATCAAAGGGAAGTATTAAACTTCCCTTTTATTTTTTCTAAAATTATTTACTTTTTATACCATAAAACAGCGATAAAAGTGGTGATAGGCACAGATAGGATCAAGCCGATGCTGCCTGACAATGTCCTGATAATTTCAGTGGCTATCGCTTCATTGTTTATAATCTGTCCCCAGCCGGTAAACGCGCTCTGGCCGGATATGAACAAAACAAGCAAAGGCAATGACGCGCCCGCGTATGCCAAAAATAAAGTGTTTGACATAGAAGCGATGTGCGAAATTCCTATTTCATAAGATCTTTTAAAAACTTCGTATTTGCTAAATGAATAATTGGCTTTCGCGATCTGCTCCACGGCGGCTGTTTGTGAAATCACGACATCGTCCAAAACCCCCAGCGCGCCGATAATAATTCCGGCCAAAAGCAACCCTCTGAAATTTATCGCCTGATCCCCGATATTGATCAAAAAAGAAACCTCTTCGCTGGATACTCCGGTTAATTTGGAGCCGAAGACAAACACCCAGGAAATAAAAATCGTGATCATCAAGCTGAAAAATATGCTAATCGCGGAAATATGCGCCAGCGGGCGGAATCCTTCGGTAATATAAATAATTATCAATAAAATCACAAAAGATCCCGCGACAGTAACAAAAACCGGATTGGTGCCTGATAATATCTGGGGAATAATGTATTTGATGATAACAAAAAATGTTAACGCCAAAGCCAAGATTGACCTTAGCCCTTTCCAACGGCCGACTATAAACAGCGAAACAACAAAAACCGCGATCAGCCAACCCAGGCTTTGCGTCCGCACATAATCGGTAATATAATATTCCGAACCGCCTTCCGCGCCAAAACTTTCAACCACCATAACCTTGTCGCCGATTTTATATATGCTTTTGCCGATTACATCAAAATTTCCTATTCCGTTAAAGTTAATTTCTTTGTTTTTATATTCTCCTTCCAATCCTTTCAGCAAAAGATTCTGCTGAATCGCTTCCGAGCCGTCAGGCAGCATGTTATTTCTTTGTTCAATTATATCTACGACTTTCGCCTTGAAAAAAGAATCGTTTTTTACCGCCTCGTCCTGCGCGAAAGCTATAACTGGAAAAAATAAAATTAAAATTATAATAAATAACGCGTTTTTCATATTTAAATTTTAACACAAAAGAGCATTCGGCAACAGCCCTAAAAACAATAACTAATAAAACAAAAAAGCAATGCTTTATGCTCTGCTTTTTTTAAATATATTCTCTTGCTATCCGTTGTTTGCTTAAATGCAATAATTCCCCAATTTGCGCCAAATCGGGGAATTATTTTTAGCTTAGTGCTCCATGGCCCGTCATTACAAATATAGCGAGCGATAAAATACCGATAAATGCTTATTGCAATAGAGTTTTTAGGGGATAAATTGTTGGAAAAATAAAAAAATATGGTATAATGCTAATATGGAAAAGGTAATAAACAAAAAAATAAAAGTCGGGATCATAGGATTGGGGCATCAATCATACGAAGATCATATTCCGGCGATAAAAGCATCGCAAGATGTTGAATTTATCGGCGTAGTTGAAAAAGACAAAAAAAAGTTAAAAACTTTTTTAAAGGAAAATAAAAAAATACCGGGATATAGCGATATTGATAAATTAATAAAAAATAAAAAACCTGATTTTGTGATTATTGCTGTGCCTCATTGCCATCATTATGAACTCGCTAAACAAGCGCTAAGCAATAAAATCCATGTATTGAAAGAAAAGCCTTTCGCGGTTTCTTTAAAACAAGCTATTGAATTAAATAAAATAGCTTTAAAAAATAAAGTGAAAATCGCTCTAACTCTACAAAGAAGATTTAACCCCATCTATTCAACCTTTCTGCAGTTAATAGATAAAATCGGCCTGCCATATTATATTGATATTAAATATACTTTTTTTACGAATAACCCTCATGATGGTTGGCGCGGCGAAAAAAATTTAGCCGGAGGAGGATGCCTTATAGATATGGGGTATCATATGATAGATTTATTAATATGGTATTTTGGCTTACCCGATAAACTGATTGCTGAAACTTCTTCATTTGCTAAGGAAAATATTATTTACGATGCGGAAGACACGGCTCAGGTTATTTTTAGTTATAGAAAAAAGCATCTTTGGGGCTCAATGTTAATTTCAAGAGTCATACCGCCTAAGCAGGAATATTTTAAGGTGTACGGAACAAGGGGAATAATTAATTTAGAAAGAGGAAAAATAGAAAGGTATTCAACTAATGGAGAATTGCAAGAGTCTTTAAAAAGGGATCGCAGCTGGCCATCGGCAGCGCATGATCAAATAGAATATTTTATTAAAGTAATTAAAAATGAAAAAAACAACATTAGCGATCCAGAATTTCATTTTAACCACTTAGCTTTTATAGAAGCCGCATATAAATCAAAAAGCGCAGGAAGATATGTTAATCCTCATAATATTCTAAATAATGAAAAAGGTAAAAAAATTAAATAAAGTAAGATTGGCAATATTGGGCGGCGAGAAGATTATAAAACAGAAGCCGCCTCATTTTGTTTGGCCAATAATAGATAAAAAAATAGAGAAGGCGGTAATAGGCCAGCTTTACCAGTCTATTTCTATTTACAATCGAAGCGGTATTTTTAAAGAATTTGAAGACGATTTTGCTAAATATCACGGAAAGAAATACGCGCTGTTGTGCAGCTCGGGAACTTTAGCTATCCACTCAATGTTTTCTGCAATAGGATTGAAAGAGGGCGACGAAGTAATATGCCCCGCCTATACTTTTTTTGCGACAGTAAGCCCGCTATTATTTACTGGCGCAAAGCCAATACTTTGCGATTGCGATGATAACGGCAATATAGATCCTCAAGAAATAAAAAGAAAAATAAGTCCAAAGACAAAAGCAATTATAATAACTCATATGTGGGGCATTCCATGCCAGATGGATCAAATAGTAAAAATATGCAAAAGGAATAAATTAATACTTTTAGAAGATTGCTCGCACGCTCATGGGGCAAAACACAAAAATAAGATCGTGGGCTCATTCGGCGATATGGCTGCTTGGAGCTTGCAGGGGCAGAAAAACATAACAGGCGGAGAAGGAGGCGTTTTAGTTTGCAATAATAAAGAATTTTATTATAAAGCGTTGCTTCTTGGCCATTACAATAAAAGGTGTAAACAAGAGATTCCAAAGAGCTACCCATTATCAAAATATTCAACAACCGGAATGGGATTAAAATACAGAGCCCATCCGTTAGCGATAGCTGTAGCTTACGAAATATTTAAAAATTATGACAAATTATTAAATATAAAAAATCAATTCGCGCGAACTTTCATTAATAATATTAAAAATTTAAAAGGAGTTTCATTGCCACCTGCTTTTTTTGATAAAAATATTAAGCCATCATGGTATGGTCTGGTTTTTCAATTTAATAATAAAGAATTGCGTAATCTCCCAATAGAAAATTTTTTTAAAGCTTTACAGGCAGAAGGTTTGCGCGACTCTGATATCCCCGGATCAACTTCCCCTTTAAATCTTCTTCCTTTATTTCAAGATCCCGCAAAACTATTCCCGGTTTATGGAAGCTGCAAAAATACATTTTCCTATAAAACAGGAGATTTTCCTAAAGCTGAGCATTTTTATAAAAATGCTTTAAAATTTCCAGTCGGCTCGTCATTAAAAGATAAAAAGCTAACCGATTTATATATTAAGGGCTTAAAAAAAGTAATTAACAATTATTCTGATTTATTATGAAAAAAAATAACATAATCCAAAAAATTGTTTTAGGAGCGGTTATTATAAAAAATAAAAAAATTTTAATTTTACAACGAAGCAATAATGAAAAAATTTTCCCGGGTATGTGGGAACTGCCAAGCGGGAAGAGAGAGTTCTTGGAGCCATCTGATGTGTCTTTACTCAGGGAGGTAAAGGAAGAAACCAGATTGGATGTTGAAATAATTATGCCTATATCAATTTTTGATTACCAAATTAAAAAAGAAAAAGAAATTAGGGATTCAACCCAAATAAATTTTTTAGTTAGGCCAATAAAAAATGGCGGGGTTAAGTTAAGCTCTGAGCATCAAAATTATGCGTGGATAGAAAAAAAAGAATTAAAAAAATATAAATTATCAAAAGCATCTGAAGATGTAATTAAAAAAACTTTTAGCTTGCTAAAGTAAAAAGCAATAATTATATTAATAAAAAAAGGCGTGGATAAAAATCTGCGCCCTTTGCGATTTGTTCACATTTTATTGAATATCAAGTATCTTATACTCCTTTTTTTTGCCGGCAATTTTTCCTTCTTTTATATCGCCGATTTTTGCGCCTATAAACATTATCGCCATAGGCGCATTGTAGGAAATCGTATCTTTTTGTTTACTTAAAACCATGTAACTTCCCACTTTAAAAGTTTTTATTTCTTGCGTGTTAATATCTTGAACAGTTACTGTTCTGCCGACAGCAACTATTCCTGTATTCAAATCTGCTTCTATCGCTTGAGCATTATTTCTGATACGGATTAATTCCCGCAGCTTGTTAGACCACATATATTGCTGCCTTGCGCCATCTTCGTAAGCAAAATTATCATGAAACGTTTCCGCTCCCTCCTGGCAGCTTACTCCCATTTCCTTTCCTATACTCTTGATTCTTTCACGAATAATTTCTATTTGTTTATTGAGTTGTTCAAAATCTTCTTTAAAAAAATAATAATGCATTACTCCCCCTCCCCTGTTTTTCTTTTAATTTATTAGCATTGAGCTGATTATTTTATACTTTCTCTTTAAAAGAATTAATGCGGCCAATCACTTGTTGTGTTAATTCATGAACTGATTTTTCTCCTTCCAAGACCGCATAATGAATATTATGATTGTCAATAATTCTTTTTATGCCCTTGCCAACTTTTAAGTAAAATTGTCTGTGCTCTTGCTCCCGGCCTTCATTAACTAAATCTGTTTTTCTTTGTTCAAAGGTGTTATTTTGAATTTTAATTAATATTGCTAAAACTTCAAATTTCTTAAGCTGCTTTTTGAAGTTTTGTAAATAACGTTTATATATCTTTGAACTGCGCAATTTCGCATAACTTAGATTGCCGATATGCCATGTTTCCACTACAGGTAATACATGTAAGGGAAGAGATAATATTTTTTCATCTCGCTCTAACTCCCTGCGCATTATCACCTCATCAAACAAAGGGCAAAAGTCTAACGTAGTACACGCAACAACATTCCGATATTCTCTTCCAATTTCGGAAAAATGCTTTATATTTTTTAAAGATTTTATCTTACTGCCAATCGTAGACTTTCCAGAGCCCGCAATTCCTGTTAAAACAATAATTTTACGTTTCATATTTTTTTCTCCTTTATATTTATAATAAAATATTTTTATAAAAGATCAATCTTGTTATACATAAATATGTTTATTACTTAATTCAAATAATAATGGCTTGCGAATTATTACCAGTTCAATTTCCTAAAGGCGCGCCTGCTTTGGAGCAAAAAAATAACTAACATTAACGATGAATTTCTCTGGACAGCTACCGGAAATTGACCCGCTATCCGGCTGGGCTTCAAAACTTCGCTTTTCAAGACCCTTTTTCTTGGGGTGATAGATGGGAATTGAACCCACGGCCTCTTGGACCACAACCAAGTGCTCTAACCAATTGAGCTACTATCACCATAAATGCCTAGCGCTAACCGCCTGGCATGGCCAAAATCAATATTCAGTTTTTTACCAATCTGCCTATATGTTAGCCCTTGTTCTCTTAATTTCTTTGCCTTAACAATATTAGCTAATCTGATTCTTTTCTTTTTGTTGATATTTTTAACAGCTTTCTTTAAAATCGGAATAATAAAAATAATTTGTTCCTTTTTAACTACGGCTAATGGCTTAATTTTTATTAAAAACTCTAAAACGCTTTCCTGTTTTGCTATATAATATATCCAGCTATCTTTCCAGTGAGATTTCCTTTTTTTATTTTTAAAAACAAAACCATAGTCTACGTAATTTCTGATTTTTTGTAAAACTTTTAGATCAGTTTGTGATATTGTAATCCTATATCCTTTTTTATTATGCGTTATGGATCCTTCTCCGTCAAAGAATCCAGCAATATATTCCCAAGTCATATATTTTTATTATATCATAATGTGGAATGCATTACAATATCCACTACCTCCGATAACCACAAGCTCGTGTTCTACCATTGAACTATAGCCACCATAAACTTGGCAAAGCCAAGCAATAACCAAATTACAAGAAACAATAACCAAACAAATTCAAAATCTCAAATTAAAACATACAAACTGTTTGATTATTGGAATTTGAAATTTTTAATTTGTTTGTATCCTTGTATCTTGTTTCTTGTTTCTTGTATCTTTTCCTATATTGTATAAAAATAAATATTCTCTCCGCTTTCCAACTCAACAATCTTGTCCGGCTCTGAATCAGGCAGAATAAAAGCATGGCTGATAATTTTTGTTCCTTGTTTGCATTCCCGCCCGAATTTCTCTTTCAGATCTTTCATTAGCCGCGGGCTTAAATAGCAATAAATCAAATCCGCGTCCGCCAAATTCACTTTAAGCAAATTCTTTCTTTTTATCTTTATCTTGCTTTTATTCAAGCTAATTTGAATTTTGGCAATCAGCCACGGCCAAAAAGAATATTCAACTCCGGCTAATTCCGCCCGCGGATATTCCAATTCCACCGCCCGCAAAAATCCTGCTTTGCCGCAGCCCAGCTCATAAACTTTGCCCTGGCCGAAAAAATCCATATTCTCAATTATCTTGCCGATAACTTTCGGCTTGGTGGAAATAAACGGCGCGAAACCGCGGAAAATAACATTAAAAAACTGAATTAACATCGCCGCCGCGATAATTATTAAAATCACGCTGATAATAATTAACCAAAACATAAAATTTAAATTTAAGATTTAAGATTTTAAATTTCAGAATTCCGACATCTGACATCCGAAATCCGAAATAGTACGCCCAGAGGGAATTGAACCCCCATAACCAGCTTAGAAGGCTGGTGTTCTATCCATTGAACTATGGGCGCATATAATAAGCTGTTAATCTGGCGCTCTATCTGATTGCCTGTCCCGCAGCATTGCGGGGAACTATGGGCGCATAAATAAAAATTGCCATGTTCTTTTGGCAACAAACCTACTTTACCAAAATTACCTATTTATGTCAAACGATCTCGCGCAACGCATAACGCGCGATTTGACAACAAACTTGTTAATCTAAAAATATTTATTTCCTTTCTATTACTTCTCACTTCTTACTTCCTTGCCCTCCAAAGCCTTGGCGGCGGATGGTTACTTCTCACTTCTTACTTAATTTTACTGTATCTTGCGTTTTTTTTCAATATATGTTATGTTTATAGCGTTATTTAATTACTAAGACCCTTTCTTGGTTAAAGAATTGTCGCCTTTAACTCGGTTTGGGAGAAAAATTTTATGCTAGACAGAAAAAACAAACAAAGAATTATTAACAAATTCAAGACCCATGAGACCGACACGGGCTCAACCCAGGTTCAAACCGCGATTTTAACCGAAGAAATCAAACAGCTTACCGAGCATTTAAAACAGCACAAGCACGACCATTCTTCGCGCAGAGGTTTGCTTAAAAAAGTCGGTGAAAGGCGCAGGTTGCTTAAATATCTGCAAAAAGAAGACAGTAACGCTTTTGAAGATTTGGCTAAAAAATTAAAGCTGAAAATAGCTAAAAAAATGATTGAGGAAGAGCAGGAAAAACTGCGCACGGAACAAGAACTGCTGGCAAATCAAGAAATAAAAGTTGAAGAAGAGGAAGAAGTTGTTGAGGAAGTGAAAGAATAAACTACACTCAAATCTACAAATTAATTCAAATCTACAAATTTTTTATTTAGTATTCGTAGATTTGAATATCATTCGTAGATTAGAGTGCTTATATATGATTAAACACAAAGAACAGCGAGTGGGCATATTCGTGGATGTTTCCAATATGTACCACTCTGCTAAAAATTTATACAAAAAACGGGTTGATTTTAGAGAAATACTGAAAGAAGCGGTAGCAGGCAGAAAATTAATCCGCGCCATCTGTTATGTGATAAAAACGGAAACAGAAGAAGAAACGCCTTTTTTTGAGGCCTTAAGCAAGCAGGGGTTTGAAGTAAAGATGAAAGATCTGCAAATATTCGCCGGCGGAGCGAAAAAAGCGGATTGGGATGTCGGCATTACGGTTGACGCCATTAAGATGGCTGAAAAACTGGATGTGATTGTTTTAGTAACCGGAGACGGCGATTATATACCGTTAGTCAGTTATCTGCAAAACACCAAAGGATGCTTGGTAGAGATAATGGCATTCCACCAAACCGCGTCAAGCAAATTGATTGAAGAATCTGATGATTTTATTGATTTAAGCGGGAGTAAGAAATTTTTGAGATAAATCATTTTATTTAAAAATTAGTTAGTTAGCGAGTTAACGGGTTAACGAGTTATTGTTTTAAATTTAATTAACTCGTTCACCCCGTATAGATAATTTATCTAACGGGGTTAACTCTTTAATTCGTTAACTAAAAAACTAAATAATTATTAAAAATGTTTGTCCAACAGACAAATAGCGCTGTGTCGGATATTTCCTTCATAGTTCTGAAGTTTGTTGGCCAAGCACTTAAAAGAGCGTAAAATGTTAAAAGCGAAGAAAACATTTGGCGATAACCATTGTTAATGGCGCTAAATACGAGTTATAAGTTATTGGTTATTAGTTATTTTATATTTTTATAACTTATAGCATATAACTAATAACTTTTTGATTTTCTGCATTTGCATTTTACGCAAAAAAAATTATGAACAATGAACAAGTATTCACCATGGAGTGGCTTGGCCGTACACTCACCATTAAAACAGGCAAAGTGGCCAAACAGGCCAATGCGGCCGTAACCGTCCAATACGGAGACACAGTTGTTTTAGGCACCGTAGTTGAATCAAAAGAGGAAAGAGAAACTGATTACTTTCCTTTGATGGTTGATTTTGAAGAGCGGCTCTATGCCGCCGGCATTATCAAAGGCTCGCGCTGGATAAAGCGCGAAGGCAGGCCGACTGACGATGCCATATTGTCAGGCAGAATGATTGACCGCTCAATCAGGCCGCTGTTTTCCAACGGATCAAGAAAAGAAGTGCAGGTAATTCTTACTATTCTGTCAGCAGACGGCAAAAACGACCATGATATCGTGGCATTGGTCGCGGCTTCCGCCGCGCTGGCGATATCAGGCGTTGACTGGGCAGGGCCTATCGGCAGCGTCAGGGTCGGGCGGATTAATAATGAACTTGTATTTAATCCGACTTATGAAGAGCGGGAGCAAAGCGATTTTGACATTATTGTCGCCGGAACCGCTGAAAAAACCATTATGATTGAAGCCGGAGCAAAAGAAGTAAAAGAAGATGACGTTTTCAAAGCTATCGTAGCAGGCCAAAAAGAATTGCAAGGGCCGATTAAATTAATCAAGCAGATGCAAAACAGCTTATCATCTATCTCACCTAGCCTAATTAGGAGAGGGGCTGGGGGTGAGGTAAAATTGATAAGCCAAGACGAAATTGACGCGGAAGAAGAAAAAGAAAAAATATTTAAAATCGCAGCCAAATGGCTGGATGAAAATATTAATAAAACTTTGTTTGACAAAGCTTATTATACTAAAGGCGAAAGAAAAGCCGCTGTTGCCGCGATAAAAGACGGCTTGGACCAATATTTATTTGAACAAGAAATCGGGAAAAGCCATCGCGCTCAAGCAATAAAAAGTTTGGTTGAATCAACTATTGACACAAAAGTAACTAAAGCTATTTTAGAGAACAAACAGCGGGTTGACGGCAGAAAGTTAGATGAAATAAGGCAGCTTAGCGCTGAAGCAAGCGTTTTGCCGAGAAACCACGGATCAGGATTGTTTTCCCGCGGGGAAACGCAAGTCATGTCAATCATAACGTTAGGCCCCCCGGGAGTTGAACAATCACTGGAAGGAATTGAAGGAACCGGAACCAAAAGATTTATGCATCATTATAATTTTCCTCCGTTTTCAGTCGGCGAAGCAAAATTTATGCGCGGTCCGGGCAGGCGAGATATCGGCCACGGGGCTTTAGCTGAAAAAGCTCTCCAGCCGGTTGTGCCGGCGAAAGAGGAATTTCCGTACACTATCCGCGTTGTCAGCGAAACTCTTGGATCAAACGGATCCTCGTCAATGGCTTCAGTCTGCGGCGCGAGCTTGGCCTTGATGGACGCGGGAGCGCCTATTAAAAAAGCCGTAGCCGGAATAGCAATGGGCTTGGCGTCAAATGATGACATGAGCCAATGGGAAGTATTAACCGACATTCAAGACTTGGAAGACGGCAAAGGAGGAATGGATTTAAAAATTGCCGGCACAAAAGACGGCATTACCGCCATGCAGATGGACACAAAAACCAACGGCTTAACTGATGAAATAATCAAAAAGGCGTTAACGCAAGGCCTGAAAGCCCGGCTGGAAATTCTTGAGGTTATGGACAAGGCCATCAGCGAGCCGCGGCCGGATCTTTCGCCTTACGCGCCGCGCATTACCAGCTTTAGCATTGATACGGAAAGAATAAGAGAAGTTATCGGACCCGGCGGCAAAATTATCAATGAAATTATCGCCGCGACCGGCGTGTCAATTGACATTGACGACGACGGCTTGGTATGCGTTTGCGGAACCGAAGCGGAAAAATGCGAAGAAGCGGTTATGTGGATAAAAAATATTGTCCGTGAATTTAAGGCAGGGGAAGTATTTACCGGCAAAGTTGTCCGCATATTGGACTTCGGCGCTTTCGTAGAGCTTACTCCGGGCCATGACGGCATGGCGCATGTAAGCGAGCTGGCGCCGTACCGAATTGAAAAGCCAAGCGATTTCCTAAATGAAGGCGATATTGTAACTGTTAAAATAAAAGAAATAGACGAAAAGGGCAGAGTCAACTTAACCATGAAAGGCCTGCTGGAAAATGAAAAGCTATGGAAAGATGAAAAAGGCAAATCAAACGGCTTTGCCAGCCCAAGATTCAACAACAACAGCGACCGCGGAAGATTCAACAATGGCGGCAACAGAGGCGGCAATGACAGGTTTAGAAGATAAAAAAACCAGCAATTCAATATAATAAAAACTCGGCCTTTGATTGAACGCCGAGTTTTTTAATACAAAAAAGGGTTTAATGGTCAAAAATAGTTGGTAATTTCATTTATTATATTTAAAATAATTATACCAAAGAATAAAATTTCGCCTGTTCTTTCTACTTAATCCTCTATGGATATTAAGATTATTTTTAAGATAAGAAAATCTGCATTCCAATCCGTTGCTTGATTTAGGTGTTTCCGGATTATCTAAATAGTGAAATATATTTGGCAGAGCGTTTTTGATTAACGATCTAGTACGCCTTAACAATTTATGAGTGTACCATTTCCTGCCTGACAAGCTCTCGCTTTTCTCCTTAAGGAATGAATCATATTTTCTGCTCCAGCCTTCAAACTGCATAATCCAGAAATCCCGTTTTTTATAGCTGTCTATTTCATGCAATTTTTTAACCCAATATCTAAGCGTAATTCCTGCCTCTGTTTTAGGAAATCTTGTTAAATAGATTAAACTCATTCTCTGAACATGAATAATGCATCTCTGATGAATAACATTAGGAAATACCCTGTTTATTGCCTTAATCAGCCCTTTTTGGCCGTCTGATGTGATACTAACGATGTCTAATCCTGATTGTTTTAATAATTCCAAATCAGCAACATAATTATTATAATTTTCCCGTTTTACAATACTGTAAAATTGCAAATATTTTAAACCGCTATCTAAATAATTCAAAATGCAAAAATCGCTTGTGTAGGTGCCGTCAATAATCAAATGGCAGTCATTGTTAGATTTGATTTTGGGGATTGGAGGATTGTCTAAATAGTTTTTAAACAGCCTCTGCAATGTGCTAATTGATTTTCCGCTTTCGTTTGATAATTCTTGAAATGTCCGCCTGCCGATAATCCATTTTTTAAACCAACTGATTTGTCTCGCAATTGATTTTTGTTTTGAGTAAACAGTAAATAATTTATCACAATTTTTGCAAAACCATCTTTGTTTATTATTCTGTATACCCCATTTGATTGTATTAAATTTTTTGCAAAAAGGACAATGTTTTTTTTGTTATAATAGTCATAGTTGTAAAGTAGTTTACAAAATTAATTAAATTTAATCTAATCTTACAATTAAATTAACTATTTTACCAACTATTTTTGACCATTAAACGCAAAAAAGAGCCATGTTTATAGACTATGGCTCTAACTTAAATTTATATTCCTAATAGTATTTACCAGCAAATCTCAACTTCCTCGCCAATTTTTTCCTTAACATATTCCTCGACCTCATACATCCCCCCTATTCTGTCAATCAGGCCATTTTCCAAAGCCATTTGTCCAGGCATAGATGAGCTGATTAGTCCTAGATATACTGAACCAGTAGGCTAAGGAAACCTAACAGGACAGGTTTTTACAATCTCGCGTATATTTGTTAAAATGAAATTGTAAAAATCTAACCTCAAAAAATCTATGACAAATCTAATCAAAAAAAATCGTAAAAAGTATTCTCCTCAATTTAAATTTGACAGGGCCATTGATTCCATTAAGAAAGA
>Ga0180732_1000407_pt1 | contig 38284 bp, 38 predicted proteins | sample KR11_01MetaG_FD_148674 | JGI IMG/M metagenome (GOLD analysis project Ga0180732, IMG submission 148674) | Groundwater microbial communities from the Olkiluoto Island deep subsurface site, Finland - KR11_0.1 MetaG | ecosystem: Environmental > Aquatic > Deep subsurface > Groundwater | place...
ACTTGTGTCCCAAGAAATAGTTGTTGTTAATGATAAACCAATTGATGTTTTTATGAATGTCAGTGAAAATACAGTTAAGGTTGTTGTAAGTAATTTAAAAGGTGGTTCTCAGGAAGTTACTGTTAAAATTGGAAATGAAACTCAAACTAAAGAGGTATTTATAGAGGAAACTTTTGTATTTGAAACAGTTGGTACTTTTATTCAGGCAAATGTTATTACTGAAAACTTTTCAACAACTTTAAGTAAGAAATTGGTTTCAGAAAAATATTCTACTGGTTCAAATATATTTACTATAATTATTGAATTTTTGAAAAAATTGTTTAGTGGTTTTGTATGATAATAGCATTAACTGGAACCCCTGGGTGTGGTAAAACCACTATTTCTAAAAAGCTATCTAAAAAGTATGAAATTGTTGATTTAAACAAAATGATTAAGGATAAGAAACTTTATGATTCATATGATCGAAAAAGAAAGACATATATTGTTGATGTAAAAAAAATAGATAAGTATATTAAAAATTTGAAAGGTAATGTGATTATAGATAGTCATTTATCTCATCTATTAAATCATATTGATTTGGTTATAGTTTTGAGGTGTAAACCAAATATACTTGAAAGTAGGTTGAAGAAGAAAAAATGGAATGATTGTAATAAAATTAGAGAAAATGTAGAAGCTGAAATGATAAGCCTTATATCTTGGGAAGCTAGGCAAAGGTATAAAAAGGTTTTTGATGTAGATACAAGTAAGAGTTTAGGAATCAATACAATAGAAAGGATTATAAATGGTAAAGGAGCAAAATATAAAAGACAGATAGATTGGTTGTGATAGTATGGGAAAATTAAGAGCACCAGCAACAGTTAAGAGAGTATATGAAAGAGTATTCATTTGTATGAAATGTAATGCTAAGATTAGAAGTGATGTACTTAGGGTTAAAGCTGGAAAAGTAAAATGTAGAAAATGTAATTCAAAACAACTTCGAGTTAAGAAAAAAGACCGAAAGGCATAATAATTATGAATCCTTATATTCAGTTGGTAAGACCATCTGTAATTCTTTTAGGAGCTTTTGGAGCTTTAGTTGGAGCAATTGTTTCTGGTTTTACTAGTCCTTTATTGATAGTAATAGCAATGTTAGTTGCCTTGTTTATTGGAGCAGGCGGAAATGTAATTAATGATTATTTTGATTATGAAATTGATAAAATTAATAAGCCCAATAGACCACTTCCTTCGGGGAAGGTTTCACAGAAAACAGCTTTAATGTATTCGGTTATACTTTATACAATTGGAATTGTATTAGCAGTTTATCTTAATATTTATTGTTTATTATTAGCAGTGTTTAATACTATTGTTACGATTGTTTATTCTTGGAAACTAAAGAAACAACTTGTTATTGGTAATGTAGTTCCTAGTTGGTTAGCAGCATCTAGTTTCTTATTTGGTGCTTTATTGACAGGAGGTGTTGGAATGGTAGCTATAATACTTTCAACAATGGCCTTTTTAGCAAATATGGGACGAGAGGTTGTAAAAGATATAGAAGATGTTGTTGGAGATCATAAATCTGGATCAAAGAGTTTTGCAATTGTATTTGGAAATAATAAAGCTAAATTAATAGCAACTGGATTTATTTTATTAGCTATTGCATTTACACCAATTCCTTATGAACTTGGTCTTTTGAATGGTTTTTATGTCTATATTATAGTGTTATCTGTGATGATATTCTTACATTCACTTTATATTTTAAAGAGAAATTCATCTGGTTCTCAAAAACTTATGAAATTTGCCATGTTTATAGCTATACTTGCATTCCTAGTTGGGGCAATATAAATTTATATAAACTAGCTAATTCATTTCTTAGATATGGATAATATTGATGAGATAATACGTAGTAAGGGTATAACTCCAGCTAGCTGTGATTATCATACTAGAAGGACTTTAGAAGATGGTGGTAAGATAAGGGTTCTTAGAATTAAAGGAGATAAAATCAATCATGTTGAATATACTTGTTCAAAGTGTAAACACGAAGGATATATGACAGTTGAATATGTACCTGTTTCTAAAGCAGCTAAGGTTAGGTTTACAATTGAATGTGAGAAATGTAAAACTAAGATCAAGGTTGAAAAGTTAAAAGGTAAGAAAGAGAAGAAAGCCAAGAAATAAAAGCTATAAGGTTAGTTTAATTCTTATGCCTCGGTAGTTCAGTTGATATGAATGCTGCATTGGTAATGCAGAGGTCGCGAGTTTGATCCTCGCCCGAGGCTCCATTTTATGTAAAGATTCGGAGTTCATTAAATTAACTTCTGTTAAGTGATTAAAAAAATAAAGGATTTATAAGGTTTGAACTTCTTAAATAATATATGGAAGATCCAATAGAATATCTTATAAAACAAGTCTTGGGCTATAGAAAAGGAGAGCAGATTGGGTTAGTTTATGATAATTTTTATAATACAATAATTCATAAAATTGCAGATTATTGTCAATATAATTCTATTCCTTTTCGAGAAGTTCTTACAGATTATAAGAGTAATGATTCATTATCAGAAGAAGTGAAACATTCTTTTTTAGATTCAACGCCACAAATTATTATTATAGGTCTGAAAGATAATATTTGGCATACTGAAGAAAGAAAAGAAGCCAAATATGGAAAGAAGAAAAAGATAGCTAATCTTTTATATTCTGATGGATCTTGCGAATCTTATTTTGCAACACAAAATAAATTAGAGTTTTTAGGTAAGCAATTGGCTCCAATTATTTCAGAATCAAATAATGTACATATATTATCTGAAGCCGGAACAAATTTACATGCAAAAATCGGGAAGACATTTTCAGAGAGCAATTATTATAACACTCCTGGAAATGGGGGAGACTTCCCTATCGGCGAAATTGGTTTCAGTCCTTTAGAAGGTACAGTAAACGGACGTTTAGTTTATGATTTCAAAATACAACACGTCGGTTTTGTGAGAAATTCTCATCATATTATTGATGTTAAAAATGATAAAATATCTTCGGTTAAAACATCAAAAGAATTCAACGAATTAATTCATTCGCATTCGGTTTTTGAGTATATTAGTGAAATATCAATAGGTATAAATCCTATTTGGTGTGAAGTTGAAAATAAATCGAGTATAATTGAAGAAAAAAATCTCGGTACAATGCATTTTGGTCACGGTGGAAATTTTTCTTATGGAAATAGAAAGGGTCCACATTTTGATAGCGTAATATTAGAACCAACAATTTATTTAGATGATTGGTTACTTATGAAAAAAGGAGTTTTTAATAAAAAATATATAAATATAGAATACTAAATAATGATTAGTGGTATTATGATTGAAATGAAAACTTTTTTTAGTAAAAGAGGAAATGGTCTGGCAGGTATATTAAATAATAATTGGCCTGATTCACCTTTACTTATTTTTCTTCATGGGTTTGCAGGAAATAAAGATGAAAATGATTTGTTTATAGAAGCAGAAAAATATTTTTCTGAAAGAAATTACAATACATTTAGGTTTGATTTTGAAGGTGCTGGCGACAGTGAAGGCGAATTTAAGAATTCAATATTAGCAAGACAAGTTGATGATTTTGAAACTGTATTGAATGAAATTAAAAAAACATGTAATAATACCAAAATAGGCGTGATTGGTTTTAGTTTAGGAGCTACAATAGCACTTTTATATTTAACTGAAGATATTGATTCTTATGCTTTTTGGAGTCCGGTGCTATTCCCGTATAAAGATATGTTTCCGAGATATAATACTGAAAATATAAAACAAGAGCTATTGAATAAAGGTTTTTTTGAAAAGGCAGGATTAAAAGTAGGACATCAGATAATAGATGATTTAGGAAGATGTGATCTTAAGAAGAATATGCAGAATTTAAAAAAACCTGTTTTACTTGTTCATGGTACTGAAGATAAATACATTAACTATAAGAGTACAGTTAAAGGGCAACAATATTTTCCAAATGCATGTTTAGAGATAATTTCTGAAGCAAATCATTCATATAAACAAAATCCTATTCATAGACAAATACTTTTTAGTAAAACTTTTAATTGGTTTGAAAAGCAGTTTAGAGGCTGATTTCGACAATTAAATGGTATAATGTTTGATTTCTTCCGAATCACCTGTTCATTTTAGTTTAAGTAATCTAGAGTTCATCAAAGAAAATATTAAAACGTTATGGGTTCAATCCTCGCTCGAGGCTCTTATAATTTAACAACAGCTATTTCATTATTTCTAGCTGTGCATATTCCAGTTCCCATATCTATTTCTAAAGAATCACGTGGTATTTTAAACTTGTTACCATTTCCATCTGAAAAGACCATAAATCGATTTCTAAACTGATCTAACATGTACTTATCTGGACTTGTTAAAGTCTTTCCTTCAAATATAAATGTAAATTCCATAAATAAGTTAAACGCTTCTCATATTTAAATCCTTTTCTATGTGTAATTTCTTTATGTTACAAAATAAAATAGATAAGTTTGTTAAAAGTGTTAGCGAATCTGATCAGATAGCAGCTATTGCACTATATGGATCAACTGCTCTTGGAAATGAAAACCCATCAGATATCGATTTATTGGTTTTAACAAAGTCAGATAATTTTTATACCACGCGAGAAGTCTATGATGTTGTGGCAAAGTTTACTGGAGGGATAATAAAACCAACTGTGAAATCAGTTAAGGAAATTAGTCCAAACAATTTTATGACTATGACAAATAGATATGCCAATCACTTATACAATGTAGCTCAGCCATTATATGAAAATGGAGTTGATTTAAGGGAAACGATAGATGATATGTGGGCAGGATTACAAAATAATCTTAAAACTGAACACGCATACAAAATAGGACCAGCGTTTATAATACGTCATCGTTATCTTGAATTAATGAGAGGTAATTTTATAAAAGTACTTAATGATGATAGAAACAAAGTTGATAGACCTTCTAAGACATTCTTTCAAAGTGCACTTGATGTAATTGGGTGTGATATAGAAAAAGCTGAAGAATTGGATATTGTTAAATATTTTTATGAAAACGTTCCTTGTGATATTGGAAGTGCTGATAATGTTAAACGTATTAGAAAAAGAATAGATTCAGTAAATGATACAATTTTAAACGAAATTGGAGAAAATGTAGATTTAATTAAGGTGAAAATACCAACACCAATTCAAGAAGAAATTAAGGACATTTATGCAGAATTTAAACATATTGTTGAAGAAGCTGCTTGGGAATTAAATATGTTTTTAATTGAGTAATTACTTTAGTATCTTTCCAGTTTCTAAATACCATAAATACATGTCTAATTCAGATAGTGTTAGATTGGTTTTATTACCAATTTGTCTTAATTTTTCTTCTATTTCTAAATATTTGATTTTGGTTAAAATTTTTGGTCGTTTTATGATTCCATGCTTTTTTAAAAGGTCTATAATATGAAAGTCAATTATTGCACAATTATCAAAACCTACGTTTCTAAGAAAATGAGAAGATTCCTTCATTCCAAGACCTTTGATGTTTTTTACTAACCAGTCTCTATCTAATTCTAAAATGTCTTTTTTCTTTCTAGCTTCATAGATGTATTTTGCACGAGCATTTGGAAACCTGTGTCCTAATTTAGTTAGTTTTTTTGCAAGTTGTTTTTCTGAAAGCGTTAAAAAGCCATTGTTTATTTTGTTTTGAATCTTAATTGCGCCAACTGCGTTATAGTTAGCTGTTAGTAGACAGAAACATAATTCTTTGAATATTTCATCTTTTGGTCGTGTTCCAAGTTTTTTAAATTCTTTATATTTTTGATTAACAATTTTAGATATTTCTGTTTTCTTTAAACGATTTATAGAATCGACTAGTTTCATTATTCTAGTGGTTTGATAGACTTTAAATTGATTTCCAAAGTCCGTGAAGATTACAATAAGCTCTTACTTCTCCTATAATTTCAAATCGTGCTTCGGGTAAGTCTCCTGGTTTTAAGAATTTTCTGGAAACTCTATTTTCTACAATAACTTCAATCCATTCAATATAATGTTCTTTTTCCATTGGATGTGGAACTGATCCAACTTTGGCTTTAATTCCTTTTTCTGTTTTTTCTATGATAGGAACATGTTTTTCAACTGAAGCATCAACTGTATTTTCTTTTAAACATTCCATTGGCTTTCCACAACAAACTAATTCTCCACTACCCGTATGTAAAACCTGTACAATGTTTCCACAGACATTACATCTATAGACTTGGTTTGGTTCTGTCATAGTAATCTATTTGTATGCTTTATTTAAATATTATGATTATAATAGCAGTTATAGAGGGCTCGTAGTATAGCTTGGTCTAGTATCCCCGGTTTGGGACCGGGAAACGGGTGTTCGAATCATCCCGAGCCCACCATTTGTTTTTAAATTATATAGAACAATTATTATTCAAGCTCCCATCGTCTAGATCGGTCAAGGATTTGAGATTCTCGATCTCACGACTTGGGTTCAAATCCCAATGGGAGCACCAATTCTCAACTTGTGGTTCCTGAGGTATTGTTCAAGAACACTCAGGACAAAGGTTATAATATGGAAGGAATCCACAAGATAAAGCGAAGGCTGAAAGCACAAATTAAGAAGATAAAAGAATCTAAAGAAATATCTGATATCAACAGAAATCTTTTGCTTAAATTTTATGATGAGTGTTATTCTCAAGGTCTTAGTGATACTAGAGTTTTATTTTATATGATCAGATTGTGGGTGCTTGCTCGTCAGTCTGAAAAAGATTTAAATAAATTTGATAAGGATGAGATAAAATCATTGATAAGAAATGTAGAAAACAGTGATTATTCTGTTCATACAAAACATGATTATAAGATAGCTATAAAAAAATTCTGGCAATGGCTTGAGGGGATGGAGTGGAAAAGCAAGGAATATCCGGATAAAGTTAAATGGATAAAACTTTCTGGAAAAAATAGGAATAGTAAACTACCGGAAGAAATTTTAACAAAAGATGATATTCTGAAAATGATAAGAGCTACAACAAATATCAGGGACAAAGCACTTGTATCAGTTTTATATGAATCTGGTTGTAGAATCGGCGAACTGCTTGGGCTGAGAATAAAAGATATAAATTTTGACAAATATGGGGCTATATTGATAGTAAATGGTAAAACTGGGATAAGAAGAGTAAGGATAGTTTCTTCTGCTTCTATTATTTCAAACTGGGTAGAAAATCATCCCAATAAAGATGATATGAATTCTTTTCTATGGACCAATATGGCAAACAACAATCACGGAAACAGACTGAGCTATACCCATGTGAGAGAAAGGCTCAGAGAACTGGCTGAAAAGGTCAAAATACAGAAGTCTGTAAATCCACATTCGTTTCGACATTCCCGTGCGACTCATTTAGCCAATAAACTGACCGAGGCTCAGATGAAAATCCTATTTGGGTGGTCTAAGGATTCTGATATGGCTTCGGTATATGTTCATTTATCTGGCAGAGATGTTGATAATGCAATCTTGCGTATCCATGGTAAACTTTCTGATAACGAAGAGAAAAAAGAAGAGGAGATAGATTCTATAAGATGTCCGCGTTGCAAACATGAGAATCTATCTGTATTAGATTTTTGCGGGATGTGCGGGTTGCCTTTAAATGAGAAAATTGCTTTAGAAATGAGAGAAAAAGAGAAAGAATTCCTTAAAATGATGACTCCAGAGATTATTGAGAGGTTAATAGATAAAAGAGTTCAGGAGATATTAAATTCAGATAAGATTATTGCATAATACGGTGATTAGTGACGGCTTGGTGTATATCTTTGCTATACCTTGCTTAAACCTTAGTAGAAGATTGTAGAGTAATTTAAATTATTTTTGAACGTTTTTGATACATTTATAAATTTCTAATCATTATCTGTTTCATGGTTTGGTCTTTAATTGGTTTATCATTTATACCGCTATCTATTATTCTTTTAGGTATAGTTATCAGGTACATATTTTACCACCCATCCGAAAAATGGAATAAGCAAAATAAAGATAATATAATACTATTCTTATATACCATAATTATTGGACCACTTATATATTTTCTTATTTATTTAATGATACTTCCATTATTATATTTTAAGGCATTTTTAAATGGAAATATGAGTATCTTATTTTCTAATATCGGATATTTGGATTATTATGGATTTATTATACCACTCTTTGTAACATTTATTGCAATTTTATATACTTTTAGATTGTTTTTCAAAGACATGCCACTTGTAAAATTTAGAGGAAAAAGAAAAGATCTTTTGTTAAATAGTTTTGCTGGTTTTACGATTTTTATGTTATATATTATGACATTTTTAGTATTATTTTCATTGGGATTAATTAGAGCATATCCTGGTTATGTTAATCCGATATTGAGGTATTCACTGGTATTTGTAATATTTTTTTGCTTAACCATTATAGCTTATGTTATTAAATTTAATTTCGCAAAAAAAATATTAGGAATAATTAAAAATCACGAAAATATTATCATATTAAACTTTTTATTATTAATAGTTTTAACATTAGTAGTTTCTTTTATGTCTTTTCCTATAATGGAACTATCTAATGAAAATGTCCAATATATAAATTTTGATACGTATGTAGAACCGAATACAAGCGTCTATCAGTATACAGAAAGAAACTATTCTATAAATTTTAGACTTATCAAATGGATTAGATTAAATTATAGTGATTTAACAGTCGATCCAAATTATTGGCAAGGTCAACTATTACCAGAATTTAATCTTTGGAAAAACGATCATGGAAAAAATTTAGACAATAATTATGAAATTAGAGAAAAGGAACAGATTATCAATATTACAAGTAATCGGATGTTTGATAATTTTAATTTAACCGTTTATGGTTATAGTGAACGTATAAATTCAGATATACTTACAGTAATAGAAAATAGAGGAAATCCTGAGGAATTTGTATCAGTTACTATAATAAATAAATACAATGTTTCAGCAAAATGTTATAACTGCTGGATAACATTCGGAGATTATGCTCATTGCAACTATACACAAGAGTTTTACATAAATAATGTAAAAAAGAAAATTGATGGAATAGATAATTTGGAAAGTAGTAATAGTTTTGAAGGTTGTGTCGAAAAAAGCAACTGGTGTGCAAATTGGGTTATTAGTAGAAAAGACGGGGATTTATATATTGAGCGTTTGAGAATTGATCCAAATACTTCATTAGATTTAAAATTATATTTAACATGTTAACTCATTTTTTTCTTACAGAAAAACCCAACTAATGCGGGAATCTCTTGTTATGAAGAATATGCAGAAATTTATGATGAATGGTTAAAAGAGATATATTAAGGTTTTCCAACACTATCGATTTAAATATTGTTATTTATCTATTTTTACTCTAATCATTTTTATTTTTGCTTCTTTCATTGATTTTCTTATATCATTACCATTTACGTATAAGCGAAACATCTCATTTATTTTCGATAGTTCATTTATACTTAAAATTAAAAATATAAATATTTCTAATGCTAATAAAAATGCTATAGAAAGAATATCAAATATAATTAATGACATTGCAGTTAATATTATAACACCAAAAGAAAGCCACAACATCTGAGAAATTATTTTTTCAGATCTTTCAGCCAATCTTTTGACAATATATGAAGTAAAGAAAAAATCTTTTAAATTATCCTTCGAAAAATATTTGTTTAATATATTTTTTTAAATCATTTTCTATTTTTTCTGTTGGTAGATCCGAAGTATGTAAATAGTTTCTTATTGTCGCTGTCATATTTTGTCCATTTGGGCTAAATCTAATATCATTTATATCGTTTTCATTTTCTTCGGCAAGTTGTCGAATAGACGGAACAAAAACAGACTCATAATTTTTTAATTGTCTTATTAGAGGATTAGAATGACTATCAATTATATGCCGTAAAGTATCTGAGACAATTCCATATGTTTCTTCTATTTTTTTAAAAAACTCTTGATTTTCAATAACAATTGATTTTTTTATAAGCTGTTTTTTTTCAATTGACTCCTTTAAATCAATGGAAATTTTTATTTGTTCATTTTTTAAAGCACTTCTTAGATTTTCAAACCTAAGACTGCCGGTAGTTGTATTATTTGGAAATGCAGATGCTAATTCTTTGTCAGTAAATTTTACAGAAATGTCTATCGTTATAGGTTTATCGTTTCCATTATTACTAATTTTTTTAATATATTTATAAAATGTATTCTCATCATTAATTTTTTCAATATTAAATATTGTGTCTAATACCTGTAAAATTGTAGATTTCCCACTATTATTTTTACCGATAAATATATTTAAATTTTTTATATTTTGAATTTCTTTACTGTCTTCTCGAAATCCTTTAAAATTCTTGATATGAATAGCTTTAATTTCCATGATATCACTATAGATTCTTAAACTTAAATATATTTATATGTAGTGATTTTTAGTTAAATTAAGCCCCACTAGGATCATTCAATGCGCGAATTAACTAATACTTAAATATAACGATATAATAATAACAACATGTTCAACAAATATCAAACTCAAAAGTAATTGTTGGATAAAAGAATCATTGTATAACCCATTTTGCCTAAAATATATCAAATAATACGTCTTTTTCTTAATTCATTATATAAATTGCGTCTTGCTTCCTCTATACTCTTAAACTTATTAGAAATCAAATTATAGGTATTAGAACCAAATTTCCAATAGTTTACGTTTGTTAATACTAACGATATATCGTTAGTATTAGTAGTTATAATCAAAAGTAAACAATTGAGATATAGACCATTCGAAAGATGATTCAATGAGTGATAAAAAATTAAGATTATGTTTACAATTCTATTGGGTGTATTAAGAATAAACTAATTTTCTGTTTCATCAGCAGGCATTGGTATATTACCTCCAGTATAAGTTCTAACTCTTTCGGGTCTCCAAAAACGACGATTATATTGTTTTTGTCTAAGCTCAACTTTTGGATTACCAAAAACAAACGAAACATAACCTGATCTTTTTGATAAATATCTTAAATATTTTATTGCTCGACTTGTTAATTGATAACTTGAAGGTAAATTAGTTACTTGTTCACCCATTTTAATTCTTTTTATAAAACCTAATCTTACTAAACGAGTTAATTGTATATCAACCGCAGTTGCAGTATGACCAGTATAAGAACATAAATATAGAATCAGCTCCTTTCTAGTAATAATATAATTATAAGAATAATTTAAATACTCCATTATCTCTAATTGTGATACTATATAATCGCCTCTTTACTTTTGCTAACCTCATCTACTTTAGGATATTCATGTAGCATCTTTCCAAATAATAATACAAACATCTTTTGATGAGGTCCTTTTGTTATTACATTTGTCTGTTCAAAAGTATCATAAAACATGTCTAAAAAATAAAATGATTTTAAAAGAAATTGTAAAGGTTCTTTATCTGTAAAACTCATCAAATAATTCAGCTTATTATTCATTTTATTAATAATTTCTTCATCTGTAATTGGATCTTTAAATGTTTCTTTTATTAATTCCTGGAAATGATTTTTGAATTTAATAAAGTCTTTTTTCAGATAAGTTCCTGTATGCCTTCCTATAGCTATCATTTCAAGATCATTAAATAACCAACAAACCTTTCTACATGATTTTGTATAATAAGTTGGTATCATGTATTGTAAATGTATAAAATGATGTTTTCTTATAGATTTAAATTTTACATCATTTTTATTTTCATATTCTTCTAACTTAATAAAATTTGAGCTAAGGTGTTCTGAAAATTCTTCTTTATATTTTTTTAAAGATGTTATATTTGTTTGATTAAGAACATCATAAAATAAGTCTAAGAAGTCATATACATCAGCAAGATAAAATGTAATAATAGAATTATTTGCTCCTTTTTCAATAGTATTTATAACATTTCTTCTTTCTTTATTAGAAATAAGACGTATAAGCGAATCTATTTTTAAAGAAATTTGTTTTACATATTCGTCTTCCGTACCACTATCATAAAATATTTTTTCAATAAAACTAATCAATCTTTTTAAATTTCTTCGCAAATCAATAAAATCAGTTACAATAAATGTTTCTGTTGCAATGTTTTCTTTTATCTTATCAAGTACTCTCATTAAGTTAATTGCAATATCGTTTGTTGTTCTATAATAATATGGTGACCTATATTTTAATAGTGTAAGATTAAGTGTGTTTACCATTTATTCCACCTCTTTTTTATTAGATTTTTTTATTGAATAAAAACTCGCTTTGGTTACAGTTGATCGGCGAATGCATTGAAATTTCAAAAGGGAGGCAATGCGTTTCGCGACTCGTGATTTTGGGATATCAAGCATTTCTGATATTGTGTTTAAAGGTAAGCACTTATATGATTTCAACAAACACATAATTTTTTCGTCCGAAGAAGCACCTTTTTTTATTTTGATGTTCTTCATGCCACCACCTCTTTAAGTTTGGCAATTCGTTGTTTAGCTTGATCAGTTATAAAAGATTCAAGCTCAAAAATATCTCGATATTTTTTATTCATAGTAAACACCCCATTTATTTTGTGTAGAAGTAATCTTGCTGAGTTTGATCAATCGGATGTTACGGTATGCTTAATTTTTATTAAGTAATTATTTTGCTTTTGCTATGACATCATATTTTACCAGTTTCAATAACTATCACACGATGTCTGTCTATAATGATAATTATTGTTTTTCTACTAAAATATATATAGTTTAAATAGTTTATATAACCAGTTGGTTATAATTATAATTATAAGTAAATTTTAATCAGAAACATTTATTCCTGACCAAACTCTGTTAACTTCCCTTTTATTTAGTTTGCAACAGTTCTTCCATATTTTTCGATATATTTTGATATTTAATTATATTAAAATTTATAAATTACCTAATTTTTCTATGATAATTTTTTTATTAGAAACAGATGTTTTAACAATGGTTTTATGATCCCAGCCCAAGCTTTTGGCCTCTGGAGTTACAAATATTACGTAATTATCATGCCATCTTACTATTTTCTTAGCTTTTTTGATTGGTTCTCTCATATAATAATTGGGTGTGAAACGTGTTAAAAGCGTTAGACGTGTTAAACACGCTAAGCTTAAATATGCTAAAACCTAATAAAATTTAGTGGTATAATGAAAAAAACACTTTTAATAGCACTGTTAATACTTGTATTATTACCAAATATAGCGTTAGCAAGTGATTCAGTCTTTACTAAGTCTTGTGTATATGACTGGAATTCTACAAATCATATTGGTGAAGAGGTTTTAATCAGAGTAAGTATAAATGATTCTTCTGGTAGTACTGTTTATGATTCAGTTAAGGTTAATGTTATAGAACAGGTTTCTGTTATTGGTGTTGATAGTAATTCTCAAAGTAATGAATATCTGAATATTCATATAAATACTCCTTTAAATAATTCTGAGGTTATAGCTGATATCGTGAGTGTATTTGCTGTAGCAAAAGGACCAAATGAACTAGGATCAATGCTAATTTCTTTTTCAGGTTCAGGTAGCAATATTGGATGGGGATATGGAACCACAATATCAGATTCTGACTGTACTATTATAACAGAACCAATAATACCAATACCAACAATTTCATCTGGAGGCGGAAGCGGGGGGAATTATACACTACCTTCTCCAGTACCACCATCATCAGGATCAGGAGGTGGCGGAGGAGGTACACCGATAAATACTTCTACAGGAGGTTCAGGTGGTGGAATTGCTGTTCCAGTAAATGAAACAGAAGATTTGGAAACAGAATGTATAGACAGTTGTCATTATGAAGATAGTTGTCTTTCACACGGAATAAGAATAATAGATGATCAAACACCTTCATATTGCAGTATAACAGATGAGTGGGAAACACAGAAAGGAGTAGAACAAGATTGTCAGAATAATTATGAATGCACTTCTAATTTCTGCAGTAATGGAAAGTGTTTGGATATAGGGCAGGAGATTAAAGAAACAAAGAACATTTTAGAGCAGATAATTGATTTCTTAAAATCAATTTTTGGATTTTCGGATAAGTGATTAAATGAAAACAAAATCAAAAAAGGAAAAGGATGAGATAAAAAAGAAAAAAACAAAAGCAGAAATATCTAATAAACAATTTCTATTTATTGTAAGTGCTATCTTTATAATTATCATATTGTTCTTAGCTGTATTTGGGCATAATTGCAGAGATGTGCAGGAAGCCTATACAATACAAGTTCCATACACGGCACAAGAATGCAAACAGATTCCATATCTAATTCAAGAATGTAAACAAATTCCCTATCAAGTAGAAGAACCTTATACATATTATCTAACTTCACAAGTTATTTCTGATAATCTTCTTGATGGTGGCTGGAAACCGGGTATAGGATGTTTTGCTACTGGTTATGTGAAACTGAAGAATATAGACGATAAAGCAGGCTGGTTTACAGTTACATATAATTGGAAAACATTGTATGATTCACGTACAAGTATAGTAAGACATTATATAGAACCAGACGAAACAATTACTTTTTCATCTGAATATGATATCGATTGTGGAGAAGATATAACATATTCTATGACTCGAAAATCTGATCCTTTAACTAAAACAAAATGGGTCACAAAATATAGAGAAGAATGCAATGATGTGACAAAATACAAAACAGAGACCAAATATAAGACTGTTACTAGATGTGATGTAATAGGTAGGGCGATTAAATGAATAAAATAATGATAGTACTAATGTTTCTGGTTTTAATATCAATTGTTTTTGTATCTGGTTGTATAGACCTTGACCCCTGTAGAAGTTCCTGTGATAGTGCATTTGAAAGATGCAATTATAATTGTGGTTCTGGTTGGCTTGCTGGAGCATGTAAAGCTAGTTGTACATCGCAACATAATAATTGCTTACAGAACTGTTAGAATTTTCATAAATTATTAAATTTATATACGAGTTAGAAAATAAAAAATGGAATGAAAACTGCAGTATGTCCTGAATGTCATACAATAATAAAATTAAACAGTGCAAGATTTAAGAAATAAATAATTAACGTACCCAGTGGGGTTCATGTTTTTTACAATAACATCCTATTAATTTACTATCTTTTTTTTGAATTATTATTTTTGAAAATCGACATGCCCAGAGAACGTACCTTTTCTTTAAGAAGTAATTCAATAGCGTTTGAGATATGAATAATTGCATATTTATTATCTAATTCTCCTCCAGATTCCAGATGTTCCATAGAATGCCTATAATCTTCTAGTGCACTCTGTAAAAGGGGTGATAGCATATTAATTGATTGGCAAATAAGTTATAAATAGAATATAGTATGGGTATTTGGACTAATAAATTCTAGCTTCATATCTAATGGAAATGACAGATGAAGAAAAAGTTATTGTATTATGTGCTATATGTTGTATGATAAGAGATATGTATGAAATAGATTTATAAGAATTTGGTGTTTATTCAGGAAAATATGACCTATACGCTAGGTATATAAGCTCATTTTCATAAATTGTATCTAAGTTTAAATGTTTAATTGGTTAGAAATCGAGATATTGTGTCCTGTGTTTAATTATTAACTCGCAGGAAAGGATTAAGTGAGTTTATTTTAATAGTAGAATACAGATACTTTATAGGACTTTAGCAAATGTTTAAATATCAATGGTGGGGCTTAATTGAATAAAAACAATACAATAATTTATATATTAGCAATAATAGTATGCTTTAGTATTTTTTCTATTGTTGGATTTGCAGAAGATACATCAGCTCCAATACGTTCATCTGGTTCACCAATAGGAACAATAACAACTACATCCACAACAGTGTCATTAATAACAAATGAAGATGCAATGTGTAGATATACGAGTTCATTAGGAACACTATATATTAATATGCCTGTAAGCACACAAACTTCATTGTCAACATACCATTCATGGTCTTTGGTAGATCTATATGATGGAGACTATAATTTTTACATAAGATGTATTGATAGTGTAGGCAATTTTAATACCGACGATTATCCAATTGGTTTCACTATTTTTTCTAGTTTTAGTAATGAATCTCACTTTTATGGGGTTAAATTAGAAACCAATAAATACCAACAAACTATTAATGAAAATGAGAACGCAACATATCTCTTAAATATAACTAATTTGGGTGATGTTGAAGATATTTATGATTTGATTATAGACAAAAATCCAAAAAATGCTATTATAATTTTAAATAAAACAACAATCGCAATTCTGCCAAATGAAATAGAATATGTAGAAATGATTGTTTCTTCTTTAGATAGAGGTGCTTATCCAGTATGGATTAAAGCTATTTCACAAGGATATCCAAGTGTATCAGATAGTGTGCAAACAGTTACAATAATTGGAAAAGAGAATTTGAAAACAAATGAATATAATGAATTTGACATAAAAAAACCTGAACAGAATATTAGTATAAACTCATCTATAACAGGTCAAACACTTGCTGATAGTTCATTAAATAATGTAGAAGCTAAAAAAAGACTATCGATAGATTTAATAAATAGTAGTATGCAACCAAGTTATTTTGGAATAATTGCTATTATTCTAATGATTTCTGGAATTTATTTTTACAGGGATAATTTTATTAAAAATTTTAATTTAAGATTTGAAAGATTAAAAAATAGTTATAAATAGTTTAAAGGCGATTGGGGCTTGAAAAAAGGAATATCAGCAATATTAGCAACAGTTTTAATACTAGTTTTAACAATAACAATAATTGGACTTTCATATTCGTGGTCAACTGGAGTATTTGAAACAATTAGTGACTCAACCGATGGATTAAATGAAGATAATTGTGGTGGATATTTTATGAATAGTCCTTTAAAATCAACATTAATCAAAGAATATACCTTTGAAGAAATAGAAAAATTATCTGGAAAAAGTGGCTATAAATTAGAAAATTTTTCCACTGACCAAGCAATATATATTTTGATTACTAATATAATAGATGAGCATCGTTATGTTATAGAAATTAGTAATTTGTCGTACAATAACGAACAGTTAATTAGTTTGCTTATATGGGGTAAATGTAATTTAACTGAAGAAGAGATAAAAGATAATTATAGAATGATTTTAAATAAATTAGAAATAGAAACAGAGTTTTTGGATGGTGTGATATTTGCTGAAAATTATAGAATGTCAATTGGATAAATGGTAAATATGAAAAACAACAAATTTCAATATAAAACGTATATAATTATATTTTCTATATTATTTGCTATTTTAATAAATAGTAGTATAGTAATTGGGTCAACAGATAAATTAAATTTTGAACCTGAAATTTTTGATGCATTTGAAAACAAAACTGAGGTTCGGGTTATTGTATGGTTACATGATAACTCAAATTCATTTATTTCTGCTAATAAAATACATTTTTCAAACAAAAATCATTTTGAACAACGAAAAGAATATGTCGAATTAATGGAATATGAAGTATTAGATACAATTCCGGCATCTGATTTTAAGGTTACAAACAAATATAGAACAGTTTCAGGATTTGCCGGGCTGATAACAAAAGAAGGATTTGAAAAATTAATTAAAAATCCAAATGTAGAAATGGTTTATTTAGATAGACAAGTAAAAATTGATCTTTCTGAGAGTGCTCCTATTATGCATGCATATAAAACTCATAATGAAAAAATTTTAGAAACTAATCTTATGGGAGAAGGACAATATGTTTGTATTATTGATACTGGTGTTAATAATCAAACCGCTGATATGATAGGAATTGTTGTTGAAGAAAAATTTATTGGATTGATTGCTATAACTTGTATGATTAGAGATGTTTATGAAATAGATTTATAAGAACTAAATCATAATAATTATGTAGACTTACAGTTTAATTATTTAGAGCTATTTTCAGTGTTTCTAGTTACGCGAGTTAACTCGCAACAAAGGATTAAGTCAGTTTATTTAATAGTAAAAATTAATAAAGTATAAAGGTGGTTGGGGCTGAAAAAGAAGAAAACTAATTTCATTAAAATTATTCCGATTATAACCGTAATAATAATTATAATTATACTGATTTATGGCGGTATAGAACAATCAAAATATAATTATTCGCTTAATAGCTTTTCAGTAACATTTAATGGTGAAACTAATGATAATATTACAGCTATAACAGCAATTACTATGGATTCTGATAAATTAGAGAATAAAATATTTAAAAAACATTTTGAAGAAGATATACAGATAATGTCTCAAAAAATAGACGGTGTTTATAGTATTTCAATAGAAAATTGGTTAATAAATTACAATAAATGTTACATAGTTATAGATTACGAAATACTATTATCATCTAATAAAAAGAATGAAATATTATCTAATATAAAAAGCTCTTTAAATTCAAAATGGTATGTTGAAGGTATCGAAACCAAATTTAATAGAGGGATATTATTAGGTGTGTTTAAATGAGTATTAACAATAAAGCATTATTTATATTATTTATATCATGTATTATTATATTTTCTTCTTTACCTGTGTTGGCAAGTGATAGTATAAAACCTGCGTTTGATTCCGAAATCAGTAATATATTAGAAAATCAATCTTCAGTATTCGTTACAATAATGTTAAAAGATAATAGTAATATTATTTATGAAGCCCAAATGTCAGGAGAGGAAAAATTTAATCTTCTTCAGCGTAAAAAAGAACATTTTAATCAAGATCAGGAAAAGATTCTATCTACACTTCCAAAAAATAGTTTTGAAATCTCAAATAAATTTTCTACCATCAATGGCTTTATGGGAAACATCACTAAAGAAGGATTTCAAAAATTAAAAAACGACCCAAATATATTAAATATTCGTTTAAGACGTCAAGGTTCATTACTTTTAGATGAAACAAATTCATTAATTGGTGCAGAAGAAGCATGGAGTAAAAATATTAATGGTGTTAATATTGGTGGTCAAGGACAGACTGTATGTGTTATTGATACTGGTGTTGATTATACACATCCAGAATTAGGTGGATGTAGTATGGGAGAATTTCTGAATGGAAACTGTGAAAAAGTTATTGGTGGTTATAACTATTGTCTTGATCCCTCCTGTATACTAGGAAATAATAATCCTATGGATTATAATGGACATGGCACACATATTGCTGGTATTGTTGCTGCCAATGGTGGATTGAATGGTGTTGCTCCAGAAGCAAAGATTGTTGCTCTTAAGATTGCTGCAACAAGTATTCCCGACGAACCTTCTATGGTATTAGCTGTTGATTGGTGTATAGATAATAAAACTAAATTTAATATCTCTGTAATAACCATAAGTTCTGGTTTTGGTTGGATTACCGAAGGTTCAAATTGTTATCCTGATGAAGCATTAAGTCAGGCTATAACCGAAGCTAATAATCAAGGCATATTTGTTAGTGTTGCTTCTGGAAATGCTGGACGGTCTGATGCTATAACATATCCAGCTTGTGTAGCTGGTGCCGTTTCTGTTGGAGCAACATATGACAATAATTTTGGTAGAGAACCAGATACCGGAGATTATAATGATTTGTTTTGGACATTTGAAAACCCCAATATTGCAGATTGTTATGATGAAAATGCTGAAAGGGATAGTATAGCGTGTTTTACAAATAGAAATGCTAAACTAGATTTGTTGGCACCCGGATATTCAATAAATTCTATAAATAGTAATTGGGAAGGTCCGTGTTTATCACCAGTTTCTACAATGGGTTGTAATTTTATTGAAGGATCTGGAACATCAATGGCAGCACCACATGTAGCAGGTTCAGTAGCATTAATTAATCAATATCTAAATTTAACTGAAAGATTAGCAACACCAAATGAAATAGAAACAGCATTAAATGAAACAGGAAAAGTGATTCATGATGATGGGCCAGGTGGTTCGGGTTTTTCGTTTTCAAGAATAGATGTCTACAAAGCAATATTTTCATATTTCAACACTTTAGAGATTGGAGAATCAGTAGATGGATATGTTGGACATGAAGAAAGCTGGACAAACAATATAACTGTTGGAAATAATATACCAAATTTAAAAATTACTTTGGATTGGACTACTGATGATAATTTACATTTAATATTAGAAGATGAAAACTACGATATTGTTACTCAAACAACTAACCCAAGATTTGATGAGGATTTAATATATCAGAATCCAACACCAGGAACTTATAGAATTAGAGTATATGGTGCAGGTGTTTTTGACAGATCCGAATTTACAATAAATACAGGAATTGAACCGAGTTCAGGTGTTGAAGATCCAGGTGGAATAGATTTCACTTCAGCTAATCTAAATTTCATAACAACATGTTCAGAAGGAGAAGGATTAACATTTGTAGTAAAAGGTGAAACCGGTGGAGATACAATAATAAATATTACAAATCAGTCTGAACTAGCGATAAAAGATTTCAAAACAGGATTGGTTATACCAAATCATAACCAATGGATAACAATGGATTTAAAATATGAGAATGGAGAATTTGTTGGAGATGTTGGAAGAATAGATGAAACATTTAGACAAACATCAGCAGCAGCTACTTTATTAGATGCAGATGTAAAATTAAAATTTGATGAGTTCGGACAAGCAAGAGAACAATTACAAAACGAGATGCTTCAAAATTGGAGCGATTTAGTACATTCGAGTCCATATTGGTCTGAATTAAATGCAATGGGTTATAACAAATTCCCAAGATATCAGCAAAGAGCATTTATACATCCTGATTCATTTGAAGTAAATGGAACAGGATGTGAAATATTTATCACAAACACAACAATGAACGTGACATTTGCTATTGATTGGGCTTCAATAGATACAGGCGGATTAAGTCAAGCAATAACAAATGATTTAAATTCAAGATTAGAAACATGGGAAAATACATATTATGAAAGACAATATAATGAAATAGTTCCACAACATTTGGATTTAATAAATAATAATTCAAATTATTCTGATCTAAGAAGAACATATGCTTCTATAGCTTTAGCACAATGGTATAAACAATTGGATAGAAGTACAATACCAATGGGAGATATAATTGATTCAAATAATATAACAGGATTAGAAGCAGATCCACTTTTTAATAAAACATATTGGGATGAGCAGGCATGTCAATCATTATATCAGTCAGAAGGATTGTGTGGATATAATGGAGAAATTTGTACATGGTCCTATTATGGTGGTGTAACATTTGGAGCAATTGAAGAAGAAGTTATTGGAGATCTAAGTGAAGATATAAGTAACATAATAAATAAATCTCTTGTAAGTTCATATTCAAATAATTCTGATAGCTCAACATATTATTTTGGAGGTCAGATGAATATAAATATGGCAGATTTGATTCCAAAACATATCTGGTTCAATTCAACTACAGCTGAATTAGGAGATACAGTAAATATATCTATTATAATAAAAAATGATGGTGAACAAAGTGCTGATAATTTCCCTGTAAAGATTTATGATAAATTCACATATCTAAATGATTATACAGTATGGAATCTGATATCACAAGAAAATATAACAAACATTTCATCTGGTGTCTTGCATCTTATTCAAATAACTTGGAATGTAGACGAATTAGGAAGTCATGAAATTCATATTGAAGTTGATACAAATAATAGTATAGAAGAAGCAAATGAATTAAATAATGAAATGTCTGCAACAATAGAAATTGTTACTCCATATCCAACAGCAATTATTACTTCTCCGTCTGACGGAGAGGCATTTGGAGATAATGAAACAATACAATTTGATGGATATGGGAGTGATTTAAAAGATGGAAACGTTGCTACTTTACTCTGGGAATCTAATATTGATGGAATAATAGGAACAACTGAATCTTTTTCAGTAGGCGACTTAACAATAGGAACACATATTATTAATTTAACTGTTACAGACACTGATGGAAATGAAAATACTGTAGAAATTGGAATGGGTGTTTTACAGGCAGAAGCGCCTCTTGCTATTATTATATCTCCAGAAAATAATCAAAACTTTTCAGAATCTGAGACAATATATTTTTCAGGTACAGGAAATGATTGGGAAGATGGAACATTAACAGGTTCATCATTAATATGGACATCTGATATTGATGGGCAGATTGGAATTGGAACTTCGTTTGCATTATCAATTCTTAGTATTGAAAATCATACAATAACACTGAATGTTACAGATAGTAGTAATATGTCTGATACAGAACAAATAACGATAGTGGTGGAAGAAGGAAAACCAACTGCAAGTATAATTTCACCTGCAAACAATTCATATTCAACTTATACTCAATATATTTTATTAAACGGATCCGCAACAGATCCACAAGAAGGAAGTTTATCAGAATCATTATTATCTTGGAAATCAAATATTGATGGTTATCTTGGTTCGGGTATTATAAATATTTCAAGTTTAACAGAAGGTGTTCATACAATTACTTTAACCGCTATTGATAGTTTTGGATTAATAGATACAGAAGAAATAATTGTAACTGTTGAACCATCTACCCCAACTGCTTCAATTATCTTACCAAGAAATGGACAGAGTTTTATTCATGGAAATTTAATCAGTTTCAAAGGAATTGGTTATGATGCACTAGATGGAGATTTAATTGATTCAAGTCTTGTTTGGATGTCAAGTATAAATGAAATAATTGGATATGGAACAGAAATCACTAACTCAAGTCTTGATATTGGAAATCATACTATTAATTTAACTGCTATAAATACAAGAAATAAAAATGTAACAACTGAAGTTGATATAGAAATAGAATCAGATACTCCTAATATATTTATTATTTCTCCAGAAGATAGAAATATTTCTGATAATGAAACTTCAATTGAATTTAAAGGTATTGTAACAGATCTAGAAGATGTGGAATTGACAGGATCAGATTTAAATTGGTATTCTAGTTTAGATGGTTTCTTAGACAATGGTAATTTTTCTGTAACTTTATCTACTGGAAGACATATTATAACACTAAATGCAACAGACAGTGATGGTAAATTTAATTCAAGTTCAATAATGGTTGATATTGTTGGTCCAGATGAATTTGGTCAGAATAGACTTTCTGATAGTTCAATTGAAAAAACATTTACATTTGAAGGAAATGAAAATAAAAGTTTTTGGATAACTCTTCCTAAAAATTCTACAATTATTGAAGCTAAATTAAATCTAAAGGGATCTTCCGTATTAATAGCAAATGAAGGTGATTATACTGGTGATAGTTTCGGTGTTAGTGGTGGTGGTCAACTTAGAGGAGTAGCAAATGATGGAACATATTTTTATCTTACTAACGAAGTAACTCAAAAAGTATATAAGTATTATATGAATGGTACAAATACATATACTAATTGGAGCACAACTGGTGCTAATACTCGTCCTGTCGGTATTTATACCAATGGAGCAAATATTTGGATTACTGATCCAACAACTGGTTGTTCAAATCCACCTACTGGACGATGTAAAATTTATAAATACCAGATGGACGGCACTTATGTTACAGTACTTACTGTTCCCGATGCATCTAATCCATATGGAATAACTATTAGTGGTACATATTTTTATGTAGTTAATCCATCAGCTAATCCAACAGCAAGAGTTTACAAATTAAATATTGCAGATGCAAGTTATGTTAGCGATTGGTTTGTAGGCGATAATACATATAAATATGGATTTGGGGTTGCGACAAATAATACTTATATGTGGACAAATGGGCAGTCTGATTTTGAAAATGCTATTAGAGTTTTTAAATACGAAATGGACGGAACAAATACATTAACCAATTGGTCTGCTCCAAGAGGCAATTATTTGGGGGGTTCAACATACGATGAAAATTATATATGGTATGCTGCATATAACAACGTAGTTTACAAATATTATGCAAATGATTTTTATCAATATCCAACAAATCCTTATCTCGACGTTGCGGATTCAGGATATAAAATATTTGATCAACTGGGAGAATTTAATACAAGTAATACAACAGACGATTTTTCATTAAATATAACAAATTATTTATCATCCTGTACCCAAGATGAAAATGGAAATTGTGATGTACCCCTATTATTACATTCAGATATTGAAGGTGAGATAGAAGTTTCAGATATATTCATAAGATATTTTTACATTGATAAAATAGCACCAAATATTAATGATATAACTTTAACACCAAACCTAGCAGAACCAAGTGAATCAATATCAATATCAGTAAATGCAACAGACAACATTAATGTATCAGAAGTAAATGCAACACTATTTGGAACATTAACTTACAATGAAACTTCAAAATTTTATGAAGGTTCAGTAAATGCACCAAGTGTTCCAGGAACATATGAAATAAATGTAATAGCTGAAGATGCTACTGGTTTGATTACAGAACAATCAGTTGATTTAATTGTTGTAGCTACAAGTCCAGACTTGCAAGTTAGTTCAATTGTTTATTCAATAGGAGACTTATTCATAAATGAAAACGTTTCCATAAATGCAACAATAAATAATTATGGTTCAGTAACAGGTAACTTTAAAGTTACTTTACTAATTAATGGAACACCGCAACAAAATAATACTATTTCGCTTTCAGAAAATTCAAATACAACAACTGAATTCGTTTGGAATGCAACTTATGGATATCAAATAATAAATGTAACAGCAGACATCGATAATGATATTGATCCAGAACAAAATGAAACAAATAATGATTTGGTAACAACTATAATAATTTTAGATAACACAGCACCAATAATTTATAAAATAAATATCACACCAGAAACTGTATTTGTAGATGACTCAATAAGAGTTGAAACAAATGTTACAGATAATAATGGAATTAACTATATAACAACATCAATTAATGGAACACCTGATAATTTAACTTATAATTCAACAACTGGATGGTATGATGGATATCTAATAGCTGATGAAATTGGAACAAGAACAATATATATAACTGCTTACGATTCAGATGGACTCTCTTCAGGCAGTTCAACAGAAATAGAAGTTTATGGAACAGATGCTGACCTTGAAATAAAACCATCAGATATTGTTTATGATCAATTAATAGAAAGTTCAAACACTACATTTAACATAACGGTTCATAATAATGGGAAAACCGATGCTAATAGTTTCTTAGTTAATTTCTTAGTAGATGGAATCATACAAAATAATAATACAATTTCAGTTTCACAAGAATCAGAAACAGAAACTCAATTTAACTGGACAGCTGAGTATGGAGCTCATAATATCTCAGCAGTTGCTGATGTAAATGAGAATGTAGATGAAACAGATGAATCAAACAATGATGCAACAAAAGGTTTGTTTGTCTTTGATACAGTTCCACCAGTGATAAGTGATGTATATTATGTTCCTGCAGTGATTCATGAAGATGATTTGATAAACATAAGTGCAATTGTTTCTGACAATATAGAAATTGATAGAGTAATAGTTGAGATTAATGATACTTCAGATGATATGACAAATATATCTGGAATATTCAAAGGTAGTCTTACAGCACTTGTAGAAGGAAATTATATGATGATTGTAACAGCATATGACTGGAATAATTTAACAACAAGAAGATATATTCCAATAACAGTTTATAGTGCTTCAGCAGAATTAATAATTGATGATGTTTACTTTTCAGCTGAAACTCCAACAGATCAGGAGTTAGTAAGTGTGATAGTTGATATAACAAATCTTGGAGCTAGTAGTGCTGATGATTTTACAGTAAATCTAAAAGTTAATGGTTCAGAAAAATCAACTGATGTGATCTCTGTTGAAGGCGGAGAAACAGAGCAAGCTTATTTAAATTACACAGCAGAATATGGAAACATAACAATTTTGATTAAAGCAGATTCAACGTTAGTAATAGAAGAAATAAATGAAGATAATAATGAATATGAAATAAATGTAACTGTTGTTGATATAACAGGACCACCTGCACCAAATCCAAGTGCAAATCCATCTGATTGGGTAACAGATAATACACATGGTATTTCATGGGATAATGTTTCTGATGCTAATGGAATAAACAGATATGAATATCAAATTGATTATGGGGACTGGACATCTGTTGGAACAGATTTGAACTTTACAACACCAACTCAGGAAACAGGAATACATATTGTTTATGTTAGAGCTGTTGATGAGCCAGGAAACATAGGCTCACTAGGTTCAGTTAGTATTTACATTGATGATAAAAATCCAAATACACCAGTTGCAAGAGAATGGCACTGTGGAAACAATTGGACATCTCACAATTCACCTTATTATACTTGGACAAATCCAGGTGATGAAGGAAGTGGAGTAACAAATTATACAATTGATATAAATGGAACAGTTAGCAAAACAAATGAAACTTATAATGAAACTAATTTAACAACAGGAGTTTATGAATTCAAAGTAAAAGCAGAAGATATTTTAGGACAGGAAAGTGACTGGTCAAACACAGTAACTGTGTATATAGATATTACTATTCCAGATTCACCTAATGTAAATTCATCAACACATTCAGATCAAAATGCAACATATAATAATAATCAACCAGTATTTGATTTAACAGAACCAATTGATGATTCAGGAATTGCAGGATATTATTATTTAATAGATGATAATGATACTACAGTTCCAAATGAGATGGCAATGTGGTCAAGTAATAATACAGTAAATGTTACTGGAATGTTTAATGGAATTCAATCAAATGAATCAGAAAATACAACAGGTTTACCAGATGGTACTTGGTGGTTCCACACCGTTTCAATGGATAATGTAGGAAATGTTGGAAACAATACTACACATTACAAGTTTAACATATACACCAACTATCCATGTTATTATTCTAACAATACAAGAGTGAACATAACAGGTGGTATAGTTGTTCAGAATGATGAAGAATTAATTTGCAGTGATGGATCAGCAGAAGTTATTGGTGATATAGAAAACTGGGGTAATTTAACATTTAGTAATTTTGATTTAACATTTAATCTAACAAGTGATGGACAATATGAAATAAGAGCATATTCTGGTTCTATTTTAATAATTGGTAATCAAACAAATATAACTTCAAATGATACTTCATCAGAATTAAGATTTGTTGCTGAAACTGGATCTATATTTGAAATGAGAGATTCATATCTTTCAGAATGTGGTTGGCAAGTTACAACGGATAACAGTGGACTAACAATATATTCAGACAATGCCATTATAATAAATAATACAATATCAAATGGCTATAGTGATTTAAATATTGTTGGAGATAATGTACTTGTAGAAAATAATACAATTACTGATGGTTGGAGAGGAATGTTTTTTCACCAAAATGCACAATATACAAGATTTATTAATAATACTGTAACAACTTCTAATGTTGGAAGATGTGTTTATTCTGATTATTCACAAGGAACAATTATAGAAAATAATACATTACAATATTGTACTGATGGAATAACTCTTTGGTATAAATCAAGCCCTATACCACCAGCAGGATTTACAAATAATATTATAATAAGAAACAATGAAATTAAACACATGACACAAGATGGAATTTATGCTTATGCTGTTAAAAACTGGACAACTGACGGAAATACAATTGAAAATATAACTGATTCAGGAATTGAAATAGGAACTGGATCAGGAGATTTTAGTAGAGACAATATAACAAATACTGCTTATGGAATTAAATTAGATCAATTAACAAGATCAGTATCATTGTCCAATACATATATTTTAAATTCAAGTATTTCTGATATTTATCTCGGATCAGGTTCAAATACAATTGCAAGAAATATCACATTCAATGATACAAATGCAACATTTGATGCAATATCAATATCTATAAAGAATGTTTTAAATCCACCGATAAAAGAGGGCAATGTATCATCCTATCTAAATATTACAAACAACTCAGCAGATGCTTTAACTTATTTGAATTTATCATATGATGAATCATTAGTAACAAATGAAAATAATCTAGAATTATATAGATATAACAGCACAGATTGGTTGGAAATATCTGGCGAAGTAGTTGATATAGTAAACAATTATGTTTATGCAAATATCACATCTTTTGGAATAATCGGAATATTCGAACAGTCAAAGGAAGAATATGAATTTGTTATCGGAAATACTTCTCAGTTTGTTGATGGAATGTTAAATCAAACATATCCATCTGAAGATGCTTTAAGACTCGGAACAGTAAATGAATTATTTGGTGTTAATACAACTTATCCAAGCGATACATTAGTTACTGCTAATTGGTCATCTTATGCTGGAAAGAATAATATGACTTGGATAAATGATGGAAGACTCTATGGGACATATAATAGAAATAATGCTTATGATTCTTATGTTTATAATTTAAGTCAAACTTATACTGAAGATGATGATTGGGGATTCCAAATGAGCATAAATTGTTCATCCCAACCACGGTTTAGTTTTGCAAGATTTGGTGTATATAATTCAACAATAAATTATGATGTATCACCGTCGACAACAACTACACCATCTGATATAGCAGGTGTAACCATGTATTCGGGCACTGTTAGCGGATGTTATCTAAATTATATATATTTGGGAGATAGTGCAACAGCAATAAAAATAAATCAGAGTATAACATTATTGACACCTGGTGTCGTATATACTTTAAGATGCAATTACACTGCATCTTATACAACGGGTGTTCCAAGATTTACTTGTGATTTATATAATTCGGTTGGAGCATTGTCATGGAGTCAATATATTGAATTGACAAATATTCAAGTATTTGATATTGATCAGGTAGGAACATCCAATGCTGATTTAACAACTCATCCATCTGCTTATTATTATATGGATAATGTTATTTTCAATGGACAATCAGATGATGGGGTACCATTAACAGGAAATTGGCAATCGGAAGTACAGACAATGACAGCAGGATATAAATTAACAAATATGACAATAAATCTTACAGCAAATTCTTATGAATATTTGGATAAAGTAGAATGGCTTGATAGCACTGATGTGGTTTTAGCTTCAAATGAAACCGATGTTACCTCATCTGGACTGTTTACTTATGTAGATACAGTTACAAGCGATTTAGACGCGGTTAATGAAGACTTCAAAATAAAACTTTATTTAGTAGGAAATGGAACAGGTACCCCAACGATAAATGAAATAAGATATTTTATAGAATAGAAAACAAAAACTTGAAGACTCACTTCTTGATCATAGTCTTTCTATTCAACTTTTACATTCAGAGTTAGATCAATATTTTTCAACCTTGAGTCCGTTTTAATTACCTCTAATAGATATAATACGAAATTCATTTCTCATTATCTAAATCCATTTAATAACAAACTACTAATTATTAATCTCTTCTATTTGGGTGAATAAAGTGGAAAACGAAATATTTGAAAAATTAGAAAAAATAAATAAAGATGATCTAATTAAGATAATAAAAATGTATCACACGTGTAATACATGTTCTGAAACAGATAAGATAAATTGTAAAACCCAGACAATAAGACAAGAAATTGGTATGCCAGCTTGTTATGGAATTGGGGAGCTATATTATATGTTAAATAAGCCTAATTTTGAGATAAATGAAGATATGAGGAAAATACAAGATATTATGAAAAGATTTGAAAACAGTTTTGGAAAACCTATTCATATTGAAAAAATAGTGGCTGAAGCAGATAAAGAAGGAATTAGTCAGAAAAACACATTAAAAACACTTTTAGCACTTGAAAAAGAAGGTTTTATATTTGAACCAAGAAATTTATGGATACAGAGACTTTAATTAAATATAGAAAATTATATTTTATATTAAAAATAATACATAATTAACAAAAGAGTGTTTTGTCAGTGTATACACTATAATCAATATACTCAAAAATAGATATCAATAAATAACATCAGTGTCTATATATTTAACAAGACATAAAAATTGTCAAATCAAGGAACCATAAGTTGAATTCTAATGCTCAATGGGAGCACCATCGTGATTACATGAAAAAAGAAAACATAATTAAATTAACCGTGTCATTGGTAGTTTGCCAGTTAGCTGGGGTTATTGGATCCTTGTTTACATATGATGCTATTAGTACTTGGTATGTTACTTTATCAAAACCTTTTTTTACGCCACCTAGTTGGCTATTTGCACCTGCTTGGATTACACTATATTTTTTAATGGGAATATCTCTGTATCTTGTTTGGATAAAGGGTAATAAAATAAAAGAAGCCATTTCTGTTTTTGGAATTCAGCTTGCTTTAAATATAACTTGGTCATTTGCATTTTTTGGTCTTAAAAATCTTTTATTTGGTTTAATAAATATACTTGTTCTTTGGTTTGCAATACTTGTTACGATAAAGAAATTTTATAAGATAGATAAGAACGCAGCTTATCTTTTGGTACCATATTTAGCTTGGGTAACATTTGCAACGTTTTTGAATTATTATATATGGGTTTTAAATTAGGGGCATAAATTTTCCTCAGCCATTAGGCTTCATTGGAAAGAAGCAATTTTTGTTTTTTTTGTTGTTTTGGGACCACCTCACTATTTTGTTTTTGATAAACATTTTACGGGGCTCTATATTCTAGTTGCAATATGGTATATAAAGTCTTTGTGAAGATTTAATCTAGACTTAAGATACATAGACGATTGGCATGTTATGCTTTAACAATTACTTCTTCTGGTTCTAGTGATGTTATGTTTTCTGACAGAACACATTTATAGAAATTAACAGCTTTTTCAATATTTTCTTCGATACAAAATGAATATCTGTTTTCAGCTACCTTAGATTTAATTTGGTTTATTTTATCATAATCTTCAAATTTATCATTTATTTCATAAACATTATTTATTACCATTCCAAGATTACTCTTTTCAATAAATTCTTTTTGCAATTTGTGTGGTAATGTTATAACTGGTAAACCAGCTGATATGTATTCAAATACCTTGTTAGCAAATACCATATCTAAGTGTTCTTTGTGGCATTTTTCATTAAAACCCGCCCAGCCAAAATCATATTGTGTTAGTTCTTTTAAAAGTTTTTTAGAATTCAGATGACCGTGGTAATGTATTTTATCGTTCTCTTCAGCTAGTTTTCTATATTCTTTATTGTCTCTTGCGCTATAGATATGTACGTTAATATTTTGATTTGCTATATCACTGAATATATCCATAAGATCATAATGATCACCACTAACTATGCTATTGACATTGCCTTCGTATGCTATGTGTATTTCGCCATCTTTTTTAGATAATTTATTTTTTATTGTTTTTGGGATAATTGATCTTGGAACAAAGTTTGGAAATACCATGTCCTTTTTAGACGCTACATCATATTTTTCATGTAGTTTATCTTTAATACCTTCAGTGACATACAATAGTGCATTTGCATTTTCAATTGCAATTTTTTCATCATTGATGATTTTCTCAGCTTTCTCTTTTTCCAATACTCTTAATTTTGCGGTATGTATAGAATATAAATCATGAATATCGTGTATAAGCGGTATTTCTGTTGTAACATTTATTGCAGAAACAGCTAGGAAATCAGGTGTGTTATGACTATGTATGAGATCAATTTTTTCTTCATTTAATATATTTTTTATTTGTTCTTCTAGATTTTTTTCTGTATTAATTTTAATATATTTTTCTATAAATTCGTCACCATAACCATAAAATTCAGTTAATGTTTTTGCTGTATAACCAAATGTTATATTGATATCTGATTGTGTTTTATTGAAACCATATGCATATTTTAATGTTCTTATACAGGGCTGTGTTTGCAAAAATAGTACGTTCATTTTAATCATTTTTTTAAATTTATAGAATAGATATTTAGATATAATAAGGATTTAAACCTATTGGTCGATTTCTTCTTTTAGAATTTTCATAATTGTTTGACCATCTACTTTGCCTCGGACTTGTTTCATTATATCTCCCATAAGTGGTCCAATACGTTTTCCTAATGCAAGTTTAGGATTTTTCTTAATTACTTCTTTGACTATATTTCTTAAAACATCGTCTGTTATTATTTCAACTTTAATTTCTGCATCTGGGCTTTTGCAAGCTTCTTCAAGAATAGTTGGAATAGCTTCTTTTGGAACTTCTCCAGAAAATATTTTTTCAAAGTGTTTTTCATTTAGATTATCAATATTACAACCTTTTCTTCTAAGATCAATTAGAGTTGAAGTTAAAGTTGATGCAACTAAAGTAGGATTATCCTTTTGATACTTTTCAAACACGTCGAGATATTCTGATTTTAAAATTTGTTTTGCTAAATTTGGTGCTATTATTTTTGAAAATGTTTTTAATTTGTGTTCCCAAGTTTCTGGCGTTTTTATTGATTTCAAAAAAGTATCGGTTATTGTTATTGGAGGTATATCTGTTTCTGGATACATTCTTTCTCTACCAGGTAAAGGTCTCATAAAGTCTGTTGAACCATCTGGTTTAGCTGCTCTTACTTCTCCTTCTGATTTGCCTGTTTTTACTAATTTAATTTGTCTTTCTATTTCATAATCAATGACGCTTGGAATATTATCTAGATCTTGAAAACCTTTTATTTCAACCCTTTTACTTCCTTTAATAGAAATATTAACATCTTGTCTAATTACACCAAGACCTCTTTGAGACTTACCTGTTGATCTTACTATCATTCCAAGTTTTTCAGATACTTCCTTTGCATGTTCTGGGTCTTTATGTCAGGAGCTGTTCCTATTTCAACAAGAGGTATTCCTAATCTATCAAGTCTGTAGACAACGGTGTTATCCATTTTATTTACTATTCCAGCTGATTCTTCTTCTAAACAAATATTATCTATTTTAACTAATCCTTTAGATGTTTCTAAAACTCCATTAAATCCAATTAAAGCTGTTCTTTGAAAGCCAGAAGTATTAGAACCGTCTATAACGTTTTTTCTCATAACATGTATTTCGTTTGGAACTTCTGCATTAAGTAGTTTACATATTTGGAGAACTATTTCAAGAGCTTCTTTATTTAACTCATGTGGTGGTTCTTCATCAGCTTCTACTAAACAAGTTGTGTCTTTAAAGACTTGGTAGTTAAATGTTTTTTCTTTAAGAAATTCATGTTGTACTGCAATATCTACTTTTCCCATTTCTCCAACAACTGGTCTTAACTTCCTTTTTATTATTCTTGTTGGAACTTCGGTTGAGAACTTTGGTGGGCAGTTACAAAATAGTTTATGTTTTGTAGCAAGTCGATTATGTATTTCTATACCGCATTTAAATCCTAATTTTTCATAATCCATTTATTTCTCCTCTGGGTAAGAGCAAATAATAATATCTGGTTTTTCTATGCCACAAAAAAATTCACATATTGAGATATTTTTGACTGCACATTTGTGTTTATTTGCTTTGTCTGCTTCATTCCAAGGACATTTGTCGATTTCCCATTTTACATTTGCGTTTGGAAATAAATCAATATCCATATTCGCTCCTTTTAATTTTTTCATTAAATCACTTTTTGTAAATTACGTATTGTGTAATTATAACCATTACACCAACTATACCTATACCATTTGCAATAATTAATGGTAAACTACTCATACTAATTCCGTATAAAAGCCATATTAATATTCCAGGAAAAAATATGAGATACATTAAAATAGAAATGTCAGCTACGCTTTTTCTTTTATATATTTTGTAAATTTGTGGCCAGTATGATAAAGACATTAATGAACCAAATATTGTTGCTAAATAACCAATTTCTATAACATAATTTTCTAACATAGAATCACTTAATTAAACTCCTTTGAGAAATCTCTCCAACTAAACTTTCCCACATTAATCCTTTAATCTTGTCTAAATCTTTGGTCTTTCCTAAAATATAACCCAACTTAACTAAAGCCACTTCTGGAAGCATATCTTCTCCATTAATAGCTCCAGTTTCGTGAAATAGGATTCTAAGATTTTCATATACATTAGAATTAACTCGTCCAAATAATGTTTGAGATACAATGACGATTGGAATATTTTTACTTATCTTTTTAATTGTAGGAATCCAAGATAGTTTTCCTTGACTTGGAACATGACCTAAACCTGTTCCTTCAATTACAATTCCCTTGTAACCTTTCTTAACATAATAGTCTAAAACATTAGGATCAGAATTTGGATGAACTTTAACTAGAGCTACTTTGCTTTCAAACTTAGTATCAGCTTTAATTTCACTATCTTTTTTAATCATATATTCAGAAACTTTTTCTATCTTACCATCTGGATAGATTCTAGCAATTGGTTCATCTCCAAGTGTTCTAAATGTATCTCTTCTAGAAGTGTGCATTTTTCTAACTCGTGTTCCTCTATTAAACACACAATAATCATCATCCATTGAAGCATGCATTACAATTCCAACTTCTCCAATATCAGACAAAGCAGCATGAACAGCACATATTAAATTCATTCCAGCATCACTACTTCCTCTATCAGGTGATCTTTGAGAGCCAACTAGAACAACTGGTTTAGTTGTGTTAAGCATAAAAGACAGAGCAGCTGATGTATAATGCATTGTATCAGTACCATGAGCAATTACAACAGCTTGTTCTGAATTTAATTCTTTTTCAACTGCGTTAGCAATTTTTTGCCAGTCTAAATAATCCATATCTTCAGACATCTTATTTACTACATTAAGAAATTTGATGTTAGCAATCTCTTTTAGTTCAGGAATATTAGTTAACAGTTCTTCAGGATTATCTATAGCTTTTACTCCACCTGTTTTATATTCAACTTTAGAAGCTATTGTTCCACCTGTTGTTATTATTGTGACATTTGGTAAACTCGGATTATTTTTGATTTTTTCAAAACTAATCTTTTTTTCATCTGGTTGTTTTAATCTGTTTATTCTCATCCCTTGTTTATACTTCATTCCCATATTGTATCCAGAATCGAGTTTTAGAACTATAGTATCTTCATCTCCAAGTTCTATTCTTGGCATTAATCTTCCTTCATGTTTCTTTTTACCAACTCTTATTTCTATTCTATCTCCAGCTTTTATCTTTTTAGATTTAAAAGTATTCTGCACCTTTTTAGAATAATTAAGCATAATAAGAATTGTTTAGACCGGTATATAAAATTTAGATTTTAGTGAGTTTTCTAGCATCTTTTTCAGTACGTAGAGGAAATATTTGGATATCTTCTTTTTTATTTTCCATAACTTTTTTAAATTTACATTTAGTACAATTAAACCATTTAATTATTCTACCATCTATTATTACAGCTTCTCCACCACACCTTGGACATCTTTTAATGTCATTAGAAGGAGGGTTTATTTGTTTAAGAGCCATCCCATACACCTTTTTTTATGTTAATATGAGCTTCTTCAAATATTTTTGGAAACTTTAATTCCAGTTCTTGAAGCGTCATAATATTTTCTGGTTTGTTAATGAAAAATAGTCCTTCTTCTTCATCTTTGAATTTGAAATTTGTTTTTAAATCATATCTCTTAATGTTGTTTAAAGTTAGTTTACATGTTTCATTGTGAGCAGGACCCATCTTATCTATTTCCGAACCTGTTAATTTTCCTAGAACAATAGAAGTTGCTTGATTTACAGCAATAGTTTTATTTATTAGCGTTCTACCCTTTTCTTTCGCTTTTTCAACTGCTCTATGCCATTCGTTTGGAGTGTCCATATAATCAGCCTATAGAACTATTTACCCGTCTATCTATTTAAGCCTATATATGAATTTCGAGTACATCTTCGTCTTCTAGAATATGATCCTTTCCAACTACCTGTCCTTGGTGTTTAGCTGATTTACCCCAAACTCGAGCAAATTTAAAGAATTCTTCAAAATCTTTATGTAAGTCTCCACATGCTTTTCCAACAGTAGCTCCTTTTTTTAGAACCATTGGTTTTTTTTCTGGTTTTTTACCAGGTTCTTTTGTGTGTATTTTTATTAGACCAAGCATGTCCCATATTAGAGCTTTGTTTTTTTCTGGTTCTTCGTTTCTTTCTATTTTTACTACAGGTTTTTTTATACGAAAATTTTCAATTATTTTTTTCATTTCTCTACCTTCTTCTTCAGTATTATAAATTAAAACTATTCCATCAGAATTTTGTGCAATACTCATATACATTCTTTGAAATGTAGATGGTATTTCTATTGTTTGAATCCTAACACCTAGATAATCTATTGTTCCAAGCTGTGGTTTTGTTGTTGTATATGGGATGTTTGATATTTTTGGAGTTGCGTTTGTTAGTTTTGATAATAGTGTAGATTTACCAGAATTTACTGGTCCAAGAATACACACCTGAGCATCTCCTTCTTTAGCAACTGTAGTTATTCTTCTTCCCATCTTTTTTTCTGTCTGTGCTTTTAGTTTAGATAATTTGGTTTTTAGTTCAGCTAAAAGTTTTTCAGCGCCTTTATGGGTCGGTGCACATTTAATCACTTCTTCTAAAGCTCTTATTTTTTCTTCTCTTGTTTTTGCTTTTAGATATTCTTCTTGTGCTTTAAAATATTCTGGTCTTGCATTTATTGGCATTCAATCACCAGTATAACTCCATAAATAATACTTACCGTTTCTTTCCTTTTTAACTAATTGCATTTTTTCTAAATCGTGTAGATGGTTTAATATTACATCAACTCTAACACCTACTGGAATTTGAAGTAATGTTGATTTTGTAGGACCATTATTTTTTAATATTTCTATTATCTTATTTTTAGCTCTACCTCTTATATTCTTATGCGGATTGTTAGATCTCTTTATATGAAAACGAATAAATTCATCCTTTTCCTTATCTGCTAAAGGACCCGCTAAACCATAGATGTTTTTAATACCGTTTATTGATAATCTGAACTCTTTTTTAGGATTTGCTTTTATACCTCTGATTAATGAATGTGCTATATTTACTTCTGATAATTTAGTATTTTCCGTCCAATTCCATTTTCTTGCTAAACTTAACATAAATTCAAGAAAGTCATAATATTTATTTGTCATAGCTAATGATGCCATACCCAATGATAAACCCCTAAATTCCAGATCAAAGCTAACTATAAATGCGCCTGCAGCCAAAATTTTATCTTCAAATAATGTTTGATATAGATTCGCTTTTTCTACAGCATTTTTTGTTTCATCTTTTGGAATCCCATATATTGATCCCGAACCTTTGTTACTTAATGACAGAATTCTTTTTTTAATTATATTGAATGTATAATTAGATGGCATTTTACCAACCACTTTAATTATTTCATATAACCAAATTGGAGAAAAGTTGATATAAAATTGTTTTGAAGACTTTTCAATTTTTGGTCCATTTTTAAAGGACATCCCCAATAGATGTAAATGCTTTTTATTTTCCCAGTATCTTGTTATTTTCCACCAGCTATTTATTATATTTTTATTTTTTACCTTGAGTCTAGTTGTTCTAAAACAACCATATTTGTTCTTCTTTCCATTATAATATTTTAATTGTTCTTGTATATTTGCTTTAGTCATTTCTTCTATTAATGCGATTCCTGACATTAAACAATAGGTTTCCCAATCTTTTTTCATTAAATTATAAATTGATTCCATGATCGTGTTATATATTTTCTAACATTTATATGTTTTGGTATACTCAAAGCTAACGTTTGTTGGCATAATTAGAATTGTTGTTTAATATTTAATAGTAATCTGTTCTGTATTCACCATCTTGTTCTGTGGTGTATTCGTCTTGTTCTTGTGTTTTAGTTTTTCCACTCATTATTTTATCTTTATATTTCCAAAATAATACACCAATTATTGATATAATTATAATTATAGCAAATAGCCATATAATCCATCCATAATTTGATGGTGCTAGTTCGATTTCTTCAATGTCGTCTTGTAATCTATTAAGACCAGATAAAGCACTTGAATAACTTGAGCTAGCGAGGTCATAATTTTCTGATTCATATTCTTCTAATGCTTTTTCAAAGTTTTCTTTTATATTATTATAATTTTCAAGAACAAATTCTCCACCTTCTTTGTTTTTAATTTTATTTATTCTTTGTAAATACGTTTCAAGTTCTGTTATTTTTGTTGGAACAAGTGTTGTATAATCTCCAAGAATTTCTATATTAAACGCTATTGTATCATTTCCAACTGAACTATCTATTTTTAATGTTCCTGCATATGTTCCTGAATCTAAGTCAGTAGTATCAATAGTTAATTTCATTTCTTCTACATCATCTCCTGCTATTGTGTTTGGAATATCAATAATGGTTATAATGTCTTCTAAATTAGCTGAAAGGCTGTGTCTGTTAATACTTGCCTGTGCTGATACAATGTTTTCCAATTCAAATACTTTTTCAAATGATTTGTCAGATATTGTTATTAATGATAAGCTTGATGGCGAAACTATTAAA
>Ga0180732_1000408_pt1 | contig 38168 bp, 33 predicted proteins | sample KR11_01MetaG_FD_148674 | JGI IMG/M metagenome (GOLD analysis project Ga0180732, IMG submission 148674) | Groundwater microbial communities from the Olkiluoto Island deep subsurface site, Finland - KR11_0.1 MetaG | ecosystem: Environmental > Aquatic > Deep subsurface > Groundwater | place...
TCGCACCTGCTTATACCGCACAGGCTGTTGCACGGCTCTGTTAATGTCTCCGGCTAAAACATGCAGATCGACATCTTCGTAGGCTTTTCCTGAACGGTTATCTATACTTATCCATCCATCAAGCGTGGCTTCGTCTTTGGAGAGGTTAAGGATGTAGTTGCTCTGCCAGGAGATATTGTTTATGAGGTAGTCTATTTGCATCGCTGCGTTTACATTGTTTGTTGTTTCTACGTTCCAAACCAAGGATGCTTTTGTAATAAGCTCTTCAGGAATTGCTCTAAAAATGATGGCGTCTGAATCTACGGTTATGATGTTCCCATCGCTTGAACGCACAAGTGATTTAGTGTTCTCACTTGAGAGCAGGGTTGCGTTTATGATTTTGAAACTTTGGTCATCTTTTGGAAGTCTCACTTCAATGTTTTTGCCTATATGCGCTTCAAGAAGTTTACTTTGGGTGAGTTTGTCAAAACGGTACTGCTGTGATTTGAGCTTAATATCTTGAGGAAGAGAAACATTGACAGAATCAATCTCTATACTGTTGGCAACACCTTCATAAATAATATTGCTCTCTTCTTGGGAGATACTTAAATTTCTCTGCTCATGAACAAGACCGATGTTGCTGTTGTAAACTATGAGAGAATCCTCATCAGCAATCTTACTTAAAGTTGATGCGTAAACAGTGCCCGAAAGTAGCAATGACGAGAGAAGAACCAAATTCATTTTTTTCATAAAAACCCTCATTTATAAATCATATTCAGTCACTAAAGCTTCAGTGAGAGGAACCTTCTTGGTTCCCTATGAAGATATGTTACACTTCTAGAAAAAATAAAAGGTAAACTATGATAACTTCACCGCTGACCTATCTTTTTACCTTGGCGTTTACCGCCACTGCGTTTGCTGTTTTAGAGCAAAAAGCGAAACTCAAAATTTTTAAAGTTATTCCTGCGGTAGTGATGATTTATGCCTATTCAATGTTGCTTGCGAGTTTGGGTTTTTTTGACTCCAACAAGGAGATAAACGCAGTCTATGAGCTTACGAAAGGAAACCTTTTGCCCGCCATGCTTTTTTTAATGCTTCTGCAAATTGACATACGGCACTTTCTAAAACTTGGCAAAACGCTCACTATCGCCTATGTTCTGGCGGTTGTCTCCATCGCATTTTCTTTTATTTTTGTCTCTTATCTGTTTGCGTTTAACGCAGATATGGCAGCTGCGTTTGGGGCACTGGCTGGAAGCTGGATGGGGGGAACGGCAAATATGATAGCCGTAGGTTCGGCACTTGGAGCAAGTCAGGAAGCTTTCGGTTTTGCGCTTGTGGTAGATAGCGTGAACTATACATTGTGGGTGATGCTCTTGCTTTTTTTAGTTCCCTTTGCCGCCGCGTTTAACAAATTTACAAAGAGCCAAGAGAATCTTGCTTATTTGAGTGACGTAGGCTGTGCCTGTGCTATGGGTGCTAAACGCTATTGGCTGCTCATCTTTTTGGCGCTTGGTGTTTCCCTCGCATCGCAGGTGCTTGCAAATTATGTTGAACTACTTAACAAAACTACAAGCATCGTTTTGTTTGCTACCTTTTTTGGTGTTGCCGGTTCATTTACAAGGCTGAAAAATGTCAACGGCTCAAGCGAAGTGGCAACGACAATGCTCTACGTCCTCATTGCGCTCATCGGTTCAAAAGCTGTTTTTGAGAGTTTCAGTGGACTTGGTCTTTATGTCTTTGCCGGTTTTGTTATTTTGTCTATTCATGCATTTATTATGGTGCTTGGAGCCAAACTTTTTAAATTAGACCTCTTCTCCATCGCCATTGCCTCACTCTCGAATATCGGCGGTGTTGCTTCCGCGCCAATTCTGGCAGCAGCATATAACAAGAATCTTGTAAGCATCGGTGTTTTAATGGCAATAATGGGTTACCTCATAGGTACCTTCGGTGGTTTGATTGTCGGAAATATTCTGGTATATCTTGCGGGGCTGACTTAAGTTTTTGCATTAGCTAACTCAAGGCTTTTATAACATCTTCTTTTACTTTTTTCTCATCGACAAAAAAGAGCAAAATGCCGCCTACTATGAAGAAGATGGCGACTGAGGCTATGGCAATACGGGAGTTTTGGCTAAAAAGTGCGACTATGGCAACTAAAAGCGGCCCCAAAATTGTGGCAAATTTTCCTAAAAAGTTGTAAAAACCAAAAAACTCGGCTGCGTTTTTCTGAGGAATCATTTTTGAATAATAAGAGCGGCTTAAAGCTTGGATACCTCCTTGAACAAGGGCTATCATAAGCGCTAAAATATAAAATTCATAGACTTCACTCATTCGAGAAGCAAAGAGAATAATAAAAAGATAGATGGCAATTGCAAGGAAAATTGCTTTTTTTGTGTCCCATTTTTGTGCAAGTTTTGCAAAGAGCAGGGTTGCGGGAAAGCCGACAAACTGTACAAGCAAAAGAGAGAGAATAAGATTTTTTGTATCGAACCCCAGCGCCATACCGTAATCAACCGCCATACGGATAATTGTGTCAACTCCGTCAATGTAGAGCCAGTATGCGACCAAAAAAAGTAGCAGACCTTTAAGCTGTTTTACTTTTGAGAAGGTGTTTTTGAGTCTCAGATAGCCTTGAAGAAGCAAAGTTCCTTCGTGCTCGAGAGGCTCTTTTTTTTCTTCAACAAACAAAAAGAGAGGTGCAGAAAAGAGTGCCCACCAAAGAGCCACAGAGATAAAAGAAGCCTTTACCGCCTCAGCTTCGTTTTCTAAACCAAAAAGTGTAGGATTTTGAAGCATCCAGACATTGATGGCAAACAAGATTCCACCGCCAAGATAGCCAAGAGCAAAGCCTAGGCCTGAAACAAAATCAACACTTTTTTCATCGGAAACTGTAGAGAGCAGAGCATCATAAAAAGTGTTTGAGCCCATAAAGCCAATATTTCCAAGTACGTAAACAAAGGCTGCTAACTCCCATTGACCTTGGCCAACAAGTGCTAAAGCTGCGCTCATTAAAATACCCAAGTAGGCAAACAAAAATAAAAAGCGTTTTTTAATGGAGCCTGCGTCAGCTATGGCACCTAAAAGCGGCGCTATAAGCACAACGATTAAACTTGAAAGAGAATTTGCAAAACCAAGCTGTGCGGTGCTGAGAGTTACATCTGCATTTGCACTGTAATAAGTTTTGAAGAAAAGAGGAAAAAAACCAGCCATAACAGTAGTAGCATACGTAGAGTCTGCCCAATCATAAAGTGCCCAGGAGGTAACAGTTTTTTTATTCATGACATATAATACATCAAAACAAAGGTGCGGTCAAGTGACTGTTATTTCAAATATACACTGTATAATCTTCTTATGAAAATACTAAATATTGAAACAGAAATTAAACTTATAGAGTTAAAGACACCTTTTATTACGGCGCTTAGACGGGTTGAAAGTGTGGAGTTTGTCCGAGTGAAAGTAAGCTGTGAAAATAAAGTTGTTGCGTTTGGCGAAGCTCCGGCAACTAAGGCTATTACGGGCGAAGGGGTTGAGGAGATTTTATATTCCATTGAAACTGTTCGAGAACCTATTCTTGGTGAATCGCCCCAAGATTCACTTGCGTTTATTCATGAACAGTCCATTGGAAGTTCTGCAAAAGCTGCTCTTGACATGGCGTTTGTCTCTTTGATGGCGCAAGAAAAACAGCAAAAACTTTATGAATATTTGGGTGCAAAAGAGCCATGCGACCTCCAAACTGATATTACCATTTCTTTAGGCAGTGAAGATAAGATGATTCGGGATGCAAAAGAGGCCTATAAAGAGGGTATGGACATCTTAAAAATAAAAGTGGGTAAAGATGTAGACCATGCCATAAAAGTTGTTCGTGAGCTTTGTATAGAACTGCCAAAGGTGAAAATTCTTGTTGATGCCAATCAGGCCTGGAATTTGGAAGAGTCCCTTATGTTTATAAACGCAATGAAGGGCGTGAAAATTGAGCTTATTGAGCAGCCAGTTGCGGCAGAAGATTTGGATGCCTTGTGTGTTATAACAAAATCAACACCCATAGATATACTTGCAGATGAAGCGGTTTTTACGCTCGAAGATGTCAAAAAAGTGTATACACACAGATGTGCAGATATAATAAATATAAAACTGATGAAATGCGGCGGTCTTTCTAAGGCTGTTGAAATTTTAGAGTATGCTAGAGCAAACGATATCAAATGCATGCTCGGTTCTATGCTTGAGGGTCCAATTTCCATAAACGCAGCCCTGCATCTGGCGATGGCATACAGCGACGTCATTAAGTATTTAGATCTTGACAGCCCGCTTCTTTACAAAACGCCCTCCGATGAGCTGGATTTTTTATATGCAGGCTCGCAGGTGATTTATCTTTAGGCACTTTTGTAGCCAGTATGTGACAATGGTATGCAATAATTTTAAAATAATATGAAAGTAACAGGCAAAATATGAAAAAACGTACCAAAATTTTAGCGACTATAGGACCGGCTTCGGATTCTCTTGAAAGTATTAAAAATCTCCTCCGAGCGGGTGTAAATGTTTTTAGACTCAATTTTTCGCATGGTTCTCATGAATACCATTATGAAACGCTGCAAAAAATCCGTCAGGCAGAAAAAGAGACCGGACTTCTTGTCGGAGTGCTTCAAGACATCAGTGGTCCAAAGATTAGAATTGGACAGCTCGAACTTCCTTTTGATCTCAAAGAAGATGATACTTTGGAGTTTTCCAAAAATGAAATTCTCGGTAAAAAAACAGGTGAAAACTCTTATGTGACATGCTTAAGCCAGCCTGCAATTTTGGGACAATTAAAACTCGGTGATTATGTCTATTTATATGATGGAATTATCCGTACGCATGTTATTGATGTCAATGAAGAAAGTGTAAGTGTACGCGTAGAGAATCGAGGAATTCTTACCTCGAAAAAGGGTGTAAATTTTCCAAATACGCATTTAGGTATAGATGTTTTGACTGAGAAAGATAGAGTAGATATGCTTTGGGGTGTGAAAAATGAGGTAGATTTTATGGCTATTTCTTTTGTGCAGGATGCAACCGATATGATTGAAGCCCGCAAAATAGTTACGACCTATGGCGGCAAAGTGCAGTTATATGCAAAGATTGAAAAGTTTGACGCGGTTGAAAACATTGATGCCATTTTAGAAGCGAGTGACGGCATTATGGTCGCTCGTGGTGACTTGGGCATAGAAGTGCCTTTTTATGAAGTTCCTGCCTTGCAAAAAATGCTTATTAAAAAAGCAAACGCAGCTTCAAAGCCTGTTATTACCGCAACACAGATGCTTTTGTCTATGACAGAAAAAGAGACGGCAACCCGCGCTGAGATAAGCGACATTGCAAACGCAGTGCTTGATGGAACAGATGTGGTGATGCTCTCAGAAGAGAGTGCTGTCGGGCGAAATCCTGTTTTGGCGGTGGAGACTATGGTTAAAACCATTCAGGGTGCTGAGAAAATGTATCCGTTTAACAAATGCTCGGTGTTTAAGCTCCATGATGCAACAGACAGTGTCAATGAGGCGGCGGTAAAACTTTGCGAAGATGTTCAGGCTTGGGGACTAATTTGTCTCACATCTTCAGGCTCGTCTGTCAAAAAAATCTCCCGTTACAGACCTAGAAGAGATATTTATGCAGTAACGCATGACATGAGAGTAGCCCGTTCTTTGACTATTTGTTGGGGCGTTGTTCCTGCGTTTATGGTAAATGAGAGCTCATTTGGACAAGTGATGAGTGAGGTGGTCAAACAAGGTTTAGAGAGAAATGTTTTAAAACTTGACAAGAGTTATGTACTTACAGCAGGAGACCCCGTTGGAGTTCCCGGAAGTACAAATATGATTCGAATTTTAGGAGAACATGAAATGGGGTATTTCAAGTCTCTTGTTTAAGCAGTTTTAATTGTTTTGGGCAGGTTTGGCAATATATCGTAACCAGATAAAGCCAAAAAGCCCGGCAAAAAGTGATGCGGCAAGTATTCCGACCTTGGCCTGGAAAATGAGAGTATCATTGCCCATAAATGCAAGATCTGCAACGAAAATACTCATAGTAAAACCTATGCCCCCTAAGAATGCAACTCCAAAGACTTGATTCATCGTACTGTTTTCTGGCAACTTTGCTATGCCGAGTTTAATTGCAAGCCAAGCAACTCCGGCAATTCCTAAAACTTTTCCAAAGATAAGCCCGGCCATAATACCAAGAGATACCGGCTGGATTATCGTGTTGCCTATGGAGGAGAAGTCTATTGATATACCTGCGTTTGCAAGAGCAAAAAGAGGGATGACAATCAGAGCTACAGGAAGATGCAAATCATGCTCCAATCTTTGTGCGGGAGAACCGACAGCGTCAATCCTGTCTTTAATATTTTGCAGGAGCGCTTTCTGATTTTCATGCATCATATGGTCTGTAGTTACGGGATACGCATCATACTCTTCAAAAAGATTTCTTGTGTGCTGCGTAAAATCGACAGGGGTACATTTTGGCTTTGATGGTATGGACATAGCCGCGATAACACCCGCAATAGTAGCATGAACCCCAGAATCAAGCATAAAGAGCCACATAACAACTCCCACGATGAAGTAAGGCAGTACCGCGTGAATACCAAAACGGTTAAAAGAGACCAAGACTAAAAATGATACTCCCGCAAGTGCTAATGGCAGAAAATGGATTTGTTCCGTATAAAAAATAGCTATTACTACTACCGCGCCAAGGTCATCAACTATAGCAAGGGCAACCAAAAAAGTAACAAGAGCAGGGGAGACGCGTTTACCTAAAAGAACTAAGGCACTAATTGCAAATGCAATGTCTGTAGCCATAGGGATTCCCCAACCGTTTGCACCTTCTTGGCCACTGTTGATGCTTAAATATATAAGAGCCGGCAAAAGCATTCCGCCAACAGCCGCTAAAATAGGAAGAATTGCAATTTTAATATTTGAGAGTTCTCCTACTAAAACTTCACGTTTTATCTCAAGTCCGACAATGAAGAAAAAGATGGCCATTAAGCCGTCGTTTATCCAGTGATGAATAGAGTGTGAGATGCTCCATGAACCTACGCTGAAGTCTATTTTTGTGTGAAAAAGATGCATATACGCATCAGCCAAAGGCGTGTTGGCAAGTATAAGCGCTATGATAGTCATAGCCATTAAAATAATACCTGTAGTTGTCTGGGCATGTAAAAAGTGCTCAAACGGCGTCGCTACTTTTTGAAAAGCTTTTTCCCAAGGTGCGTAAAGTTTCATCAGTACTCCTAAAACATATTTTTTGTGGAAGTTTTTATTTCAGAAAGAGCAAAGGCAGCATCTCTCTGGCCGTTACGTCTGGCTTTTGCCCACCAATTCATGGCTTTTTCTTCGCTTTGTTCCACTCCAAAACCGTTTCTGTACATCATACCCACATAATATTGTGCTTCTCCGTCATTTTTATACGCTGCCGCATCAAAAAGAATCTCAAAAGCTTCAGTAAATTTTCTTTCGTTATAGAGTCTAAACCCGTCTTCTACTGTTTTTGACATTTGTACCCTTTAATATATTTGTTTTATTATAGCCAAGAAGAAAAAATGAACTCTTTTAAGAGCTCTCTTTTTTATAAATCTTTAAAAGAGACGATGGCATCTCTGCCATTTTCTTTTGCTTTGTAGAGGGCCGTATCTGCTTGTTTGATAATATCTTCACTCTTTAAATCTTTTGTTACAATACAAGAACTGATTCCAAAACTCAGTGTAACAGGTTTGTCTTGCATACTTTTAAAATAATTGCTTTTAAGATGAGTTTGAATGGTACTGACCAGTGCTACGGCTCCGTCGTTGTCGGTGTCATACATGACGATGATAAACTCTTCTCCCCCATATCTTGCAACAATATCCGTCATTCTTTTTAGAGACTGTTCAATCATCTGAGCAACACTAACTAAAACTACGTCTCCAACTTGGTGTCCGTAAGTATCATTAACTACTTTAAAGTGGTCAATGTCACACATGATAATAGACAGCATTGACTGCTTGCGTTTACTAAGCTCCCAGGTATCTGAAAGAACCTGTTCAAAGTGTCTTCTGTTGGCTATGCCGGTGAGGGGATCCATTGTTGAAAGAAGCTGGAGTTTTTTATTTGCTTCTTCTAGTTCTGCTGTTCTTTTTTGCACTTTTTCTTCAAGTGATTGATTAATTGCATCGAGCTCTTTTGCATGATTATTTATTTTATGGAACATAGAGACGATTGCGTTTTGGATGACGCCTATTTCATCTTTTCTTTGTGATGGTTCCAGGTTGAGATTATGATGTTTTGGGTTGTAAGATAAAACAGTTTTACTAAGTAATGTCAGGTGCTTAAACTCTCTGTGTAGAAGAAAAATAAACAAAATCAATAATACAAAAATGAGAGCAAAGATTTTTAAGGTTGTAGTTTTGTTTAAGTCTTGGAGTTCATAAAATTCATCGTTGGAAAAAAGGATTACAATAGTTCCGATTTCTTCCTCTGTTAAAGGGTCATAGAGTTCTTTTGAAGCAAGATTAATATTGGAATCAACTATTCTAAAATTATTGTTTGAGGTTTTTGTAAAAGTAAAAAGTGAATTTAGATCTTTGTCTGAAAGTTCCACGAGTTGTATATCATTATTTTGTTCTATGATTTTTTCGAGGTATTCTGTATTGGACTCATGAAGTCCTAAAGAGAGGTTTAAGCTGATGACAGGAGAAATTGTGTTGATGAGCAAAGAGTTTTTGGATTCTTTAGATTTTTTAAATTGAGAAACAATGTTTTGGGCTAAAAGGTAGCGTTCTGTTGCACTTATAAAAAGAGTGAAAAATACTATTGCGAGAATTATTTTGACTTTAAAACTAATGCTTGGCATTATTTTTCCCCGCTTTTGTAAATTTTTGAGATTCTTAGAAATACATTTTCAAGCTTAATTTCTTTGGCAAGAATAGTTTTTATGTTTATATAAGGAAGAATATTCCGGCCTAAAAAAAGAGACATATCGACTCCAAGTTCAAGGAGAGCAGCATCGTAAGAGACAGTCAAAGTTTTATGAACATTGGAAAAATCTAAGGCTCTGCGAAGGTTGTTTTCGTCTGTGTTGAAAAGAAAAAGAAGTTGAGCTTTTTGACATGCTTGAAGGTTTGTGTATTCACTAAGTATGGTGACTATATTGTAATTCTTAATTCCTTGGGGGTAATTTTGTTTGATTTTATCTGCAAGAGAATCAGCCGTATTTTTTTCAATGGAGTCGTAGAGAAGACATATAGTAATCTCTTTGTCAATTTTGTTTTTGGATTCACTCATAAGGATAAAACGCGGAATAATTTTTGCAAAAATGTTTAAAGAATCATCATCATAAGAAAATGCGTACAAGAAAGAAGGATTTAAAAATAGAACAAAACAAAGTAAAACAGAGGAGAATCTATACACCATTTTTTGCTCCTTTTATAGGTTCTTTTGAGGCATTTAAAGCTTAAATAAATCTTTGTTAGTATAACATCAATTTGTAAATTAAATCTTATTTTTGTGATAACAATAGAAAATAGTGTATTTTAACGGGGTATATGTAAAATTCTCAGGGGGCAAAAATGAGAAAAAGTTGGGTTATAGCAATGGGTATAGTAGTGTTCACTTTAACACTACATGCTAACGAGTCAGTAGAGCAAATGGAAGACTTTCAATCACTTCTGAGCGAGGTGAGTGAAATAGCCACCAAAAAATCTTTAAATGTAGATTATCTTCCTTCTGTTGTGACAGTAGTTGATGCTCAGACTTTTGTTGATGGCGGGATTCAAAATCTTGGTGAGGCTCTTGGAATGCTTCCGGGCATTCAGGTGCAGATTAACCAGATGGGTTACACTATGACGACGGTACGCGGCTTTAAAAATCCTAATGCCTATCTTTCAGACAAGATAAAAATTCTTATCGACGGCGTGGCAATTAACAATGCAGTTTCAGGGACAACAAGTTTTTATATGGACTTCCCGATGCAGCTTATTGAAAAGATAGAAGTGCTTCGCGGCCCGGCTTCAACGGTTTACGGTGCAGGCGCATTTTATGCCACGGTCAATGTTATAACAAAACTCGGCAACGCTAAAAAAGAGAATCAAGTTTTTGTAGGAGCAGGGAGCTACGGCTACAGAACTGTTGGGGGAAATCTCTTTGCAAACGCAGGTGATTGGAAGATTTTTAGTGACGGGTATTATCAGACGAATACAAAAGAGCTCTATTTTGAACCACAAGACGGCTATACGGATGAAGGTATGAGAGATTTGTCTCTTGGGTTTAAAGCGCAAAATGGCGGTTTAGAGTTTTTGGCAAGATTCAAACGCAGCGTTTACGGAAATTTTTATAGTTTTGAGGGAGAGCTCGATCCTATTCCCCAAAAAGGCGAAGAACACATTAACACTTACTTTTTTACGCAGCTTGCATATAAACACAGTTACAATGACTATGAGTTTGAAACCAAGGCAAATTTTTCACATAGAGAGTTGGATACGAGTGCAAATATATATAGCATAGGCAGTCAGATTGGTAAATTTTCTTCTGTTGGTATAGATATGCAGGATGGATTCTTTTATTATGAGAAATCAGCCGAGCAAAACTATGCAATTGAATCCAGCGTAAGACTTCCTGAAATAGCTTCTAATGATATCTCTCTAGGAGTTGGTCTGCAATACGCTGCTGTGCGAAAAGATGAGTTTTTCAGCAGCGTGGAAGATGCTATTGTAAGTTCGGCAGACCCTTTAGCTCTGAGAGATGACCCTTCTTTTCGTTATCGTCTTAATAAAGAGCCTGCGTTTTGGACATCTTATGAAAATGGAGAAGTCGGACATCTTTTAGACGGCGGGAATAGTGTAACAAGAACAAATGTGTATGCGTATGCACAGGATCTCATCTCTGTAAGTGACGCTGTGGATGTGATTCTTGGACTGCGTTTAGACAATTACTCAGACTTTGGTTCGCAGTTGAGTAAAAGAGCAGGTATAGTTTACAGAGCAAATGATGAATTGATTTTTAAAGTTCTTTACGGCTCAGCATTTCGTGCGCCGACTTTTATGGAAGCGTACCAAAACGGACATATAAACTTTCGTGCGGGTGATGAAAATATAAAACCGGAAGAGACAAACACGTATGAGGCTGTCGTTATCTATTCTCCGAACTTTTATAATAGATTTTCTCTCAATGTATTTTATTCTGAACTCACTAATGTTATAGATCTCGAAGAGTTTCAAGATACTAATCCAGGCTATCAAAATTTCGACAGACGCCTGAGCCGCGGTGTGGAGTTTGAATATAATTACAAAACGAAACTTGCACATAACTTCTACTTCAACGCAACCTATATAGATGCGGGTTATACCATACCGGCAGAAGACGGCCAGCCTGCGGTAAATGTCAGTATGCCTGATATCTCAGATGTGATGCTCAAAGCCATGTACATCTACACGCCTATAAAAGCGCTCTCTTTTGGAACAACTTGGAGATATTTTGCTCAAACAACATCCACAGAGTTGGAGTGGGTACTTGAAGAAGCTGATGAGTATGATGCAACGGCAAAAGCTGTGCATATTTTTGACGAAACCGTAACATACAGACTTTCTCCCTCAAGCGAAATCCGTGCGACCGTTAAAAATCTCTTTGACGCAGATGTCCGCATGCCGGCCTATTATTACTACACTGCCGATGGCGGAATTCAGAGAGAAGGCAGAAACTACTTTGTGAGTTATGTTCACCGCTTTTAAAAACGCGGTGACTCTTTTACATCATGTGTGTGTCGGTAATAAACATCACGCCAGAATGTTTCTCAAAAAAGAGGGCAAGCCCTTCGCTTATTGTTTCAGCTTTGGCTTCATCAACTACGGTCATAATCATGACAAGGGCGTCTTCATCATTAAATAGCAGCTGTCCTTCATGGTAGCCTGCGTTTCCTCTGCCCTCAAGGTTACGAAAAATTGTATAACCTTGAATTTCTATTTTTTCGAGTAGTCTTGTTAGGTGTGCTAAAAACTCACCCTCAATAATCATCTCTACTTTTTTCATTTTTTTGAGGTTTCTCATGCTCTGTTTTCTCCTTGTGTAAATGTTTTAAATTCAAGTTTTTCCCAAGTTTGTGTGTTACCTTCATAGAGGAAAAACGCAGTCTCTTTTTCATCTATAAAAATGGTTTTTATCCATTCGTTGTATACAAGTTCGCTTATTTTGTGAATCTTGTCTATAACATTTTTATGCGTCTCAAAAGGTGCTTCTATCATGGTGATTAAACGCAGCGGCTCATGATAAGGCTCATTTTCCAAATTTACTGTTTGTGAGGGAAGACCGGTTCTAAGGTCGCTCATATTTCCTGAAATAACCCCGAGTTTTCCGACAACATTGTGGTAAACCTTGCTCTCACTTCCAAAAGCACTATTGTCTAGTGTAGAAAAAAAGTGTTCCATATTAATCCACTCCCCGACAACGAGAGGACCGGATAAGATAACGCTCAAAATTGCCCCTTTTTTGTCGCCCGTATAATCATAAGAATGTAAAAAAGTCCTTCCTGCTAAATTCATATTTTTCGAGTTTTCACGTTTTCCTATGAAAAAGGAGTGGTTTTTAGAGAGTCCCCATTCGGGCCTTGGCTGTGACCAATCCATGGTGTTTCTCTTAGCTAAAGAAAAAGCGCCCTGTTTGCTCCTTGTGTTCGAAAGAGGCAGAGTTGCCATACGTTCAGCGGCAGTTAGCATGCCGGCAAGCTCCAAATCTGCTTTGAGTTTTTTCAGAGCTTCATGATGGGAGTGCGGAGCATGTGCGTCAAAAAGAGTTAAAACATCGCTGGTAGTGTTGTGAAGCGCCGCTATGAAATAGGTCTGCTCAGGAATATGAATTCCATGTTTATGAAGTTCTTCGCGTATATTTTGTTTGTTTGCCATATAGGCGAGAACCTTTGCGTTTATAAGTGAACTGCTTCCTCCGCAGGCTCCGCAATCAAGTGCGGATTCATAAGGGTTGTTTTCTGATTGGCTTGCATGGGCGGACAAAACCACAATATCGCAAAAGCTCTTGAGCCCGACAGTTTTAAGTGCGCTTTGAACATAATACAGCTGCTCTTTGAAGCTAAAGCCAACCTTGGCCATTTTTGCTTTTTGAATGCGCATATGACCGGCTGAAACCTTGTACTCTTTGCGCAGAAGCTCTATGAGTCTTTGTTCTTCTATCTGTAAAAGATTGTATTTTGCACCGAGTTTTGTCACAGAATCTATGGCTACGCCGTCTTGGTCTTCTTGAACTATGTCTTCTTTGCTGAGGGCTATCTCTCTGATTTCGTTGAGAATTTCATCGTCAAGCGAAGATGGTTTAATGTTAAACTTCTCTTCTATAACAAACTTGATAATCTGGTTTTGTATAGCGGTAATACTCTCTGTCGCCTCTTTTTCGGTATAACGCTCTATGCGAAGTTCTTCCTCAACCTTGGGGTCAAAGATTTTTTTTCTCAAAGGCATGTAGGCTTTTGGCACTAAACTTTTACCAAAAAAATCAAAGGCAAAGAGAGCACCGATGGCTTCGACGGTAACGTAAGGAGTGAGAACATTGTATTTGAGTTCGTTTAAAACTTTTTTGACAATTTTCATCAGTCCCTTGGAGTTAATGGCCTCTTTTTCATGAAAGCTGTAAACGATGTGTTTTGGCGTGAGTATTGCCGGACACAAGTCCGATTCGCATCTGTTACTAACATCAATGGATTTAAAAGGAATCCCGAAAAAACCTGCCATGCCGTAAGTCTCGTAAGCACCTGCAGCTTCGATGTTTCTGCGTATGCGTTCTGAACGGGTATCTATACAGAAAAAGAGTTGGGCATCAGAGCTATTTACCTGCTCTTGCGTTTTTTTGCTCTGAACATAGTCGCTCATGAGCTGCATCATGCTGGTTTTTTCCATCGCTTTGAGCCAAATAAAACCCTCTTCATCCTCGAAATCCTGCAAGGCTGCGTTTATAGCGTTGAGTTCTTGAGCTTGCAATGTTTGTATCTGCTCTTCCTTGAGAACAAGAGAAAGAACTTTGTAGAGATACTCTGCAAGGACCTCGCAGTCATGGATTTTTTTGTCATAAATATATTGGTCGTAAATCTCTTTGGCATCTGTTTTTTGTGTTTCGTGCAAAAAGTTCTCAACACTTTGAAAATAACTTAAAAGAAGTTTTCCGCTGTTATACTCAGCTCGTAAAAAGGCCTCTTCTTTGTTGTTCATAATGTAACTTCCAAGCTCTTTCATACTTGGAAAAAAGCCCAAAGAATTTTCCTGCTTTTTTAAAAGCATATAGGAGTAGTAGAGGCGTATAGCCAAAAATTCTTCCATAAAAGCAGGATATTTTTTCTGGTATTCGCTTGAGCTCTTGCTTCTGTATTTTAAAAAACCGCTCCAACCGTGAAGTTTTGTAAGTTCAAGTGTAAAGTACTCTTCCCAAAATGAGCGTGGAATCTTGAGCTCTTTTAGAACCATGAAAATGATGTCTTCCGCAAGTGCTGTTTCCCGTAAAAGTCTGCAGAGGGTTTCGTTTTCATTGAAAAAAACTTTGTCCTGCATGACTATCTCTTTCCAAGATAAAAACATCCCTTTTTCACGTTTTGGCATGTTCCAAATGGCTTGTCCTTCACCCAAAAAACGCATAGCAATCTGCGACATAATGTCATCAAGCGCTTCTCCCACGTTGGTGGCAAAAAGCATATCGACTACATCATAGATAGTTTTTTCTTTGGCAAGGTGTTTGACAAGGTTTGCATTAAAATCAGCATAATCGTTAAGAGACTCAGGAGAGAGATTTTTGGCTATTTGAGGGATGAGAGGGCTCACGTTTGTTATCTCGTCAAAATGGTGGCACTCCCGTGACTTTGTCATAAGCTGTATGAAAAGATTTTCCAGAAGAGGATGGGTGTGTCCGCATTTTGTGCCAAAGTTTTCTAACTCTTCTCTAAGATACATATCCTCAATTTTGCCCTCTTGGTAAAACCTCTGGTACTGCTCTCTGGTGAGGGATTTTTTTGCATGAAAGAGCGTATGCGCCTTATTTACGGCTTCTTCAAAATGCATATTTTCAAAACCGTGCAACGGATTGTGGTGAATAAAAGATTTCATAGGCCAAAAGTTTGGAATATGCTCAACAGCACTCTCAACGAGTGAATCTATGAAAAGAATATCTTTTTCTTTTACGATCATCCTAAGTTTACCTCCATAAATATAAATCCGATGCCGACACTCAGAAGATAAAGAAAGACTAAAAATATTGTTTGCAAGGGTGATAAATCTCTGTAATGAAGTTTTCTTTGAGCAACTCCATAGATGAGTTTTTCAATAAGAGTAATCCCTGACCAGCTGATAAGCAGCCAAGAGATAACGATGGCAATAAGATAGTAGATGTCAAACTTCACTACTTCTTCAATAAATATCCTGAAACCCGGAAAATAGGGTGTGAAGATAAGCGCGACAATGGATATGACAAGCAAGACGGAAAACCTCGGCATAACATTGCCAAGCCCTTTAAAAGCTTTAAAATACGTAGTTTTAAACTGTTTGTCTAAAAACGCAACAAGGAATCCAAAACCTATAATCGGGAGGATAAACGCAATGAAAAAGACCGACATCTCTCCATCTACGGATTTCCACAGCCATGCAAAACCGGAGATTGTGCTGTAGTAGAAGATAAGGTAACTATAGGCATGACTTACGCTTAAAAGGCGCAACGCGTAAAACATGGTGCTAAAAAGTGCCACAACCGATATGGCCACTATAACTGTTTGATTTTCATAACTGCTTAAAAGAAGTGCGCCTGTAAAAAACATGGAGGAAAGCACAAACAAAAGCATGAGGCCTTTAAATTTACTCAGTATAAAATTGCTCAGCATGCTAAATGGAAATATTGGAAGTAAAAAAAGTACAGCCAAGGTTGTAAGCAGTTCTTCTAACATCAAGGCTCCTAATATTTAAATTTTGTATTGAGTCTCAGGGAAAGACTTTTAAGTTTGAATGAGACTAAGGAAATCATATCTAAGATGTAAAATTCTCTCGAGAGTGTTTTATAAATAAAGTGGTAAAAACCTGTGAGCTCATTTATTTTTATTTTACGTTTTTCTTCAGAGTAAAAGGCAAAAATCCATCCCACAATGACTAAAAACAGAGCGATTGAAACAATGGCGTAAAAGAGCAGCTCAGGAATTGCAGCCGATGCAAAGATGGCGCTGCTTAACTCTTGATTGGTATAAATAATCCCGCCAAACCAGTGCTCGATACTCAAATATGCAACAATGGCTACAGAAAAGAGAAGCGTAGTCAAAAAGAGCATAACCCACATTTTGCTCAAAACTGAGCGGTAGACGGAGAAGATAGCCTGCGCTCCCGTGAGCCATGCAAAGAAGAGGAGGATGACATCACCCTGAAAGTGCATAAGCCCTCCGCTGAGCCAGACATAGATGCCCACAACAATGGCCATAGGTGCTACGGTTGTTAAAATAGCATGAATAAACCAAGGGGTTCTGTCGGTATCTTCTTCGTTAAAGAAGAAGTTAAAGTAGGATTTTCCACTGATATTTGGGGCTTTTCTTGCATTGTGAATGACATCGCCAGAACCCAAAAAGAGAGTCGCTTTAAAGAGTCCATGGACTATGAGGTGATAGACAGCAAGGGCAAAGGCGCCAACGCCAATTTCAAGCATCATGTAGCCCATTTGCCCGATTGTGGAGTAGGCCAAAGATTTTTTGACATCGTTTTGTACAAGCATCAAAGCAGAACCGATGACGGCGGTAATGAAACCGACGAAAAACGCCAAGTGCAGAGCAAAATCGGCATGAACAAAAAGCGGAGCAAAGCGGTTAATGAGAAAAGCTCCTGCGTTTACTATTCCTGCGTGCATAAGTGCAGAAGCCGGATTTGGACCTTCAAGCGTGTAGGCAAGCCAGATGTGAAAGGGAAACTGGGTTGATTTAATGAGTGCGGCAAGCATGATAAGCAGACCGATAACTTGAAGTGAAGAGACATCAAACCAAAATATGCTGATATTTTGCACTTCCATTGTATTGATTGCGTTTAGAAAAGTATGCAAATCCAGCGTTTTGTAGTAGTCAAAAATAAGATAAATGGCGAAAAAGAGAGGAATGTCTGCCAAGAGATGGGTAAAATAGGTGTAAAAACCATACTTGTAGGTCTTTTCTCTTTTGTAGTTGTGTACAAGAATAAAATAGAGATTGAGCCCGATAAGGTGCCAAAAAGCCAAAATAACAATAATATTTCCAGCAAACAAAAGCGATAAAATTATACCGATCATCATATCGAGCAGGATAAAAAAGCGTATATATCCCTCTTCATCGTACATGTATTTGATAGAGAATTTATGGACAACGAGTCCTACCAAACTTACAAATATGCTCATAACAATAGTTAAAGAGCTAATGTTTAGCGTGTAAAGGGTATTTGCAAAGAGGAGTTTTTCACTCAGTGAATTTTCATAAAAAAGATAGCCCAGAGAAAGAGCACCAAGAAGTGTCAAAAGTGAAAAAAATATTGAAATTTTATATGAAGCTTTGCCTAAAAATTTAAAGCTTAGCAAGAGTATTAATGCAGATAAAAACGGTAAGGCGAGCAGGGCATACGTCAGAGTGGTGAATTGGTCGTCAAAAGTCATAAGTATTTTCCATCATCTTTAAAGTGTATAAACTAATTAGAGTGTAATATAGCCTAGAAAGTCACACTTTTATTAAGCATGTTACATATATTTAGTTGTATCAAGGCTTAAAATTGGGAGCTTGTTTAATTTGAGATGGTTTACTAAAAATAAATTAGTATAATCACTTTATGAATTTAAAAGAACTAGAAAACAAAACCATACTTCTCTTTGGTAAAAGCCGTGCCTTCAGCTCTGAAGAGTTTGAATCGCAGATGCGCCACCATAAAATCACTGTTCTTAAAGAGTACAGCGATGAGGTAGTTTTAAGTATTGATGGCAGGATGATGACGCCTTATGAGCAAAACGCGAGTGATGATTTGTATGAAAATAAAAACATCAAAAGCATTTCCATAGATGAACTTGAACGTGCATTAGCAAAAGAAATTGATGCAGATGTTTTACTTATGAGTCTCAAACTTTCTCATGATAAAGAGCGGCTCAAAGCTTTTATAAAAAACACGATGATTAGTGATGAACTCTTTTTCAGACTTCTCAAGATGTACGCATGGGACGGCGAAGATTTTTTTGAAAATGATGACAACCGTGATGTCACAGCAGCACTCATTGGACGTTTTTACGAAAATATAGAACGCAACCACAATGTTCAGTACGCAACCTTAGGTTTGATGCATCTTGTAGCCCAGTGCAAGAATGAAAAGCTCATAGAAACCATTGCTTTACTTGAACCTCTGCAAAAGAGTTTAAACGCCAAGAAAAACAGTGCGAACTTCGCGATTGTCACAGCCATAGCAAAGCATCCTAAAACGCCAAAGTCTGTTTTGAAAACGTTTGTAAAAAAAGCAAATACTTACGTGCAGACCTTGATTGCTTTGAGAGAAAATTGCGATGCGATGATGCAAGAACAATTGTTCATTGAGTCGGATGAGAACGTGTTAGAGGCACTTTCACGTAATGCTAACTTAGACAAAGCAATTGTTAAACAGCTCCTGAGCAAAGAGAGATTTGCGAAAAATATAGGGCAATTTATTCGTTTAGATGAAGAGCTTTTTGAACTTTTGTTTGAAAAGTATGCTTTGGTCTTGGCTGCAAATGAGTCACTAACGCTTGAAATGCAAGAGCGGCTTTACCAAACGCAGAGTGAAGAAGTGAAGGCGATTCTTGGAGCAAACTCTTTGCTTCAAAGAGAGATTATAGAAAAACTCTCCCAGGAGGAGAGTCAAATCATAAGTTCGGCTTTGTATGCAAACGCACAAACGCCTCATAAAATTTTGCAAGAAGCTTATGCAAACGCAGCCAATCACACAGCTTTGGCAAAAAATTCAAATACTCCTGAGGAGATTTTACTTTTGCTTGGACAAAGCGAGGAAACGCAGATACTTGCAGCTTTGGCGAAAAATGAAAGCACACCCGTTGAAGTTTTGTACCAACTCCAACTCGATAGCAGATTTGAGCGTTTAGTAAAAGAAAACGCAGCCTTTGGCAAACATATACAAACACAAAATATAGGTTGGATGGTATAGCAATGAAAGCATCAGAATTAACACTCACCATAAGCGCACTCGTAGAACAAAAAGTTCCCACATTTCTTTGGGGCGCACCGGGCATAGGCAAATCTTCGATTGTTAAACAGATAGCCGATGAAAAAGACATAGGTTTTATAGACCTGCGTTTGTCGCTTATGGACCCGACCGACCTTAAAGGAATTCCTTTTTATGACAAAGAGAGCCACACGGCACTGTGGGCGCCGCCTGCGTTTTTGCCAAGCAAGGGCGAGGGAATACTCTTTTTAGATGAACTCAACTCCGCGCCGCCTTCGGTTCAGGCTTCGGCGTATCAGCTCATTCTTGACCGTAAAGTAGGCGAATACACGCTTCCTGATGGCTGGGCAATTGTAGCCGCCGGGAACCGTGAGGGCGACAGAGGTGTAACCTACAGAATGCCCGCTCCTTTGGCAAACAGGTTCGTGCACTTTGAGATGGAAGTGGATGTTGATGACTGGCGTTTGTGGGCGTACAAAAAAGAGCTTGATTCAAGAATCATTTCTTACATCTCTTACAAGAGTGAACATCTGTTCACATTTGATGCAAAGAGCGAAAATAAGAGCTTTGCAACGCCTAGAAGCTGGGAGTATGTCAACAGCATTCTTAAGAGCGGGTTGAATGAGAGTTTGGTATTAAACGCAATAAGCGGAGCGGTTGGCAAAGAGGTGGCTGTGGGCTTTTTGAGTTTTGCAAAAGTTATGAGCAGACTGCCTGACATTGAGTCAATTCTCTCAAGCGCTGAGGGCGATTACCCAGAGGAGATAGATGTCCTTTATGCTCTGAGTACGGGGCTTGTCAGCGCTGTTTTAAGAGACAAAGAAAAGCTGGACAATCTGCTCAAATACACGCTAGGTCTCAAGGGCGAATTTGCCGTGATGATAGTCCAGGATTTACAAAGAAACGGTATCGTAATGGAACATTCAGAAGTTTATAAAGAGTGGGTGAGAAAGTTTATGTATCTCTTGGAATAACCAAATCGTGATAAAACTTCATATTAGTTTTATTTATATTGCTCTACTATGTTCTTAAAATATTTTGTTTTAAAAAAAAGGTTTGTTTATGCCGTTAAAGCTTGCTTTATTGTTTTTCATGACTTTCTCGTATCTCTTTGGAGCAGAGAAGGTTGCCATAGGTGTTTTAACCTTTAAAAACAAAGCGCAAACGCTCAAGCAGTGGGAACCAATGGCACAGTACCTTAACAAAATGAAGCCTGAATACTCTTTTAGCATTGTCCCTTTGAGCCAGCCGGAGATAAATGAGGCTGTTAAAAATTCTGCAATAAATTTTGTAGTGACACATCCCGGGCACTATGTATATTTGGAAAAAGAATACCGTATCTCACGTATAGCGACTATGATTGAGTACAAACACGAGCAGTGGCTTGAGCGTTTTGGAGGGGTAATATTTACGCGTGCAAATCGCGCGGACATAAAAAAGATTGAAGATTTAAAAGGTAAAAAAATTGCGGCCACGCAAGCGAGAGGGTTTGGCGGTTACGCAGTGCAAATGTATGAATTTTTTAAAAATAATATTTTTGCGGAGGATTTAGAATTTGCCTTTACAGGTATGCCGCAGCAAAATGTAGTTAGAGATGTTATCTCAGGTAAGGCAGATGCAGGATTTGTCCGTACGGATGTTCTTGAAACTATGGCACAAAACGAAGAGCTGGACTTAAACTCCATAAAAATTATCAATCAAAAAAACAGAGTTGATTTTCCGTATATGCTCTCAACAGAACTCTACCCCGGATGGCCGATTGCCCAGCTTGCAAACCCAAGACAGGATTTATCAAATGAAGTTGTTATCGCTTTGTTGCAGCTCGTTCCTCACAATAATGCGAAAAATGGAGATATAGGCTGGAGCGCACCGCTTGAATACAGAGATGTTCATGATATATATCAAGTGCTGCGTTTAGCTCCCTACGATAAGGCACGCGGATTTACTATAAACGACATTTATGAAAAATATCGTTTATATATTTGGACTTCTTTTGTCTTACTGATTTTAATTTTTATCGGCATTGTTATTGAGTTTACTTTGCGCAGAAGATTGTCTTATGAGAGTCAAAAAAATCAGGCTTTTTTACACTCTTCGGCAGATGGTATTCATATTTTGAATGAAGACGGCAAGCTTGTACAGGTAAGTGACAAGTTCTGTTCAATGCTTGGATATACCCGTGAAGAGATGACAGATATGAGTGTTTCAGAATGGGATGATGCACTTCCTTTAGAAACTATACAGGCAAACTTACAAAAACTTTCACAGAAAAATGAACGGATACAAACACGACACCGTCGTAAAGACGGGACACTCTATGATGTGGAGATAAATCTCAGCGTTATTCATGTGGGTAAAAAAAACTTGGTGTATTGTTCTGCACGTGATATTACAGAACAGTTACTCAAGGAAGCCCAAAGAGAACTGGCCGCTTTGGTATACGAAAATAGTTCGGATGCAATTTTAATCAGTGATTCCGAGGCACATATAGTTAGTCTTAACCCCGCGTTTACATTACTTACGGGCTACTCTTTGGCAGATATAAAAGGGGAAACACCGCATATTCTCAGTTCCGGCAATCAAAATTCTGAATTTTACCACCAAATGTGGGAATCTCTTTCTATCAGCGGTAATTGGGAAGGAGAAATTGTAGATGTTGATAAAGAAGGAAATGTCTTTTCAAAGTGGCTTTCTATTCGTACTCTTTTTGACCACCTGAAAAATCCTTACCGTCGTATTGCTATTTTTAGTGAGATTACTGACCAAAAAGAGGTAAAAAAAGAACTTTGGTATCAAGCGAATTTTGATGGACTGACAGGTCTTTGTAATAGAAAACTTTTTATGTACCGCCTTGAGAAAGAGTTGGATGAGATTGGACGAAGCCATAAAAAAATGGCGCTTTTATTTTTAGACTTAGATAATTTTAAAGATATTAATGACACTCTCGGGCATGATAAAGGAGATGTTTTACTTAAAGAAGCTGCCAACAGAATCAATGTTTGCGTACGTAAAAGTGATGTTGTCTCGCGTTTTGGCGGAGATGAGTTTACAGTTTTACTCACAAATATAGAATCTGCCGATGATGCAGAGAATGTTGCAAATAAGCTTCTGTTTGAATTGTCTCAAAAGTTCATGTTTGATTTGGAAGCATATTTTATTTCAGTTAGTATTGGTATTACTATGATTCCAAATGATGGTTCCAAAGCCGAAAGCCTTTTGATTAATGCCGATCAGGCAATGTACGAAGCAAAAAATAATGGGCGAAACAGATTTCGGTTTTATGAAAATTTCATGCAAGAAAAGATACAAAAACGTATGACCATAGCGCAGACACTTCGTGAAGCAATTAAAGAAAACGAATTTATTCTTTATTATCAGCCAATCATGCATCTTAGAACAGGAGAAATTCATAAAGCCGAAGCACTCATTCGCTGGCAAAAATCTGACGGCACTATGGTTAGCCCTGCGGATTTTATTCCTATTGCCGAGGAGAGCGGGTCTATTACTCAAATTGGGGCATGGGTGTTTGAAGAAGCTGTACGACAGGTGCAGTTGTGGAGAAATAACTATGTATCAAACTTCCAGATATCGGTCAATAAATCGCCTGTGCAGTTTCGCAATGAAGGAAAACGCTCACTGATTTTGGATTTGATGCAAGCGCACAACTTGTCAAATGATGCAATAGTTGTAGAAATAACAGAGGGAATTTTGATGGAACAAACATCTGACGTTCAGAATAAACTTCTTGAGTTTGAGAAAAGAGGAGTTGGTGTTTCTCTCGATGATTTTGGAACAGGCTATTCATCACTCTCGTATTTGAAAAAATTTGACATTGATTACGTAAAAATTGACCAATCTTTTATTAGAAATGTGGTTAGCGACTACAATGACCAGGTCTTATGTGAAGCGATTCTTGCCATGGCCCATAAAATGGGCATTTTAGTTATAGCAGAAGGTGTTGAAACGCAGGAACAAAAAGAGTATCTGAGCTCCATAGAGTGTGACTACATCCAAGGCTATCTCATCTCAAAACCAATTTCAGCGGAGGAGTTTGAGAAGAAGTTTTTCTCAAACTAAGCTTTTGATGCTTTTTTATTTTCCCAAACAGAATGCAAAAATGCTACCAAAATGAGCCCTATGCCGACAGTTCCAGTTACTGCTTCGCTGATGTGCATAGTAATTTTCATAAGCATAATTATGGCTAAAATACCTATTGCGTAATGTGCTCCATGTTCGAGATACTGGTATTCTGAGAGTGTTTTGTGTTCTACGAAGTAAATTGTCAAACTACGTACAAACATCGCTCCTACACCTAAACCTATCATAATAATAAAAATATTGCTTGTCAGTGCAAATGCTCCGATTACCCCGTCAAATGAAAAACTTGCATCTAAAACTTCCAAATAGATAAAACCGGCAATACCGCTTTTTACTGTATTGCTTGAGAGAAAATGGTCAACCATACCAAGCAGAGAATGGAGTAATACACCAAACATAAAGGCCATGACAACACTAAAATTTTGTGTAATTTCTCCAAGTGAAAGCCCCACGATAATGGCAATAATAAGTTCTATATTTGATACACCGCTAAATCTTTTGAGCATGCGGGAATTTTCTACCATTCCAAACCAGGTGATTTCACGTGCTTCAAAAAAGAAGTCTAAAAATACCATAAGCAAGAAGGCACCACCAAAGGCAAAAATAGTTCCCTCCGTACTTTTGAGAATGCTCTCATATGTGGCAGGGTCGTTCATGGCTACATCTAAGGTCTCTAAAAGACCCATACCGGTTACAATAGCCACAATAGCTAATGGAAAAAGCAAACGCATGCCAAATACGGCAATAGGAATACCAAAAAGAATAAAACGTTTTTGCCAGATTGGATCCATTTTTGCAAGGACTTTGGCGTTGACCACAGCATTGTCAAAGGAGAGAGAAATCTCAAGGATAATCAAAAGAAACGTGATGTAAATAGCAGCCAAACCGCCGAGATAAAACGAGAGCAAAAGGCCTATAGCCATTATGATAAACGAGCTGTAAAAATAGCGCATGCGTGTCCTTGAATTTTTTTTAGAATTATAGCGGATGAATAGAACAAAAGTCAGGGCAAATTTTAATTTGTTATAATAGAAAAACTAAACGCAGACAGGGCTGAACTCTTGAATCCATTGGACAAAAAAATCTCTCAGGCAAAAGCAAAACTTTTGGTTGATTATCCTTATTTTGGAACGCTTGCTTCAAAGTTGGAGCTTGTTTTGAATGACAACATAGAGGCCTTTAAAGGTGATGGAAAAAAACTTGAGTACAGCGGTAATTTTTTAGATAACGCAACGATTTCTGAATTGGAATTTATTTTGGCAAACGGGGCTATGCATGTCTCACTTGCACACGAGAGCCGAAAAAACGGACGCAGCGGGTGGTTGTGGCAGATGGCGACAGACATGGCCATTAACGATATGCTTGTAGAAAACGGCCTTGATTTGCCTTACGGAGCGCAGTACAGAAAAAGATTTCAGGGGATGTACGCGGAAGAGATTTATGCCGAGCTCAAGTCAGATATGATTCGCGAAGAGGACAATCTGGAGTATGAAGCAGATGATGCAGGGGATGTTCAAAACAAAGATAACAAACAAAAAAATAAAGAAAATGCAGAGAACCAAACGCAGTTAAGCCAAGAAGAACAAGAGGCACTGTTTCAAGAAGAACTGCTTCAAGAACAACTCTTAGCCGAGGAAGCAATCTCGCTTTTAGAGAGAGAGTTCAAAAAAGGGGAAGCTCCTGCGCAGATAGAGCGGTTTTTTAAGATTGATTTTATTGGCAAAATAGACTGGAGAGATGAACTGAAATCTGCTATTGACAGACATTTTAAAGATGACTACACACTTTTACCTCCGAGTAAAAAACTCATCTCTCAGGGAATTTATCTCCCATCTAATGTGAGTCAGACTTTTAGAATAGTCGTTGCCATTGACAGCTCCGGTTCCATAGATGAAATACTGTTGAGTAGTTTTTTGAGTGAAGTGAATTTTTTAATGAGTATGGTAGCAAGGTATCAGATTGAGCTTTTGGTGTGTGATGAAAAAATTAAACTCCATAAAACTTTTTACAGCGGGGAGGCACTTGAGTGTGAAGTCAAAGGTGGAAGCGGAACCGACTTTCGGCCTGTGTTTGCGTTTATAGACAAAGAATTTGATGATGTGAAGTTACTTTTATATTTTACAGATTTACAAGGAAACTTCCCACCGCAAGCGCCACAATATGAGGTAAAGTGGGTGAGCCCAAAAGAAGTAGAAGTTCCTTTTGGCGAGCTAATCCTGCTGTAAAAGCTGTTTATTCGTAAACAACTCTGTTTCTTCCTTCTTGTTTGGCCTTGTATAGCATCATATCTGCTTGATTTATGGACTCTTCTAAGCCATCTTCACTATTATGAGAAGCAAGACCTATGGAGATAGAGATAGTTATAGTGGTGTGAGCATCTATTTTAATGTTTGTATTTTGTACTTCGGCTCTTAATCGCTCAACTACGGGTATTGTTTGACTCATATTTTTGTTTTTAAATACTAAACAAAACTCTTCACCGCCAAAACGCGCGATAATGTCGTTATGCTTGAGATTAGATCTTAAAATATCTGCCAGATTTACAATGACTTTATCTCCGGTGTCATGTCCATAACTGTCATTTATTTTTTTGAAATAATCAATGTCTACTACTGCTACTGTAAAGTGTTCAGCACTCTCTTTTGCTTCAGCCATATATTCGGACATATGTTCATAAAAGTATCTGCGATTGTAAAGTCCGGTTAAGTAGTCTCTGTTTGCATAGTTTGTAAGCGCATGGAGGTTCTCAAGTGCCTCAATTGAATTGTTTATACGACAAGAAAACTCCTCTTTGGAAAAAGGTTTTTTAATAAAATCATTTGCCCCCTGTTTCAAGAAGAGAGCATTCATCTCTTCATCATCATGCACAGAAATAGCGATGATGCACAAATCATTTTTGCTAAATATTTTTCTTGTCTCTTTGACAAGTTCAAGTCCGTTCATGACAGGCATATTGTAATCAGTTATCATGAGAGAGATGTCCGGATGCGTCTTTAGCATTCCCAGGGCTTCTTCTCCGTGGGCAACAGTATAGACTGTAAAAAAAAGATTCTCTAAAAGTGTGCTCATCATTTTTCTGACAACAACAGAGTCATCGACAACTAAAATCTTGTGAGTTTTATTATTTTGAAGTCTTTGAATGCTTTGAATGATGTAATTGATATCTTCTATACCGCTTTTGTTTACATAGTCAATAATATTCTTTTGCAGTATTTTTTTTCTGAAATTTTTGTCTATATTTCCACTGAGTACGATGACATGCTGACCTTTAGAGAGAACATAATCAATAATTTCTCCGTTTGGAGCATCTGGAAGATTGATATCTAAAAGTGTTACAAAGTAGGTGTATCTTTGCAAAAAGAGCTTTGCCTCGGCCATATTAAAGACCACATCAACTTCAAAGGGCAAAGCAGTTTGTAGTTTTTTGGCAATAAGTTTTGCCAAAGTTTTGTTGTCTTCTACTATTAAAATTCTCTCCATACTCTCATACCCGCTTTTGATTCTTTTTGGGATATTTTACTATAATCGGATTATGGATTATTTAAGTAGCATTGTAAATAAATTAAAGTTAAAGCAAAACGTTTTTTTGACCGGTGGAGCGGGCGTCGGTAAAACTACTATCACGCGTGAAATTATTAAAGCATACGAAGAAGATGCTAAAAAAGTTGCAAAATTAGCTTCAACAGGCATGGCAGCAACCCTCATTGGCGGGCAGACTCTTCATAGTTTTTTTGACTTGGGTATTGCAAACAGTGTAAATGAACTTCAGCTAAACGCAAAATTAGAGATTAAAACAAAGATAAAAAAACTCATAGCAAGTATGCAGTTGATTGTGATAGATGAAATATCTATGGTGAGCGACACTCTTTTTGACATGATTCATTTAAGACTCTCTCAAGCCGGATTTAGCGGAGTGCTTTTAATAGTGGGCGATTTTTTACAGCTTCCCCCGGTTGTTCGAGGGCAAAGTGAAGTAAATTTTGCTTTTGAGTCAAATTCTTGGAAGAGCTTCGATTTTGTTAAGGTAGAATTGACGCATATTTACAGAACAGACGATCAGAAATTTATAGAGTTGCTCAATCATATTCGCTTTGGCTACATTGACGAAAACATTCATAATGAACTCAATGAATTTATAAAACCGCTTCCCCAAGAGCTCGATGCGTTTACTTTTTTGTTTGGTAAAAACGCAAGCGCTGCGTTTCATAATAGAGCACAGCTCTCTAATATTGAGAGTGAACTTTTTGTCAAAGAAGCACAGGTCATCAAACATCTCAAATCAACCAGCGACAAAGAGATAGAAAGATTTATGGATGACGCGCGTATAGAGAAAGATTTAGAACTCAAAATTGGGGCTCCCGTTCTTTTTACAAGAAACTCCTGGAACTATTTTAACGGTGAGAGAGGCTTGGTTGTCAATGTCGATTCTTCCTGTGTTTATGTGCAAAAGAGTGACGGTAAAGTTGTAAAACTTGAAGCAGTGGCTCAGAGTAAGGAAGTCTGGAAAGAGAAAAACATAGATGGAAAAAAAGAGATGTTGCAAGAGCCGATTTTTAGCGTTTATCAGTTTCCAATAAAACTTGCGTTTGCCATTACTATTCACAAATCCCAAGGAATGAGCATAGAAGATTTAATAATTCAGACAAATGAAATTTTTGCTCCTTCGCAATTTTATGTTGCACTTTCGCGTAGTTCTAACCCAGCGCGCTTGAATCTCTTAGCCCCATCAAAACAATGGAGTGAACTTATTTTCGTTAATGAAAAAGCCATGGAATTTGTAAAAAATTAGCACTATGCTATAATCGTGAAAATAAATTTAAATTGGAGTATTAGTATGAGTAAGATAACAATGATTTTTTTAATAGTTCTAGGCATTGCTTTTGGTGCATGTGCAAAAACACCTCAGGATAACTACTACAATAGAGCAACAAATTCTTCTGAACAAGCCATCCAGAGTTTAGACCATGAATAAAATTCTATTGTCTGCGTTTGTCTTGTTTTCTTTAAGCGGTTGTCTAAGTTCAGAAGCTCCAAAATGTTCGGATGAAGATGTTACTACTCTTGTGAAAGATCTCTATGTTCAGATGCTTGATAATATGAAAGAGGCACCTTATACTGCAATGTTTGTGGCTGCTTTACCAAAAGAGATGCTCAGTATTGACTCCATACGTCCTGTTGCTTATGATGAAGCGATAAAGATGAGAAGCTGTAAAGCAACTGCTAAACTTGAAGGCGATAAAGAGATAAATATTGAATATACTATTCAGACAAATGAAGAAAACAGTGACGAGTATTATGTTGAACTTGGAAGTGATTTTCTAGAGGGACTAATGATGCAAAACATCATGAATTTAGCGAAATAAAGTTTAAGCACTCTCACATAATGTGAGAGTGACAAGAGAACGACTAAAGGTCGTTTTCGTGTTTTGCCAAGTACTCAGCAACACCTTCAGTAGATGCTTTCATACCTTCGTCACCTTTTTGCCAACCAGCAGCACATACTTCACCATGCTCATCAGTAAACTGCATTGCGTCTACCATACGAATCATTTCATCAATATTACGGCCAAGTGGTAAGTCATTGATTACTGCGTGACGAACGATACCTTTACCATCAATCAAAAATGAACCGCGTAGTGCGACAGCTTCACCGAAAAGCACGTCGTAGTCTTTAGAAATTTGTTTTGTAAGGTCAGCTACAAGAGGGTATTTGATACGACCGATACCACCGTTGTTTACCGGAGTTTCTCTCCATGCAAAGTGTGAAAATTGAGAGTCAACTGAAACACCGATTACGTTTACGCCACGGCTTTTAAAATCTTCGATTCTGTGAGAAAACGCAATGATTTCTGAAGGACATACGAATGTAAAGTCAAGTGGGTAAAAGAAAAGTACTGTACCTTTTTCACCTAGATTTTCTGATAATTTGAAGTTCTCAACGATTGAACCGTCTGCTAAAACTGTTGTTGCTGTAAAGTCTGGAGCTGGATTTGTTACTAACATATATATTTCCTTTGGGTTTTAAGTTTTAATATGCTCGTAGTGTAACAAAAAAATATTAACATAAATCTGATGAACCAAATAAGTATAATTATTTAAGGAAAATTTTTATCTTTTAAATGCTTATTTTTTCTTTACAAGAAATTGAGTTTTTCATATAAAACAGAGTTTTTAAGATTCTTCGATATAATTCCTGCGATTTATGGAGCGAGACTCTATACTTCAATAAGGAAAATCGATGACGAAAGAGTATATATTTACCTCAGAGTCTGTAACAGAAGGGCACCCTGATAAGATGGCAGATCAAATCAGTGACGCAATTCTGGATTATATTATTGAGCATGATGCTAATGCGCGCGTTGCGTGTGAAACTTTAGTATCAAATGGTTTTTGTGTAATTGCAGGCGAACTGAAAACAACGGCTTATGCCCCGATGCAAGAGATTGCAAGAAAAGTGGTGCAAGAAATAGGTTATACGGATGCAACGTATGGTTTTGATTACCGCTCTGCTGCAGTTTTAAATGGTATTGGTGAGCAATCACCTGATATTAATCAAGGTGTTGACAGATCTAATGGTGAAATTGGTGCCGGAGATCAAGGTCTTATGTTTGGATACGCATGCCGTGAAACAGATGTTTTAATGCCTATGCCGATTCATTTGGCGCATAAATTAACGAGAAGATTGGCAGAAGTTCGTAAAGAAGGAATTATTCCTTATCTTCGTCCTGATGGAAAAGCACAAATCAGTATCAAATATGTCGGCGGAAAACCGGTTTCTGTGGAAACAGTAGTAGTTTCAACACAACATGCACCTGATGTATCTCAAGAAAAAATTCATGAAGATGTAATTAAAGAGGTTATTAGACATGTAATTCCTGCGGATATGATGACTGAAAGTACTGTTTTTCATATCAATCCAACAGGCAAGTTTGTAATCGGCGGACCACAAGGTGATGCAGGTTTGACAGGACGTAAAATAATCGTAGATACTTACGGCGGAAGTTGTCCTCACGGCGGTGGAGCATTTTCAGGAAAAGACCCAACCAAGGTTGATAGAAGTGCTGCGTACGCTGCAAGATGGGTTGCTAAAAATTTAGTGGCTTCAGGCGTTTGTGATAAGGCTACTATTCAAGTTGCTTATGCTATCGGTGTTGTACAGCCTGTATCTATTATGGTAGATACACACGGAACAGGCCTGGTTGGAGAAGAGAAAATTGAAGAGTGTGTGAAGCACCTTTTTGATTTATCTCCAAAAGGGATTATCACTTCGCTTGATTTACTTCGCCCAATTTATAGAAGAACTGCTGCTTATGGTCACTTTGGCCGTGAAGAAGAAGGTTTTACATGGGAAGTTACAAATAAAGCGGATGCAATCAGAGAGTATTTAGGCTTATAGGTAAAACGGTATATATATGATGAATTCATTCGTCATCAATACTATGTAAGATAGGTAACGTACGGCTGAATTTTAAATGGATTAAAACTAGTTTTAGCTACATTTAAAAATCTTCTGTGTATAGTTACTTCAACAAAAATTAGGAGAAAATAATGGCTGTATATATTAATGACACTTGTATTAACTGTGGCGCTTGTATTGACGAATGTCCAGTAGAAGCAATCGTAGACGAGGATGATAATCCAACTGGTGAAGAAATTTACTATGTATATGGTGATAAATGTGTAGAGTGTGTTGGTCATCATGATGAACCAGCTTGTGCTACTGCATGTCCTACTGAGGGTTGTATAGTTTGGGATGCTATTGGTGATTCTCCAGAGCACCGTTCAGATATTACAGCTGAACAACGTTCAAGTCAAGAACCTGTAGTAGAATAGGTTTTTCATAAGCACTCTCCCGAGTGCTTATAATAATTGTATGGGTGATTTACCCATACGAAATAAGTTTTGTCCCCTAAATTTTAAAATTCAATAAAAATACTTTCTTTTTTAGATATAATTCCACTCTAATTTTATATTTAACAGGAGATTTGATGGAAAGAACTCTATCTATAATCAAACCAGACGCAGTTGCTAAAGGTGTTATCGGCAAAATCTTAGATCGTTTTGAGAGTAATGGCCTTAAAATAGCTGCAACTAGAAAAATTCAACTTTCTCGTGGTGATGCTGAAGCATTTTATGCTGTACATTCAGAAAGACCTTTTTTCAATGATTTAGTTGATTTTATGATCAGTGGACCAGTAGTTGTTTCTGTTCTTGAAGGCGAAAACGCTATGCAAAAGAACCGTGATTTAATGGGTGCTACAAACCCTAAAGAAGCTGAAGCTGGCACGATCCGTGCTGATTTCGCTGAAAACATAGATGCAAACGCAGTTCACGGAAGTGATTCTGTAGAAAATGCAGCTGTAGAAATTGCGTTCTTTTTCTCTGAGAGAGAAATTTCTTAAGTTACAGTTGTGAAGATTTTACTCAGAAAAGTAACCAAGACACCTTTAGACTTCGAAGTTGAATCTGAGGAGACAAATTTTAAAGGTTATTTACAGTACCATGCGGGTAATTTGATTTTACTTAAAGCAAACCTTAGCGGTTTTGTAGATACAGAGTGTAGCCAATGTGGGCAAACCATAAAATTACCTTTGGATGAAGAATTAGAATTTTTTATCTCTGATGGTTTATTTGATGGTGATGAACGTATTGAACTGGATGTTATAGAATCGTTTGATTCTGTAGCTGACCTTGATGAAATACTACATTCTGAACTTGAGCTTATCAAAAGCGACTATTTTAGTTGCGAAAATTGTCAAAATTCTTAATTTAAGAATTTAAAGTGTAGTAAAAAAGCAATTCTTGCCTCAAAGAGGCATAGCTTTAATGGCCACAGCGGCCCAAGCGAAGTAGGAGGGACTTGTTCCTTCTACGTATTAATCAAAATAGAAAGGAATTAAAACTATGGCAGTACCTAAGAGAAGAGTATCTCATTCACGTTCAGCGAAGAGAAGAACTCACTACAAAATTACTTTAGCTAAACCAGTTAAAGATAAAGATGGAACATATAGATTACCACACCACGTTAACCCTACTACTGGTGAGTATAAATAATTAATGGTGAAGATTGCAGTTGATGCAATGGGCGGGGACTTCGGTCCTGAGCCAATTGTAAAAGGTTGTTTGGAAGCACTTAAGAGAAAATCATTTGAGCTTATTTTGGTAGGCAAAAAGTCGGAAATTTTACCTCTGTTACCAAAACGTTATAGAGATAAGATTTTAATTGTAGAAGCAGATGATGTTATCTCGATGAGTGACGCCGCAACTGATGCTGTAAAACGCAAGGAAAGTAGCATCTATAAAGCTATTGATCTTGTAAAAAATGGTGAAGTTCATGGTCTTGTTTCTGCTGGACACAGTGGAGCAACAATGACACTTGCTACTCTTAGACTTGGTAGATTAGAAGGTGTTCTGCGTCCGGCACTTGTGGCGCTTATGCCCACAAAAACTGGTCGTCGTTCTATTATTTTAGACGTAGGCGCCAATGTAGACTCGAAACCTGAACATTTGGCGCAGTTTGCCGTTATGGGTGGCTGCTACGCAGAGGATATGTTTAAAATAGAAACTCCGAGTATTGGTATTCTTGCAAATGGCGAAGAAGATTCTAAAGGAAATGAAGTCACTAAGACAGCATTTAAAATCCTTAAAGGCTATAAAGGTTTTAAAGGAAATGTAGAAGGTAGTGACATATTTAACGGAACCTGTGATGTTATTACATGTGATGGTTTTGTCGGAAACTTGGTTTTAAAAGCAAGTGAAGGTGTTGCATCTACAATTAGCGGACTTATTAAAGATTATATTAGAAAATCCCCGGTTGCAATTACTGGCGCACTTCTAATGAGAAAAGTTTTTAAACTTCTTAAAAAGCAGATAGATTATGCTGAAGTAGGCGGAGCACCACTGATTGGCATTAAAGGATGTGTAATCGTAAGTCATGGAAAAAGTAATCCAAGAGCTATGGAAAATGCAATTTATCAGGCTATCAGTTATGTAGACACTGGTGTAAATGAAAGCATCATATCTCGACTTAAACAGTTGAAAATAAAGGAAGACTAATGGCTTATGCGGCTCTTCGTTCTATTGGTGCTTATGTTCCAGAAAAAATTTTAACAAATGATGATTTGGCTCAAATGGTCGATACGACAGATGAGTGGATTACTAAGCGCACTGGAATTAAAGAACGTCATATCGCACGCAAAGATGAAACTACCAGTGATATGGGTGTTGCGGCTGCAAAAAAAGCGATTGAGCGAAGCGGAATAGCAAAAGAAGATATAGATATGGTTGTATGTGCAACTATATCTCCCGATTATTTTTGTATGCCATCAACTGCTACAATAATTTCAACTAAGCTTGGATTGCCTAATGTTACTGCGTTTGATATCTCTGCAGCATGTACCGGTTTCGTTTATATTCTTTCAATTGCAAAAGCATTTATAGAGTCCGGTATGAAAAAAAACGTACTTATTATCGGTGCTGAAAAATTATCTTCTATAACTGATTATACAGACAGAGGCACTTGTATTTTGTTTGGTGACGGCGCTGGTGCTGCTGTTATTAGTGCGACTAATAATAAAGACGAAGCGATCATAGACATACAAACCGGGGCAGACGGTACTTTTGCCGACTTGCTTATGACTCCAAACGGTGGAACAGGCTCTCCTCATGATTCACTTGATCAAGAGGCTGCAGGATGCTATATGCAGATGAAGGGTAATGAGACTTTTAAAGTGGCAGTGCGTACTTTAACAAAAGATGTTGTAGAGATTTTAGAAAATAATAATATTCATAGTGAAGATATCAAGCACTTTGTGCCGCATCAAGCAAACTACAGAATTATAAAAGCTGTTGGTGATGCATTGAAGATGAAAGATGAACAAGTTGTTCTTACTGTACATAAATACGGAAATACTTCAGGTGCTTCTATTCCTATGGCAATCAACGATATTTATGAAAGTGGCGAGCTTAAAGCCGGAGAACTTTTACTTCTTGATGCTTTTGGCGGGGGATTAACCTGGGGTTCAGCACTCGTCCCTTTCTCACCTTTAAAATAACATTTTTATCCAATTTATTCGTTGGATAAAAACTTCTTTTCGTCCCTTACTCTGATCAAGATTAACTACCTGACTTTTTTCTTATTTCATTTCTTGAAGAGCGTTAAACACTTTTTTGTGAAACTCATTTTCTGTCTCTGAAAAATCAAGAGAAGATTCTCTGAGCTTTTCTCCCCACATCGGGTTTGGAAAGTGTGTGTCATCCTCAAATCGCGCCATTACGTGAACGTGAACACGGGGAAGCATATTGGCGAAAGACGCCATATTGATTTTTTTTGGATGATAAAATCGTTTCATTTCATCTTCTACAATGTCATAAACATCCCAAAGTTTGACTCTAAGCTCTTTTGGCAGATCACCAAGCTCTTTAAAAGGCTCTTGGGTAAATATTTTAAGCCAAGGTATCTGGGCGTCTTCCTTCTCTATATAAATATCTTTGTCTTCGTAAATTATATGCATGATGGAACTCTTTTTTAGAAGATTATAGCAAATTATATTTGTAAATGAATTTTGGAGTGAAAAAATAATTGGTGAGAGGAGAGAAGAAAGACTCCAAAGTAGTTTGGAGTCAATTTTGCAAAGAAGAGTTAGTAAATACTAGTCTCTTCCTCTACCTGCAGTTGAACGACCTCTTGAACCAGAAGAAGAACTGTTCCCACGGTAACCGCCGCCACCGCCATCACGTGTTCCACGTTCACGACTTCCGCCGCCAGAACCGCCGCCTGAGCTTGGTTTGCTTCCACGGTATCCGCCACCAGAGCTTGAACCGCCGCTTCTGTTACGGCTACGACCTTTAAAGTCTCTACCGCCACCGCCTCTTTGGTTAGCTCTCTCAAGGATTGCTTCAATTCTATCAGCCGGAATACCAATATTATTTGGCCCTTTGATATCTTGTTTGTCTAGAATCATAGAGATTAGTTTGAACATGATAGTCTCTTCATCAATATCTTGCTTAAGTCTGTCTAAAACTTTGTGTGCCTCATCGTAGATGTGTTGGTCTTCAATAGTTTTAACCATATTTTCAACAGTAGATACGCGTAGGTCATTTTTACTTGGAACATAAGCGTGAGCCATTGAAGTTCCAACTTTTTGTTTAATACGCTGTAATTCTTTGAATTCTAACGGAGTTAAAAGTGTAATTGCTTTCCCTTTTGTACCTGCACGCCCAGTTCTACCGATACGGTGAACATAAGACTCAGGATCAAACGGAATATGATAGTTGAAAACGTGAGAAATGTTATCAACGTGAATACCACGTGCAGCAACGTCTGTTGCAACAAGTACTTTTACAGAGTTGCTTTTGAAACCTTTAATAACAGTTTCACGTTGACGCTGCTCCATGTCTCCATGAAGACCGTTTGCTAAATAACCTGCGTTTGATAAAACATTTGAAAGTCTGTCAACTTCGCTTTTTGTTCTACAAAATACAACAGATTTTTTTGTGATTTCAGAGTCCATTAAACGGATGATTGCATCATCTCTTTCTGATTCTTCAATTACATAGTAAAGTTGTTCAATGTCAGTATTTGTTGTTTCACCTTTAGTGATAGAGACAAATTCAGGGTTTTGTAAAATTCTTGAAGCAAGAGTTTTAATCGGCTGAGGCATTGTCGCTGAAAATAAAAGTGTTTGACGGTTTGTCGGAAGGTATGAAAAAATTTCATTAATGTCATCCAAAAATCCCATGTCAAGCATTTCATCTGCTTCGTCTAAAACAACCATGCTTGGAGCAAAGTTATCTATCATGTTCTTTTTCAAAATGTCCAAAAGACGTCCCGGAGTAGCAACAACTATATTTGCCCCTCTGTTTATAAGGTCAAGTTGACGGCTGTATGAGCTACCGCCATAAACAGTTACAGTTTTAACGCCCATATTTCTGCCGTACTTAAATAACTCATCAGAAACCTGAGTCGCAAGTTCACGTGTTGGAGTAATAACTAAAACTTCAACGCCGCCTTTAAGGTGCATATTATTGATAGCCGGAAGACCAAACGCAGCAGTTTTACCTGTACCTGTGTGTGCTTGACCGACCATGTCGCGTCCAGCTAGAACAAAAGGAATTGCCTGTGCCTGAATAGGGCTTGGAACTACGAATCCAGCATCTTTGATACTACGTAGTACTTCTTTTTTTAAACCGAGGTCATCGAATGTGAGTTCTTCTACTGAAGAGTTTTGTTGTGCATTTTCTTGCATCTTAATCCTTTAATTTAAGGAGATGATACAAGATTGCTAAACTAAAAGCATCTTCCCCTCAAAGTATTTCGCGAATTATACCCAAAAAATTATAAGGAATAATTAAAGATGTGTATATTTTAAATTAGTTAAGTTTATAATGCTTCCTAAAGACACTGATAGTGATAATTTATTAATTTGTGTCAGGATAAAATCTTGAGGTATTGATGATTTATATTTCATTATGCCACATTTATTTATGAGAGATTCAAAAAGTGTATAATCACTTACAAACTTGAGAGGATTTTATTTGCAATTAGATTTGAACTTAATTATCGCCATCGTGGGCCTATTGTCTGCCGTTGTATTACTGTTTTTATATTTAAAACAAAAAGATATAAGTAAAGAGCAGTTTTTTCAAAATGAAGAGTTCCGTATTTACATAGAAAAAATTTTAGAAGAAAAAAATGAGTTAAAGCTTCATCATGCAATTTTAAATACACGCTATGAATCAGAGATACAAAGTTCAGCGGAAAAACTAAACGCGATGCAAAACGCCAAAGATGAACTCTCAAAAGAGTTTAAAATTTTAGCAAATCAAATTTTTGAAGATAAATCAAAACAGTTTAACCACGTGCATAAAGAGCAGTTTGAAATGCTGCTCAAACCATTTCGCGAGCAAATCAGCAATTTTTCCACACAATCTAAAGAACAGTTTAATTACGAAACCAGAGAGAGACATCTTCTAAAAAATGAACTCCTGCGTTTAAAAGAGATGAATCAGCAACTCTCTAGTGATGCGGTTAATTTGACAAAAGCTCTTAAAGGTGAGAATAAAACGCAGGGGAACTGGGGCGAAATTGTTTTAGAGAGAATTCTCGAACAATCAGGACTTCGCAAGGGTATTGAGTATGAAACGCAGAGTACGCTTAAAAATGATGAAGGAAAAGTGTACCGTCCTGATGTTGTCATTAAAATGCCCCAAGAGAGAGATATCATCATAGATTCTAAAGTTTCTTTAAATGCCTATGAGAGATTTATAAGTGCAGAGAACGAAACACTTAAGTCTTTGGCCCTAAAAGAGCACCTTGCAAGCATAGCTTCGCATGTTAGAGAACTCAGCGCTAAAAAATATGAGAGACTTGGGGGAATTAACACACTTGATTACGTGCTGCTGTTTATGCCCATAGAAGGTGCATTTATGTTAGCACTGAGTGAAGATGGAGAATTCTTTAAAAAAGCATATGAGAATAATATCTTAGTTGTTTCACCTTCGACACTCCTCGTAACACTGCGAACGATAGAACACATTTGGCGTACGCAAAAACAGCAGGATCATGCTAAAAAAATAGCTGATGAAGCAGAGGCTATGTATGAAAAACTCGTCGGCTTTGTTGATGAAATGCAAAATATAGGCTCTTTTTTACAAAAAGCCCAAGGTGCTCATGAAAATGCAATGAAGCGACTCAGTACAGGGCGCGGGAATATTATTAAAAGAGCTCAAAATATGAAAGAGCTAGGCCTTAAGCCAAAAACAGAACTAAGACTCCTTAGTGAGGATGATGTATGAAAGCAGATGAAAATAGATTAATACCCTATCTTATAGTTGTAATTCCTTTGACTTTAGTTTTGCTTGCGAGTTTTTTTATTGGTTCGTTTTATCTTGAAAAGATGCGGCAGCACTTTAATTTTACAAAAGAGCAGGC